>Ga0247812_10002483_pt1 | contig 10406 bp, 9 predicted proteins | sample UWRJL149409B1_FD_178011 | JGI IMG/M metagenome (GOLD analysis project Ga0247812, IMG submission 178011) | Plant litter microbial communities from Arlington Agricultural Research Station in Wisconsin, United States - UWRJ-L149-409B-1 | ecosystem: Environmental > Terrestrial > Plant litter >...
CAATGAGTTTGCATTTTAAATTTAGCTATGCCCACCATCCAAGGCCTATTGCGTCGCAAGGGGCAAGGAAGTGATATGGATATTCGAAGGCACAGCTTTTATTCTGGGGTTTCCGCTAGCAACCCAACAGTCGTATCTGATGGCAGGGCCAGTGAACAGATACCACGACGACCATCTGCTGCAGAGTTCCTCTCCCCAGATTCCGCATTACCGGCACTATCCATAACTCGAACGCCAGGGGACAACATCGTTGAAGAGGTGACCCGTTCAACATCCCCACCTGTTCAGGAGGAGACCCCCAAACATCATCGATTTTCTATGTTGAAGTTTCGTCATGCTTCGGATTCTCAACTAGCAACAAGAGCTCGTCTCCATGCCCAGAATGACAATCAACCTCCTCTTCCACGCCGTAAGAATAACCCCGTTCCTTGTTTAATATACCAAACTAATAAGGTAAACCTTAGCTCCAGAGATAATAACTACTGCACCTACAATGGATCTAAGCAAGGCCCATCCCGCAAAGAAGAAGTCTAAGATGAGATTGCCAGGTCGTGGAAAGTTTTCGACAGAGATTCCAAGAGAGGCACCAGTGAAGGCTACCAAAAATGATAAGGAGAGAAGAAAAACCATGTCCGAAACACTACCATCCGGTAACAAGGCAAGGGTAACATTCGATGAGCCGGAGAGGCCAGTAACGCATGGGAATTCTCCTCCGGCATACGGTGATGATGGTTCTTCAACTTTGGCACTGCCTTTAAACAGATTATCCGAGTCGTCCAGGTCTGATGCAAGTTCTGGAGATCACGGTGTATATGCATCAACCACGACTACCACTCATACGATTCACACCACTACCACCTTCTTTCGTCTACCTCGTCGAAAGAAGCCAGCACCTCTATTCGACCTCTCACACCTGTAAGTGGTTTTATATTCAAAGGCCTTAGAGTTGCTAACCTCGGAATCTAGCCCCCAGAAGTCGTCGCCACAGAAGCAAAGCCAAGAAGGACTATCCGCTCCACGACCATCTGTGAGCAACTCAGTTCGGGCTTTTGGATCTGAATCATCCGCAGTTAGAGCTTTACGCTCGGCATCTACAGATGATGTTGGGGGCCATGGTTTTGCTACTCCATTACCTTCACCTTCAGCTCTTGTCAGGTCTAGTGCCGGTCTCGCTGGTCCTGGTGTACCCCTTTTTCGGCAAGGTTCAAGTGCATCTACTGCATCATCTCCAACTCGAGCAAGACTAGGACTTCGCGGTAGATCGTCTACAATGAACTCATTTCGAAACTTAGCGAACGATGATCCATTACCCACCCCTCCGTTACCATCAACGAGAACATCCACTTCTACTGGGCGTAAAAGCTTTGGGGATCTGTTTGGTTTATCTCACCGATTGCGCCAGAACTCTGAACCAGTTTTCCCTAGGGGATCAGGTCCAGGAACACCAGGCTCAAGTACATCCAAGAATAACTCGATGCAGTTAACAAGGGAACCAGTTGTTGTTCTTCCGGAGCGATTTGAGGATGACACGCCTGCCAAATATCTTGTTCGCCTCGAGGAAGCTGTGAGTAGAGGTGTTGTAGCAAGTGTGCTGTGTAAAGGAGCCGATCCCTTTTCTCAAGCTGTTCTCAGAAGCTACATGCGAGGTTTCAGCTTCTTTGAATATCCTATGGATATGGCCATTAGAAAACTATTGATGGAGGTGGAGCTTCCGAAGGAAACTCAACAAATCGACCGATGTCTCCAAGCATTCGCCAACAGATATCACGAATGCAACCCAGGAATATATGCGTCTCCAGATCAGGCTTACTTTATTGCGTTTTCGTTGCTGATATTACATACGGACGTTTTCAACAAGAACAACAAAAATAAAATGCAAAAACCCGACTACTTAAAAAACACGCGTGGGGAAGGCATATTCGACGAGGTTCTAGAGTGTTTCTACGACAACATATCTTATACACCTTTCATTCATGTTGAGGATGACCTTGACATCAACGGTGAGCGAATTGTTCAATACAAAGTAAAGAAGAAGTCATTATTCCCACGTGGTGGCGTAGATCCTACGAAACGACCATCCAAGGAGCCTGTTGATCCCTATACTCTCATTATTGATAGTAAATTAGACACTTTAAGGCCGAATCTTAAAGATGTTATGTGCTTAGAGGAGCATTATAGCTATCTCGGTACAGCTACTTCATTAGACTTGCGGAATTTGCAGAAGACTTTCTTTAGGACTGGTATCTTGCAAATAATTTCCGCTCGGTCACGCCCTGATGCTTTCATGTCTGAAAAGACCGTCACCAATCCTGAAGAGGCTCTTCCCGGTGTGGTTGACATCAAAATCACCAAAGTTGGACTGCTTTGGCGGAAAGACGTGAAGAAGAAGAAGACTCGGTCACCCTGGCAGGAGTGGGGAGCAATTCTCACTGGAGCACAGCTTTATTTTTTCCGCAATACCACTTGGATCAAGAATCTCATGGCACAACATGATGCTCATATAAAGCAGGGCCATGATGGAACTCCTGTCATATTCAAGCCACCACTAGATCAGTTTAAGCCGGATGCATTAATGTCCACTGATGATGCGGTTGCGCTTCTCGACTCAACATACAAGAAGCACAAAAATGCATTCCTCTTTGTTCGCCACGGTGGATTTGAAGAGACTTTTCTTGCTGATAACGAGGAAGAAATGAACGATTGGCTTGCAAAACTCAATTACGCTGCGGCTTTCCGAACCTCCGGTGTTCGTATGCGGGGAGTGGTTGGCGGAAACTATGATGGGCAGCGTACTAGAGGTATCCGTCGTCTCGACAGTCATAGTGACTCAACCAAATCTGTCCAAACACCTACTGGTGAGGTGACCATCGTCAGTGGGAAGATCGATACCAAGATGGCCCAGGACATTCTTACTGCTCGACGAGAAATCATGTTACAGAAGATTTCTGAAGCGGATGAGAAGCTTGAGGTTGCTGAAAAGCATCTAGAGACACAACTACGAAACGCTCGTCATTTGCGAATTCTGTCTCCCATCCAATCCAAGACACGGGATCAGGTTCTTCTTGCAGCTGGTAAATTAGCAGCTCAATTGAAGTGGGGTCGAATGGAGATATGGCGTATGAAATGCCACAAAGATATTTTATTAGCGGATTTGGCAGAGGAGACGGCTATTGCTAGCCCAATTGCCCTAAGTGAAGCTAATGAAACACCTCTGACTGACCGTACTGGTCTCAGCCGTTTAGGATCAAAGGCCAGCACACTTTTACAACAACAACGGAACCAATTATCGCCAGCTCTGAGTTCGGCAACTCGAACGTCAACCTATACTGTATCCGACCATGGAACTGATTTTGGAAGTGATGATATCTTCCAGACACCTCCACTTACAAGTTCATCGTCTTTCCATAAGGCACAAGCTTCTTGGGAACTGCCCCCTTTGAACTTTGACGCACGGGGAGGACGCAAGACATCGTTCTCTAGTGTCAAAGCGTCAAGTCCGAAGGTTACATCCACCCCGTCCAGACAGAACTCGAAACCGGTTATCGACGAATCTTCACAACGAGCGGCAACGCCAGGAATCGATGCCGCTGAGCAAGCACTTTTGTTGCAAAATAGTTTCGTCGAGTCCGAGAAAACCGTTGACGGAAAGCGACCTGCAAGCGGATCTGAGGTCGAGGAAAGCAAAGATCAGCTTATAGAGAAGGAGAAGCTGGATAAAGGGAAGATCCGCCGCAGCCTACACCGTACTCTTCGAGAAGCCCACCATGTCGTGCCAACTCATCGATCAAGTAAGAAAGGCAAGGATCCAGCCAGCACTAGCTCTATAGAGAACCCAGAGGATGTTTTGGCTCGAGGCACTGGTAGCTTTGTTGTCCACGGAAAGAAAGCTTCAGTCATAACTTTTGGATCGGAGTTCTCGAGTTTGACACCTGATGAGCGACTTCGCCTTCGCAAGCAACCTCAGAAACCAGAGGCTTCTTCCCCAGCCACTATTGACGATGATTTCCATTCGATACTCGCTGAGCCCTTCGAATATCATGAACGACGCGACTCAGTTGCGACTACAGATACGTTAGTTCTGGGGGAACTGAGGACTGAGGATTTAAATAGCCGGTCTGTTTCTGCACCCGCGATTGTGGCTTCTGAGGGAAATAATGAGGTTGCTGAGAGTGCTTTGGAGGCAACGCGAAACCCCCTTTCACCTGTGTTAGATCACGAAGAAGAAGACGATGAAGATCTGAACACTCCCGGCTTGCTGGCCATCCAAAACGAACAGGCGATGTTTTATACTCCTGAGGCCTCTAATTCGCCAACTTCTATCAAGTTTCCAGAACGTGAGGAGCACGAAACAGCCAGTGCGCATACAAAACTCCCTGGCCCTTCTGTAATGGCTGTGGAAGCTTGAAATACTCGTACATGGCATCAACACACCCACTTCTTCTTTCAGTGAGCACTCTTTAGCAACTCCTTTTGGTCTATGGTTTCCTTGGCGTTTCTCCGTAGGATTCGGACACCTAGATTCGAAAAGTCATATTTCGGAGTTTTTCTTCTTCTTCTTTTTTGTCCTGTATAGCAGGTTGCAAGGCTTGCGTAGGCCTTTCTGTTACGGCGTTATGATGTGCTGTATAGACATGTATCAAATGGCGTAATGATAAATGAAAGCGTACTCATGATACGATTATCAAAAACAAGTGATATTGATCCACGGTGTATGAAACATTCCAATATGCCAAGGTCGGTCGACTTGACAAGTCCTAAATAGTCCGTCCCATGATTGATCTCTTCATTCCATTTTAAAGCCTCTTCTTGAATATCAATACCTCGCAATGTTTGAACACATGTGCGAAATACGAATCTGCCTATGCTAATCTAGGTGCTCGATCTCAAATATATATTTTATGAAACTGGGCAGTACTAAGATCCAAAGAAGTTTTGGCTGTTGAATTTCTTATTGCATGGCGGGCAGCATTTGTTACGTTGAACCTGAAATCCAAATTCTTCTTTCGAGGGCTTGTAAGCTGAGTTTGTAAACACCATTGAAAAGTCTTCATGATCGCTCCACATTTTGATGGTTTCCTGTTTCTATTCAAGAGTTGTATAGCGTTTACCAAAAGAGCCAATCTCAACCTTGAGAACTGCGCTGTCGCAGCACCATGCGTTGACTTTTCAATGACATGGAGGATAATAATGAAAGGGGACATACGAGTATGCTGGACTTTCTCACTATCACCTACCGAAGCGCGTATTGCCCCCTATATCGGATTGGTGGTTCCAGTAGCATGGCCTGGTAGGAGTGAGTGTAAACCCATGCAATGCAACCAACCCCCCATTAGCCCTCTAATAACCAGCACCCACACCATCAGTTTCATCACACCATTACCCATACGTTTATCTTTCCCTTTGTATTTAGGAGCTTGGTGTGAGAATCTGCCCCGGCCACTCGTACTGCATGTGTCTGTTTTGTTTGCTCGGTATTGTACTGTTGTTTATTCGATCATGTGTACACCAACCGAAACGATCTATGCAGGCAGTAGTTGCAAGCTACGGAATATTGCTAAAGAAAACGAGGCAAACATTTACAAACGGGAGGTGACACAAGCAGAAGATGTCGAGCCCTGGTCTTCGCTAATGCACCATCATGCAACTTTGCGGTTCAGGCTTCAGCGGTAGAGCGGTTAAGGTAGCAAGGCTGTCTGGATCTGAGGTGTAAAAACTGTAGCACAACCTTCCTCTACCGAACAACGTCTTCGATACATTCTATCTTCCTTGTTGTGATTCAGCAATATATCAATTCCTTTCCTTTACAGGTGCAGCGCAGAACCTTTGAGCCACTCTGGAGATCAGAAGACTTCGCTTTTCACTTTCGTACGACAAGCCAAGGTACGTTTAGTCCATGTCAGCCTACTTCCGTTCGCCCAGCTGACGGCTGTGAAAGATGGAGCAGCACAATTACTCTTACAATCCGCTCCCACCATCCACCGCACCGAATCAATCCAATCAACAGGCACCTAATTCTCTAACCCAAGGTGGCATTTCAAGTCCAAGAACGCTGCAGCCTTTACCACCTTTGACAAGCGCATCACAGCCTTATATCCAGGCACAGCAGTATTTGCCGCCATCTTACGGCAATGGCTTTGAATACCGTCCCTCAGCAGAGCCCCAATATACTCATCAACCACCCATGGCTCTTCCGTCAATGTCATCGCCGGCTTCCCAAGATTATGGTCCCCCACCAGCCATGGATACTACTGGGCAGATCCCACCTCCAGGAATGAGACCTAGACTCACCACAAGCGTCTTTGAGGAAGAAGGAAGCTTATGTTTTCAGGTGGATGTTGATGGAATCTGTGTTGCTCGACGGGAAGGTTAGTAATTATCATCCGGGAGAAACTTTGATATACCCGGATCTGACGGATGGCCAGACAACCACATGATCAATGGCACCAAATTACTCAATGTTGCAAAGATGACTCGAGGTCGCCGAGATGGAATCTTGAAGGCTGAGAAACAGAAGACAGTGGTCAAGATTGGGCCGATGCATTTGAAGGGCGTTTGGTAAGTTTTTGAGGATTCTACAACCAGGATTAATGTAGACTTACCCTTCAAAAGGATTCCGTACGAACGAGCACTCCTGCTAGCAAACCAGGAAAAGATTACAGAGCTTCTATACCCATTGTTTGTTCACAATATTGGCAATCTACTATACCATCCCACCAATGTTGCCCGTCCTCTGCCTCTACCCAATACCTACCAAAGAGGACCGGCCCATCTGCCTAGCATTCAGTATGTCGAGGTGAACGAAGGAGGACATACCAATCAACGAGTCTGAGATCAAAGATATGGGAATGAAGGTTTATGAAGCAACGGAGTTACGATTTGATGATAGATACCAAGGATAGGATTGGAACACTTGTTTTAAGGAATTTGGTGGGATGCAATTTGAGTATGAACCTCTTGCGTTGGATTTCTTTAAGATGATGATGCTGCTATGTAATAACCTCAAATCTCAATATTGTAAAGCCTGGAATCAAAAGTTCTTCTTAGTTCTAAGAAATTGCAAATGCTAGGTCAACCGAAATTCAGGGACGAATCTTTATTACCTGGCCTCACAATCGAACTTCAAAAATTAGAAGTGATTTTAGTATTTATAAATATTACTACAGGTCAGATACACCCATTAGAGACGGCGTTGGTTTACAGTTTTTATAATATGTTTACTCGGTGATTCTCCCTTTTCGAGGATTTGAGCAAAGTAATTAAACGCTACAACAACTCTTTGGCAATTACTAAGGCTATACCGCGTTGAAGACTTGCCAATCAGAAATCAAATTTGTCCTAGAATCATGTACTGAAATCAACATTGTTATAGAGTTTCGGGGTGAGGATATCACACCCCTGTCTCTAGTTAGCACAGCTCGCACAGGAAGCGATATGCCCCACTCTGAACTTTGCCCACACGACCCCGCCAAATATCATCCTCAGAGGGGCCAACATGTTTAAAGCATGCCACAATGTCCTCCAATACTACGGCAACATTAACTGCGCTGCTTCGTGGCTCCACGATTGAGGATCATGAAGAAGTCCTCAAAGCCGCCAATGCAGTATTGAAGACCTCCAAAACTTCAGATGCGCTCCACACCCGTGTTGTAGCATTGCTTAAACTGGACCGTTTTGACGACGCCTTGCGTGCACTTGACGATGGCGGAGATAAGTTGGCTGAACAATGTATTCTGGAGAAGGGTTATGCGCTATATAAAACAGGAAAACTTGAGGAAGCAGAGAGGTTGGTCCAAGGGCAGGAAAGGAGAGGCTTGAAGCACATTTCAGCCCAAGTTGCCTATCGCGCCGAGAAGTTTGAGGAGGCTGCAAAATTATATAAGGAATTAAGCGCAGGATCTGGGCCTATCGAAGGGGAGGAGAATGATTTGAGGATCAACAGCTCTGCAACTGATGCGCAATTAGAGTGGCAGGGTAACGGTAGCAAGGTTGCGCAGAGCAGGAGGGAACCCGGAAGAGAAGATCTGGAAGCATTCGAGACAGCATACAATGCAGCCTGTGGGTGTATTGCAAGAGGAGACTTGGCTAAGGGAGGCTTTCTGCTTAAGAGGGCCAGGGATTTGTGTGATGCTCTTGATGAGCTCACCGAAGAAGAAAAGAGGGCTGAGATCCTGCCAATTATGGTACAACAAGCATATGTCTTCACAAGATTAGGAAAGTTAGACGAAGCAGAGACCGTTCAAAAGTCGATTGATGTTGCTGAGTATGTACTTTGGACGCTCACTTGACTGTATCAAGCTAACACTCATATAGGGTTCCTGAAGCCCCAACGAAAGTTATTGCACAGAACAATGCTTTGGCATCGTCGACTAAAAATGATAATCCATATATGACCGAGCGAGTATTCGAATCTGTCCCAAAACTCTCTCATACGGAGAAGCTTTTTGAACATCAAGCACGCATATTACAACGGAATAGATACACAATCGACCTCCAGTCGCAAAAGTTTTCGGGTGTAGCTCGTTCAACAGCAGCAATCATTTTAGACTCACCTTCACCGACAATTTCCCCTTTTATCAACAGTCTCTCAGTTCTTAATGCAGCAGGTCACTCGAATGGACAAACTGGCAAAGCTAGCTTGAAGCAGATTCTTCCTCGACTAGAAAAGCGACCAAACGATGTTGGTCTAATCCTTACCATTATTCAACTCTACATTTTGACGAACAATTCTGGACCAGCTATCAACCTTTTAGATGCGTTCTTCAAGAGACTGGAAGAATCCGATGTGCCCACAAATCTTGATGTACGATTTGCACCTGGTTTAGTTGCACTAGCTGTGTCTCTCTACCGTCTCTCCGGCAGAAAGGCGTCTATAAGAACAGAGTTGCGAAAATCTGCCTCTTATTGGCGCAAGAAATCGGATTCCTCTTCAAATTCTCTTTTACGTGCAGCAGCAACATCTCTTCTAGATTCTTCGAATCCCGAAGATGTGACCGCTGCTGGTGAGATTTTTACAGATTTGCGCAAACAAGATCAGACTGACAGAGTTTCTATTGCCGGATTTGTAGCTTCATACGCAACCACCGATTACGGCAAGGTTTCGCCAGACTTAGACAAGCTGACTCCCATTTCACGACTTATTTCTGGGATAAATGCCGCAGATCTAGAGGAGGCTGGTATCCCAGCACTGCCTACTTCCGCACCAAGTGTAGCAAGTAAGAAGCGGGTGGCTGAAGGTGATGAAAACGAGAAGCTAGCAAAGAAGAGAAAGATACCCAATGGCAAAATGCCTAAGAATTTTGAGGAGGGGAAGAAGCTCGATCCAGAGAGATGGCTGCCTTTGAGGGATAGAAGCACTTACCGGCCAAAGGGAAAGAAGGGTAAGAAGAAGGCTCTTGATATGACACAGGGTGGAGTCGTGAAGGAAGAAGAGAGTTTGGAGTTGGCCGGGGGAGCGGGCACAGTTAAGGTTGAGAAATCAGGAGGAGTAGCAAAATCTAAGAAGAAGAAAGGGAAAAAATAGGTGGCTAGCTCCCCAAAACTTGTAGGAAGTTTTTCCATATTAGTTATTCTTCCAGACATAAAATAAAGCCCAACTTCTTCCCCTGTTGAGAGGGGTCTCCAAAACCACACTAATGACTGTTGCTGTGTAACTGTTTGACTCGCTGTACAGGCAATTAGTGTAGATTGTGAGTCATGCGCCAGCCTTGTCGCAAGCTTGGCAAGTTATCGATAACCAAATTTCCCAATGCGGCTTAAAAGTTCAACCTCACCTCGTCATATGCAAAACATCTCGCAAACAATCCCTCATAGCAATCTGAAAGAAACAATGTCTGGGAAAGGCCTCTCCTACGGGCTGAATCTCACAAAAAAATCCGGGGGATCTAAACCTCAAACTGCTAAGCGGAAAACAATATTTGACGACGATGGTAATGATTCTGGTGGAGAAGGCAAGGCTGACAGTGGGGGATTCGAGGAGATAGGAGAATTTGGTGGTATACCGATGAAGAAGAGTCTTCCGAAACCTGCAAGGAAGACTGTCGCGTCTGGAATACAGCCGAAGCTAGGTGCTGGAAGTAAGAAGGTTCCGGTTAGCACATATGGCGACTTGTCTGAGACATTTACTGCTAAGAAACATGCGGCGACAGCGGAAGAGTTGGATGCCAATATTTACGATTACGATGGAATCTATGAATCTCTAAAGCCAAAGAAAAAGATTACTATCGAAGAACAAGAGAGGAAGCCAAAATATATGAGCAGTATTATCGCAGCAGCTGTGGTTAGGAAACGCGATGCGACAATTGCGGAAGAAAAGAAATTGGCTAGGGACAGAGAGGCTGAAGGAGAGGAATTTGCCGATAAGGAAAAGTTTGTTACTTCGGCATATAAGAAACAACAAGAGGAGAACC
>Ga0247812_10002485_pt1 | contig 10398 bp, 13 predicted proteins | sample UWRJL149409B1_FD_178011 | JGI IMG/M metagenome (GOLD analysis project Ga0247812, IMG submission 178011) | Plant litter microbial communities from Arlington Agricultural Research Station in Wisconsin, United States - UWRJ-L149-409B-1 | ecosystem: Environmental > Terrestrial > Plant litter >...
CCCAGGATGACGGCAAAGCCATTCACTACCTCCAGCTTGCAGCCGCCCAAGGCGAACCCGGCTCGGCCGGCCTTCTCGGTGGAATGTATCTTGCCGGACGGGGAGGCTCCGAGGCTGAAGGCTACACCCTGCTCAAGACGGGCGCGGAGGGCGGAGATGACGAGTCCATGAGGAACTACGGACTGCTGCTGGTTCAGGGGAAGGGCTATGCGAAAAACATGGCCGCCGGCGCGGCCTTCATCCGTCGCGCCGCCGTCAACGGGGACGCCAAGGCGCAGATGCTGTTAGGCGACCTCTACAACGACGGTCTGGGCGTGCCTGAGCGTGAAGAGGACACGATCTACTGGTGGGCCCGCGCAGAGGCCGCCGGCAATGAAGAGGCCATTGAGGCGATGGGGCAGGTGCGCGCTGCCGGCTATGTAGTCGGAAGGGCTCCGACACAAGGCACAGGCCCAATCGCAACGAACTCCGGTCGTTAGCCGGCGGCTGCAAGGTTGACGGCCCACATCGACGGTGACGGCGTGGCTCATGTCGACCAGGGAGTTGGTGGGCCTACCGAAACACCGGGCAGCCGTGGCGATCCGTCGACGGGAATCTGCAACATCGAAATCGGCCGCAGGTCTACCTCGGTGTAGTCCTGAGCTGACAGGCGTCGGAGTGAGAGGATCAAGCCAGTCGGTGTCGTAACGCCTGTTTGATCCAGCCGCAGCGTCTGGCGAAGTGTCGCCTGCCTCGCTGCAGTCCCCGACCCCGTCGAGCTCCCGGGAAGGACCGCTCTTTGGCTGAATGCCCTGCCGCAGACCGACGTTTGGCGGACTTTTAACACGCCCGCCTGGACAGAGAGTTGGAAATTGCGTCGACCGTAACCCTCGCTACGAGAACTGGTCGTTGCGTTCCCGGTCAGGCCAATGTGCCCGACCGCTTCAACGTCAAGATAAGCCCGCACTTCCGCAAAGCACCCGCCGCGCCTCAGTCGACACCCCCTTAGAGGACCTGTTCGATCCTCGAAGGCACCGCGTTAGGAACGAGTCGCAAAGGCTCGCATTCACGAACCATGCGGAGCGAGATCAGACGGTTACGTGGGCAGGCGGAAAAGGCCCGGCGTCTAGCCGTCCTTGCCAGTGATCCAATGACCATAGCTGAGTTAAACCGCTACGCGGAGGAGTGTGAGGCAAACGCCGAGAACCTTGAAGCTGACACTCGAAAGGCTCGTGATCAGGCGTCGAGGGTTTAACCGTTGCCGATGGCAGGCAGAAATCCCGCCAGATCAAACCGCGTTGGAGGATCCTTCGGCGTCCTGTCTTCGCCGTCTGTTCGAAAGCTGCGGATGATCGTTTACAAGCTGACCGTCTTCAGGGTTGGGTCTCCGGGCACCGTTGAGTCCATTACGCTGACCAGTTCGCGGCGACAATAGCGGCCATCCCCCCTCTGCTGGCAATGAGCATCGGGTGTGAACGCATCAGTCTGCATGCCGGCGATACCTACATTTTCTCTGTCGGCTGCACCGGCGCGACGCTGCCTGACTGATCAGAGTATGCGCTTGAAGAATATCGCGCTCTTATCACGATGGCTCGGATCATTGCGGCTTGTCCGAACTCCCTGAGGCAACCCCCACAAGAAAGCATCCGCTTATCTGATGGAGTTAAATCTGTCGGAAGTTCGACGGAGTGCCGCAGTTACAGGGGATAATCAGCGGTTCCGTGGGTTAGACCATGGTCGACGAAAACTCGCGGTTCCAGATTGGCAGACTGCAGCAGAGATGACTTGGCTCGTCAGCCGGATTCCCGCCACAGGAACGGCAATGCGAGATGGGTTGAAGGGTTACGATGGGGCTCAGGTGGCGACAGCGTCAGCAGCCAGGCCCGCTCTCGTGATCCAGCGTCAAGGCAGCGTCGCCCTTAATACCGCGGCGCACGCCGCGGCGTCGTTACCCGGCCAGACCGCAAATCCGCCTGTCCGGTGTCATTCCAGCAGACCGGCCACGCGCAGTGCCTTCTCGATTGTGTCAGTTATGGAGGCAGAGCCTTCGGGAGCCGGATCGCAGCCCTCAAACCGGCTGGCTTCCCAGAGTTCGGGACCTGTCGAGGACCCCGGGCGCGGGGGCGCCATCGACGTCGCAAACGGGGCGTCCACGATGCCCCAACCCATGGCGATCTCGAGGCTGGACGCAGTACCGACATCGAGGATGAATGGCCCTGCGGTCCCGTTGACGCCACCGCCCGCCTTGACGGGCGCCCCGTGCCCCATTCCCGGAAAACGATGGTGCTCGACGACCACCCGTCCCTCGTGGGTGCGCCAGACCTCGAAGCGGCGATTGTCAGGCGTCCGCGCCGGGGTTGAGGGGCCAGCGACTCCGTGGACATCGGTCCATTGGCTGATCAGGGCGTCGGCGGCCTGGGGTAGAACGGTGCTGTCGGCCCCGCCATGCCAGATCGAGATCGGGGGCCAGGCAGCGCCTGTCGAGGAAGCCCTACGGACCCTATCGCCCCAGGCCTTCGGTGTCAGGGACGCAGGCGCCGACATCGCCCGGAAGGCCTCGCCCATGGATGCCGCCGCGCCGTGCGGCAGACCGGCGATGATCGCCGCACCGGCGAAAAGGTCCGGGTAGGCCGCCGCCATGGATGCCGTCATGGCTCCGCCCGCCGAAAGACCGGTTATGAAGACCTTCCCTGGATCGATAGGATGGTCCGCGAGCATCTCGCGGATCATGACGGCGATAGAAGCGGCCTCTCCGCTGCCGCGAGTTGTGTCGCGAGGTTCGAACCAGTTGAAACAGCGGTTGGGGTTATTGGCCGTCGATTGCTCGGGACAGAGGATCGCAAAGCCGAAGCGTTCGGCGAGGTCGAGCCAGCCCGCGCCGGCAGCATAGCCTTCGGCGGACTGGGTGCAGCCATGAAGGACCACAACCAGAGCGGCGTTCTCGGGAAGGTCGCGAGGAACGGAGAAGAGCATACGGAGCGCACCAGGATTTGGCGCGAACTCGCGCTGGGCTAGCCGCTGATTGTCACCGAACGAACTCGCCGCAACGCGTCGCAGACGTTTGAAGGTATCGAGGGTCTCTCCGAGCCGGGGCATGGGCGTTCCTGACCGGAAAGACCCGGCGCGCCTAATATAATGTTGCACTGCACAATTGCTCGTCGCGGCAAGTGTTGGGCAGGGTCCTCCGCTTCTGGACGATACGCCAGGCAAGCCAAGCCGGCGGCGCGAACACAAGCTATGGCCCTCCGGGCCGCCGGGCCCACGAGGTATCCAGCTGTATCTAGGTCACCGCGCGCCGCCGCTGTGTCAGCCGCAACCGATCCGGCGACGGATGGTGACTCATCCCGCGCCCAGGCTCGAGCCTCGGCCGTCGGAACGGTCAGGGCGATCGTCGGCAGCATCAGGCAGATGAAGCCGATCCGTCGGGTTATAGGGCGGGCGAGACCTAACATCGGCTTAGCACGACGGCGGGCGACCGAGCTCGGACAGCATGACGCGTATGACGGTCGCTGACCCATTTCACTCAAACCATTGAATTTGACAACAAGCTGCGAAGCGCCCGGCAGTTCAAATGATCAACTCCCCCGACAGGGTTCATCCGGTAGTGACGTTTGTGGTTGATGAAACGCGGACAATAGGTCCAAATCTTCGGCCGCTCCCTACCTGACTTGGTGCACGCCCTTGACCTCCGTCGCGTTACATAAGCCCGCGCCTTATTTTCGAGATATGATCGACCGGCCTTCTGTCAGACTGGCGCTCATGCTGTGGTGCATGGTGCTGACCGGGCATATCCTGTTCACCCTGTCGGTTCCGGGGGATCGCAGGCTCCTGATCCTGCCCTTCGTCTGGATCGTCATGGGTCTGGGGCTGACCGGACTGCTGCGTCTGCTGATCGGCGCCGTGGAAGGACTTTCACCTGCGGGTCGCTTCGCCCTGATTGCCGCAGGCGTGGTGCTGCTTACGGTCATCCAGGCCGTTTTCAACATCGGCATCGCCAATCTGATCATCAGACACCTTCCTTCCGTCACCTCGGACTCCGGCCTGTACGTCGCCAGTCCACAGGGGAACGTCCGGGTTGGCATACAGATAGGCCTTCTGATCTATTTCTGGGTGTACGGTTGCTACGCCGTTTCAGTCAGCCTCCTGCTATCGCAGCAGCGCCTGTCCGAGACGCGCATTCAGGCCCAGCAGGCCGAGTTGACGACCTTGCGGCTCCAGCTCCAGCCGCATTTTCTATTTAACGCCCTAAACTCCGTGTCCGCCCTGGTCATGGCCGACCGGAAGATGGATGCTGTAGACGCCGCCGCTCGCCTGTCCAGCTTCCTCCGGACATCCCTGGTCAGCGACCTGGGAGCGCCTGTTCCGCTTGGAGACGAGATCGATGCTGTGGAAACCTATCTGGAGGTCGAACGGTCGCGGTTCGGCGACAAGCTGCTGATCGATATCGACGTGGGCGAGGACCTGCTCAAGGCGCGTTTGCCAGCGTTCCTGATCCAGCCGCTGGTCGAAAACGCCGTCAAATACGCCGTGGCGGGGTCGCAGCGGCCGGTCACGATCTCGGTGCAAGCGGCCCGGATGGCGGATCGACTTTCAATCACCGTAGCGGATGACGGCGCGGGTAGGCCGACCGGCGCCACGGGGACCGGGATCGGCCACAGCAATATCCGCAGACGGCTATCCATTCTTTTCGGAAACAACGCCACGCTTGAGACGGAAGCGTCGAAACAAGGCTACAAAGCCACCCTCCAACTGCCGTGTCCTGTCGATGTATCTGAGCAAGGGCGAGGCTGATCTTCGATAAGACACCACCGCAATCCTCCAACCGTAAATGGCAGCCTATCACTAGTGGGGAAGAGGTGGCGCGCTAGGAATGATCCGAATGTCTGCCCCTCAAATCCGCAGGCTGACGCAATCCAAGCTAAACTTCACTACCCAATTGGCCAATAGCTTTAAGCGAAGCTACTCACCCTCACGATTGAGTATTTCAGCCTTAGTCAGCAAAGGTCAATTTTTGTAAACGACCACCACGATGGCGAGAATGACGAACAGCGCTACCGCCATCACCCGTGCAACCCATGGAGCGGCGACGAAGACGCCGAGGACGGTAATGCCGCTTTTGACCGCATCTGGGCGCGTCAAAGCCTCCTTGAAGGTTTCGCCTGAGGAGGTTGATGCGGCTATAGGATGTCCGCAGGATGGACAGGTCGGAGCGGCTTCTGACACGCGGTGGCCGCACACTGGGCAGGAGATGAGCGCCATTGTCAGTTTCCTCGTCCAACTGGAGGCGTGATCCGGATTTCCACGCGTCGGTTCTTCTGACGGCCAACGGGGTCGTCGGAGCCGTCCGGTCGAATGTTGGGCGCGACAGGCTCGCGCTCTCCGGAGCCCTCGGCTTCCAACTCGTGGCCAGCGGGAGCCTGCAATCTCGACACGACCGCCCGAGCCCGGCTCAATGACAGAATTTCATTGTAGCCTTCATCACCCTTGGCGTCGGTATGTCCCCGGATAGTGACGGTTGCCGCAGGATAGCTTCGTAGCAAATCTCCCGCTCGGCTAAGCGCCGCCTCGGCGTCCGGGCGTATGGTCGCTTTGTCGAAGTCGAACAGGACATCAGCCGGCAAATCGACGATAATTACGCCGTCTTTGCGTCTCGCTCTGAGATCGGTGAGGAGAGTTCGCGTCGCTTCGATTCGTTCAGGCGCAATCTCAGAAGCGACGAAAACGCTATCCATGGTGCTATCGGCACCGGCCTTGATAAAGGTCGAACGAGGAGCGTTTGCAACCTTAACGAAGGTCGAGGGCATTCCGATCGCGCTTCCACTCAGAGTGCGGACGGTTAAGGCCAAGGTAGAGTTTGGCACAAAACCCATCGCTAGCGACACCAGAGCAAGGTGACTGACCCTAGCGAACCTCATCCACCTGCCCCTAAAGCCGGGGCGGTGAGCGGAATAGTCAAGCGAAGGAAGGGGCCGATGATGCTATCGGAAGACGAGCCTTCGTTAAAGACGATTGAAATCTGCGGAGCATTGCGGGGAACCGCCCCCATGAAGACCAGTCGTCCGTTCATGGTCTCGCCCTTGACGATGTTCATGTTCGGATTGCCCTCTGGCGCTTTCAACGGCAACTTTTGGCCGTTTGGCAGCTCGATATAGGTGTCGCTTGACGCCATCTGGACGTTGTTTGTCTTGTCGCCGCCGAACGAGATGCTGACATCTACGATCGTCGCGTCTTCTGCCAGGTCCACGTTCTTGACACGGACCGTGGCGCCAACATCGGTCACACCCTGAACATCTACCGGGACGACGCGGGTGGCGCGAGGCTCTGCAGTGACCGGCGTGTCAGACGCTTGGTTGGCATCGACTGTTGAAGCCGTGCCATCTGACGGTTCACTTCTTGAGCAAGCCCCCAGCAGCAGGGCCGATAGGCATACGGCGGTCGTCAAACGAAGAACGGGGACGGTCATGAACGCTCCAGCGTTGTTGTTCCGGTACGCGCGACCGCCCGCAAGCTGAGCCGTCGCTCGTTTTTCAGAAACCCCCACCCGCCAAAAAGGCTCCGCTGGGGTGGGAGCCCTAGTGCTAGATTGAGCTACACCGGTTACGTGAGACTGCGGCACGTCGAGCGCGATCTCGAACCACACATCACGGGCATGATGAACTCCAACCTTCTAGTCTCCGGCTTGGTGTTTCTGGCCCAGATCGCGCTCATGCTCGGACTGTTCCTGATTGGCCGTCGCGTCATGCGATCCAAATTTCGGCTCGGGTCGGCTGGACCGATAAGTGTGGACCAATCGGGCGTGGCGGCCATACCTGTCTTCGCCACCTTCACCGGTTTGAGCGTTGGATTGCCTTGGTTGGCTATTGCCACCAACAGCCTGAATCCTCGTCTGGCGATCGGAGCACAAGGGCTGGAATATCGGGTAACCGGTCTCCGAACTGCGCCGTTTGATACGATCAGGTCTGTTGACGTCATAACGGGGCCCGGCACGGTCAACCTGTGCTTCACCTTCACCCAAGGCCCGTTCACCTTCGCCGCAAACGTAGGGGACGAGGCGTCCGCCGCGCAGGCGCTCCGCCTTCTACCCCGGTCTATCCCAAGACGCGCGCAGGCCGCCGCTCTCGAACGGACGGTCTGAGCCGGTCCACACGTCGTCTCAACAAGCTCCGATCTCGGATGGCTTGCAGAGCGCGAGGCGACTTTCCGTTCATCGGTCATCGGCTTCCGCGATTCACTCGGAGTTTGCAATCGCTCGATACCCTGCAGTCAGGGAGCGCGTTGATGTTATTTTTGAAAGCCTTGGGTCCTCTGCTGTCCGCGACAGCGCACGAGCGGCGCAAACAGGTGCCGGTCCGGGTGTTGCTGAGCGGGATCGTCGCCTGGGCCCTCCATAGCGCCGGGCACGGGGCCTGGATTCCGGCCTGGCTGGCCTCTGTTGCGGTCGTTCAGGCGTTCGAGATCGTCGCTATGTTCCGGTTCAGGGGCTCGGACCGCGTCCCCACGACCTCCGACATCTTCCTCGCCCTGACCTCGACCTTCTTGATGGCGGCTCTGTTCGCCTGGATATCCGTGACGCTCTGGTCGTTCAACGGGCGAGGCCTCCCCGGCATGGCCATGCTGATCATCGCGGGCGGGCTTCTGACCAATGTCGCCTCTGGCATCGAGGCGCGCGGCATCTTCTACGTCGGTGCGGCGCCCTATCTCATCGCCCTGATCGCGATGCCGGTATTGGCCATTCTCGGATCGCCGTCCGGTGATCCCATCCTGACCACACTGGCGTCCGTGCTGTTCGTGGGCGCGATCCTGAACGTCTATGGACGGGTCCACTCCGCGCGCGTGGCGGAACTGCGTGCTCTGGCCGAGGCCGAGACGCGGGTCGACCAGGCCCAGACCGCCATGGCGGAGCGCGCCGCCATGGCCGCGATCATCAGCCATGAGCTGAGGACGCCGGTCAGCGCCATCCAGGCTGGCGCTCAGGTCATGTTCGAGGACACTCTTCCCGAGCAGCGCCGCGACACCGCCGAACTGATCCTCGACGCCGGCTCACTCATGACGCGGATGCTCAATGACCTGCTCGACCACTCCAAGATGGAGGCGGGAGCCATGTCACTGGAGGCCCGTGACTTCGACCTGTCGGTCCTTCTTTCCGACACCGAGAGGTTCTGGCGCGCTCAGGCCGACGCCAAGGGGCTGGTTCTCCAAGTTGCGGCGGTCCCGTCGGCGGCTTGGCTTCGCGGCGATCCGCACCGGCTGCGGCAGATCCTCAACAATCTCCTGTCCAACGCGATCAAGTTCACGGCCCACGGTGAAATCACGATCGTGGCCGATCTCGAGGCGTTGGACGATCAAACGCGTTCTGTCCTGATCACAGTTCGCGACCAAGGCGCCGGGATTGCGCCGGAAGCCATGGCGCGTCTGTTCACGCCCTTCGCCCAAGGATCATCCGAAGTCGCGCGGACATATGGCGGCACGGGTCTGGGGCTTAAGGTCAGCCGGGATCTGGCACGTCTGATGCGTGGCGATCTCACCGTTGATAGTCGTCCCGGGGAAGGCGCCGCCTTCAGACTGTCGGTCCTGCTGCCTGTGGGCAAAGCGGAAACCGCCTCTTCATCGGAGGCAGTGGATGCAGCGATCCTGCGGCCTCGTCTCGCGGTCCTCGCCGTCGATGACCACGAGATCAACAGAAGAACCCTGGCTCTTGTCCTGCAGCCCCTCGACGTCGATCTCTACACCGCGTCCGATGGATTACTGGCGCTGGACCTCCTGGCGCGCCGCCCTTTCGACGCGGTGCTGATGGACGTGAACATGCCCGGGATCGACGGGAATGAGGTAACCCGCCGCTTGCGGGCGTCCAAAGGCCCAAACGCAGGGACGCCGGTCATCGGGTTCAGCGCCGGGACCGAGGCTGAGCAGATCGCGGCCTGCCACGCAGCCGGCATGACGGACTGGTTGGCCAAGCCGCTTGAACCCCAAAAGCTCTATGAGGCGTTATACCGAGCGGCCGCATCGAATACAGAGACCGCGGATCAGGCGGCCGCCTGAGGGGCGCCTGTGTGCATCGCTGGCCCGACCTTGGACTTCGCGAGCATCGCCGCCTGGCGTGAGGATCGGCGCCGAGAGTTCAGTCCGCGTCGAACTCAAATCGTTCAACCGCCTCCCAAGGCCCGCCGAGATAGCGCCAAAGCAAAAGACCTTCGGCGAAGATGTGGAAGGGCTCAAACTCCGTCTGCAGAGTCTCCAGCAGCAGGCGGGCGTCATCCGGCTCCACCTTGTTCTGGACTGTGATGTGGGGCCGGAAAGGCCCTTGGTCCTGACGCGTAAGCCAAGGCGAAAACGCTTCAGACAGTTCTTTCCGCAGATGCTCAAGCTCGGAAGACGCGAGTCGATAGGCGACACCTCGCCCTAGCGACCAGGGGCCACGCACGTCCAGCTGCAATGGACGGCGTTGCTGGCAAGCCGCCTTCACCGTCTGCACCACAGCGCGCTCGTGCTCGCCCGGAAGCGCGTGAAAGAGCGTCACATGGGCTGGGACTTGGTTGCGGTGGCGCGGGAAGTGCGACTGGCGCAGGTCTTCGAACCAGGCGAACGCTCCCTCATCCAGAGCCACCGTAACGATGAGGGGGAAGTGGTCGGACACGGATCAGGCAGCCGGTCGTGCCAGACCGTTGCGCCAGGCCTCAGCGGCTGCATGGTGCAGGATGGCATGGTGACGCGCCGGCCGGTTGATGTCGTCGTAGCCGCCGCCGATGACGCCGACGACCGGCGCCACAGGCAGGCAGGTCTCCAGCACTTGGGCGTCACGCGAGACGAGGCCCGCGTCGGCCGGGGCCGGTCTGCCGATACGGTCGCTCACGTGCGGGTCAACGCCAGCGATGTAGAAGACGAGGTCAGGTTGGAGGCGCTCATAGCCGAGGGTGAAGAGTTGCATGGACTTCATATGGAGATGAGCGGGGTTCGCTCAACCTGTCACGGCGCGCGCAACACAGGCGCAGGACGTCGTGAAAGGGCGTGGACGGCTGCCAGACCTCCGCCTGCGGCGGCGAGGCCTGTGGCGCCCGCTAGCAGCAGGACCACCCCGCCCCAGTCGACGCTCCAGGCCGCTTTGAACACCAGGGTCACGACCGGCCAGGCGCCAGCGGCTCCGAGCGCCACCCCCGCCAACCCGGCGATCGCGCCGACGAGCCCGTATTCGATCAGATAGGCGGTCAGGATCTGGCGATGAGAGCCGCCAAGCACCTTGAGGATCGCAGCCTCCCGTGCCCTCTCGCTGACGCCTGCGGCGATGGCGCCGACGAGGACAAGAAGTCCGGCCAGACCCGCCACGGCTGCGGCGCCCCGAATGGCCAGGGCCAGACGATCGAACAGGGTCGCCGCCGCCTGGAGCTGTTCGCGTACGCTGATGACATTAACCTCCCGAAAATC
>Ga0247812_10002487_pt1 | contig 10396 bp, 6 predicted proteins | sample UWRJL149409B1_FD_178011 | JGI IMG/M metagenome (GOLD analysis project Ga0247812, IMG submission 178011) | Plant litter microbial communities from Arlington Agricultural Research Station in Wisconsin, United States - UWRJ-L149-409B-1 | ecosystem: Environmental > Terrestrial > Plant litter >...
GAGTAAGGAGTTTGATGCGGCCGCATCGAGTATGTCAAGTCAGAACTGGGGAGCACTGCTCAAATAGAGAAAATGGTGACCAGATTAACTCACGAGGGTGTGAACAAGTCACAATTTGCTAGAAGGATGGATTTAAAAGTTCACTAAGCCAAGCACGAGATTCAAAAAACTGCAGAGAGTGGTGGGGTTTGTAAATCGAAAGATTTCTTTGCTAAAATAAGATCCCATGTTAGAAAAGTGTTTGTGAGACACTGGGTACAATCTGTGTTAATCCCACCATCCATGTTACAAAGATGCCGCCATATCATGTATCTTCCTACGAAGTACGGCCTGTAAAAAGAACCACCGACCCAGTTCTCAATCTCAATTTCTTATTTCTTCATCCACCATCGACCAAGAAACTCTCCACACTGTTTGCACATATCTGGAAACCGCTTGTTTGGTACACAGCATAAACCACTTGATAAAGTAGCCGAACCTAGGCATGCCTTTTTGATATTGCCTATCTTGGACCAGGCTACGAGATCTCTGGGGCAGATTGTGCAGCGATAGCTAGAGTCGCGGGCGGCCCAGCAATCATGGTCTGCTCCGGGTATGGTATTGGTTGGCTGAAAATGGTGAGTGCGAATTGCTAAGTCAACTGGACGGGTCAGAGATGACTTTTCTCGGCTTTGTTTTTGGGGATATGCGTAACTTTGCTTAAGTGATACTTGCTTGTTGATCTTCAATGCATGCTCTTCGTCGCCACTTGGAACATACAACAGCTCTTCCATGAGAGCTTGCTCTGCTACTGTAAACGTGGTGTCTTCTGTCAATAGCGGAGGATAAAAGTAATCTCTCGCCATGTCAAAACATTCTCTTAATGTTGTATCGAATAAGAAATTCGCAATTGGGTCTGCACTTGGGTCTGTAAGGTCTACAGAGGGTTCTCGTCCGTACTCGAAACTCCCGTCCTCTAAAAAGCAAGAAGCTGAGGATGGTGAAGGAGCGTCAGAGGATTGCCCTTTCAGCTCTGAAGCTTCATTGATGATGACTTCCTCTTCTGGGATTGGAAACATATCTTGAGGTAGTTCAAGAGGATTGGAAGGGTTTATGGTTTTCAATAATGCGCTTTTTTTGACGATATCCTGCTGTTCAGAAATAGGTGTCTGCTTAGCAAGAAATTGAAAGTGGCTTTTCATGCTGGCTTGTTCGTCAACAGTGACAGGTTCTCGAGATGGGGACGGACCGATAAGAACAGGAATACAGGGCTTCGAAGTTGGAGGAGGAAAACCCCCACATACCTGATTAGATTTGTGGCCAGGCTTGGAAGAACTAGGTGGCGGAGCTTTCGGAGTCTGCTGTTCTTTACCTTGCTGTTCTTTACCTTTGTGGGGTTTGAAAACATTATCTCCGCTATCACACTCCTCAGCACTATATCCCGCCCTCATACATCGGCCGCATGGCCGCTGGCGGTCGCATCCTTTCTTAAGTCTTCTGCATCGCTGGCAAGTTGCATTGGGAGTTCCCAGGTTCATCTTTGACGTTTTATTTGTTTTCAGTTCTTGGGAGGCGTGGAGTTGCGGATGTGAGAAGCTCGAGACTTAACAGATTTCTTGTTGCCAGTAGCAAATTGGCGTTCGAAAAATGAACCTTGATATGAATGCACTCGCTATACTGAAGCGGGTGCTGATTTCAATGATTGTGATGGTTCATATATCAGGAATGCTTAAGGATTAGCTGAGTCTTTATATAAAAAAAACTAGAGAGTGAACATAATAGCAAGAACAGAGAGGGTGTTAACGCGAGATTAAAAATAATCGTTATTGTGCTTATAGTTTGGGGAACAAAAGCTATAGCGAATTTAAAGGCTCTAAATAGCGCGCTAATATCCATAGTGAATAAATTTGTATTAAAATTCTTGGCCCTTCTAGGTTATCGTTGATGAAATAACTATATCTGAGGTTATAATTTCTCTATTCTGTCTGCCTCCACGCTAATCTAACAATTGAGATGTACACTATTTTGGGGGTTCGGGCAAAGGTTCGGGGAGGGGCGATATTGAAGGAGGCGGCGTTGCAGGTTTCTTGATCTATGGAGAGGTTTTGGATGCGATTCGGGGAGCGGGGAGACTGCTTGAGGGGAGACGGGGAGTTTCTTATGGGAGGTTTGATCGTCGAGCTCACTCTTCACCTCCCGAAATTCGGCCGCAGTGTCATAAGGTCAAGAAACTTGCAGATCATAGGATGGCTCCTTTGGAGAAGGCAGCAGCGAAGCTAGCCGTGACAGGAAATGCCTGTACTTGGTACGCAAAGTACAAGTCTACCTGGAAGGTAATTATTCATACCGAATCCGAAGGATGTCGCTAACGGTCAAAAGCTTCAGAGGATGGCCAAAGGGATTGTGAACAGTACACATTAAGCAATCCTGCTACGAACCCCATGGTCATTCTCTAGAATCACCCCGGGAGTATATGAAACAAAAGGCACCACTAGTCAAGAACTTCAAAAGCGGGTAACAGAGCCACCAGCGATAGTGAAGTCTGCATTGCTGCTTAAACTATATTATTTCCCTCGCAGCTTCTTATTTGTCGATCAAAGACTCTGACAGCACCCTTCCATTTGTCGCGCCATCTTCTTCTGCGCCCGTAATTACATCCGCCTGATTTATCACCAAGCACTAGGAAGCCCGACCCGGCTCCCAAGGGAGAAGTTGAAGCATTTGCCATTATAGGAAGTGAAGGGGACTGCTATCTTGGCCAAGGAGCCTCTCATGGGAGCGAACATAATAAAGGTTAATAGTGCTTTGGATGGTTGGCACATGGAGAAGCAAATGTGTTTCGTATGGGGAGGGTAGAACTGGCATAAAGCAGACCTAGAGCGAGGCATGGCGATATTACAAATTCCTACAGAATTGGAAGAGGGATAGTTGTTAGGGCCTAGGAGCGTTGGATGGATTTGGAACGGTTATTTGGCATACCTTTCCTTTCTTAGTGGAATTGAGAACTTAGCGCTTCTTGACCAACTCTCGGGAAACATGTTGCTGGATCTCTTGGGAAGATGGATTTTGACCTGGGATTGTGAGAAGGAGCATGGAGTCCGCTGGTCATGCCTCTGGACCTTGGCGTGCTGATTAGACAACGGCGGCAAGGTATTGGACAAAGACGGAGGCGTGGGATTGAGCCAGGAATTACGATGGAATTTCGGTCCATTAGGATATGTCATCTACATATGCTGAAGCCTAAAGGCTATTAGTGCATTTTAGAGCAGATGGAAAGTAATTACCTTTTTGTTTTATGCGTCAAACCCGAAGATCGCGATGGCTATACGTTCAAGATCGCTTCTGATAGTTCTTGCCAGAAGGAAACAAATAGCTGCTTCAGTATATATATCACTCTATTTATAGCCACCGCAAATCGCAAAACTAGCACCCTTCTATTCTACCAAGTTGCCCCATATTATATTTAGACCACTTTTATCTTCTTGAATATTAATTTGGCAGTTATATCTGCCTCTGAGCCCAAACCTTCACTGGAATGCCTAAGCCGACGGTAGGGTAGGCTGTGGGCAACCTCCTGCTTTCTCACACATGTAGTCCAATGTTGATATTGATCATTAAGAGCATATTCACGATAGAAACACATGACAGAAAGATAGAGATCAAGATTTTGTCAATTTAGAAAGAGTAGAGTGTAATGTATAGCCAGATCCATGCAGCTAATCCCAAGCCAGACCTATCACAGTTGATTCTAGTTATGCCAAAAAACACATCTCCAGACTTTTTATACTCCAGAAATGCGCCCTCTGTCAACTAATGTCTTCCTTGTAAGTCGTGCTTAATTCTAATCATCCAGATAAACCTCAAAATCTGTATAGGCGAATGTTCAGGCCTAAAAGAGAGGATTCAAATGCCCGAATATTCGCGTGGAGTGGGTGTTCGAAGAGGGAAGAAGACGCAGAGATCCAATTAATATAACAGTTGCTCAGGTTGAACTATATTCTGGTTAGTATCTTAGTGGCATTCGTGCTTTGGAGTATCTGACCTTTTAACTTCCATGTTATAACCCTTAATCTTGGGAACTGCTATCCCTCTTGCATGCTCGCTTGGTCTTCTCTTCTTGCTTCTTGTATGCTCGCTTGGTCTTCTCTTCTTGCTTCTTGTATGTTCGCTTGGTCTTCTGGATGCTCTGTTCAACTAGTTGCTTCGCCCAAATATTGAGACCAACCAACCCAGCGATAGCGAGTGCGATCATAGCATAAGCTACTACAATCATAGCATAAGCTACTGCGATCATAGCACAAGCGAGTGCGATCATAGCATAAGCTACTATTCGCATATCATAAGCTACTGTTGGACCGGATCTTGGATTGTTAGCTTTTCTCCAAATTGCGCCAACAATAGAAGTGACAATAGGAGCGAGCATTTTCATTGTTTCAAGAGTAGCCATGTTCTTCAAAAGCTCTGTCTCTTGTCAAAGCCAAAAAAAGAACAATCTTAGACTCGAAAAGTAAATTGCGATTGTTTTGCGAAGATGTAGAACGCGTAAACAAATTTTGGGACGTTGTGGGTTGTAGGTTGAACTTACAATCGATCAAGCTGGGACCATTCATTTTCCGCAATTAAATCCATATTTAGCTGTGGGGGTGTTAGGCGAAATATGATAGACGTTCGGGCAAATGGTAGAGAGAATAGTTGTTCGGGTTTGTTGTGATATTATAGTGTTACAGTGTTGTTGCAGTGTTGTTATATGTAAAAGAGTTGGGACAAGAGTGTGAAGAACCAAGTTGTTTTCGGCAACTCTTTAAATACTATAGCGATATAATACGCTCGGACCACTTAAAATGGGTATTTTTTCACCTGATCTGTTGCCTAGGCATAAAAATCTGCACTTTAGATATTTATTTATTAAGTATTCTAAGCGAGTTATAAATATAATTTTATTATACCTTGGACCGAAATCCCGTAAAAAAGAAAATCTAGCAAGATGATCTTAATACTAACTATAGTAAGTATTTAAGCTTAGTATCGATAAATACTCGAGCTTCTCGATAGCCTCCTGACTCTTATCCAGATCCTCAATCGAGGCTCCACTCTTAAACAATTCTATGAATTTCTTTTCGCTTCATCTAATTTTTTCTTTATACTATCCTCAAAATCTCCGCCGATTTGTATTTGCTTCAATTTAGCTATAGCTTGTTCGTATTCAGCATCAATGTTATTATCTTCCATCCTTAAAGAAACTGCAACGTTACTACTTAGATTCCTCACAAATCCCTTCTTAAACGAACCGTTAGTCTTTCCTCTATTCGATTCAGCAGCATTAGTCTTCTTAGAATTGCCTCTATTTAATCCCGCAGCATCGGTCTTCTCGGCATTGCCTTTGTTCGATCCTGTATCATTAGTCTTCTTAGTACTATCTCCCTTTAATCTATTAGCTGCATTCTTCCCTGCTGTTAAATGAATCGTCCCTATAAGTAGTTTGACAAAAGCGGATTTCAATAAACTAGAGGGAATTTTAACTTTTTCAGATTTGAGGGCGATTAATAATTATTGAATAGTTAACTTGTTAAGATCGGCTGGGTAAGAGTCTAACATATTCTGCTTATATTATATCTTGTATAATAGAAGATTTAATATGCTCTTCCAAAGGTGAGAAGATAACAGTACCCAATAATAGATAGACCAATCCTATATTTCGGTAACCAAGCTTGTAAAAAATGCTACTTATGACCAGGTACCAGATTAGAAAGAAGCATTGTTAGCGAGAAGTTCTCGGCGGCCCGTATAATTGGTACCAGTCCCATTTTTGAAATCGTAGTCGACGTTAAGGAGAGGTAGAGCGCTAAGCTTGAAGATAAAGATAAGTTAAAGGGCAAAGTGACAATCTCATGTCATTAGTCTTAAACAGGGACACGTTGCTTGCAGTGAATGTATTTTCGGTCACATTATGGCAGTTTCCTATGCAGGTTTCTGTTACAACTGCCCTTGCTGACACGAAAGCACTCCTTAGCTCCAGGTGCCTCGTCACTAGAGACAAGATTTGGGTTATATTTTTTATTTTACGGTACAATACCAATCCCATCGTTGCATGTCATTGCATATGAGAATGGAGGAGAGTAGTTTGACGTCTAATGAAATAATCAAATGACATCAATTCTGATCCGATCCATGCTCTTGGCTCATCACATTCATGTCCATGAAACCTAGCTCCCAGATGTGACCATCCAAGTCCTCAAAGCTGCGTCCATACATAAAATCATTTCCAACAATAATGGTCGGATCTTTTTTACCACCTGCTGCTTCAGCTGCTATCACAGTATCGTCCACATCGCTCTTGCTACCTACACTGAGGCAGAGGAGAACCTCGGTAGTGCTTCCGGAATGAGCGATGGTTTTGGAGGCTGGCATGAAACCCGCGAAGCGCTCCATAGTCATAATCTGGGGGTTGTGAGAAGAAATGTCAGACATGGAAGAATGGGAAGTACCATAAGGTAGATGTGCTCGCTAAAGACCATGCATGAGGTTGTATCGTCGGAGAACATTGGGTTTCTAGCTGCGCCAACAGCTTGGTAAAACTTGGTGGAGGCAGCTACATCAGTGACGGGGAGGTTAATGAACACGTGAGTGAAGCTTGGAGGCATTGTGATTAATGCTCGATTCGTCAAATGCCAGATGAGAAGATGGATGGCTGAAAGATTGATTTCCGGCCAAGTCTATGGTGGTGGAGGAATGCAACAGCCTTCGGTTTTGTGGAAAGAGTTTGAATGGAGCGTTAGCGTTCTTTTATTCGCCGATCTAACAGTATAGTCTGCGAACTGGTCGGTGAGCAATCTAGAGCAGGGCTTCCTAAGAAACCAGAACCACTTGGAGATCAATGCTACAAGTGGCAATTGGCGTTCTTAATACTGCGAGAAACCGCACCGAGAGTTCCAATCCGAAACATTGTGCAACCTTCCAATAGACCACGCCAGGCTGGTCTTCCCCTCTTCTTGGTACACGCCACTATTCACAGTTGCAGCATTTCACTGGCGAACTTTACGCCACATCTTCATCTTTCTCTGTTAAAGCGCATCAAGTAAAGTGCAGCAGAGCATGCGGTGTCACCAAGGCTATATATCACGAAGGGGACGCGGTATCATGTGGCATGGATGGTGCAGCTGCTCCCTCCCCACCCACGTACCAAATCCAACATCACGACAAGATTACCCGATTACGACTCACCTCATTCATTCCTCTCGATCTTCACAGATCCTTGGGACTATCGCGGCGCCACTTTCCACATTCCTCCAACAATCCGAGTAAGAAATTGGCGATGGTGATATCAGGCTGTTCCTCCGAAAATCTTGACTTAGCCCGCCTGTGGATTTCCCAATGCACGCAACACCATGAACTATGTGGGCTGGTAAATTCTTCCATGCAACCACAACATCTTCCAAAGCGTCTGATAAATGTCCAAAATGCCACACGGCCTTTCTTACAGGTAATGAATGAGCTATCAGAACCGTACCTCGCTCTCAGTTATCGGTGGGGTGAGAACATGACGGGCCAGACTGTAAAATGCCGTTACGAAGCTTTCCAGCATTGTATCCCACTCAGTAATATCCCACTCACATGCCGGGACGCCATCCAGATTACACGTATGCTCGGTTACAAGTATCTTTGGATCGATGCCTTCTGCATTATACAGGATGACGAAACGGACAAGGCCAGTGAGCTAGTCAAGATGGGCGACATTTACCGTTATGCCTTATTCACCATTTATGCTAAAGGCTCTTCAAGCTCGCAATCAGGCCTATTTTTGCAGCAAGACGATCATATCAAATTCGGCACTACAAAACAAAGTATAGGGATAACAAAGGCAACGCTAGCGAGCACCAGTGACCCAGACTACCTGCAGGAACGCGGATGGGTTCTGCAAGAAACTGTCCTCTCCTCACGACGCCTTGCCTTCGGGAAATGGATGAGCTGGAAGTGTACTATGGCACGGGCAGACGAGGTCAACCCCATTCCGCGGGCCAGACACAGTGCCCTGACCGACGGATTCGCGAGTGAGATTGAGAAGCTGCGACTATGGATACTTGCACCAAACCGGATGATGGCGGCACCACGACAGTCTTGGTTACGTTGGAACCAATTTGACTCATGGTACGCCATCGTGGAAATTTATAGCGTTACAAATCTAACATACGTGTTAGACAACCTTCCCGCCTTGTCCGGCCTAGCTGAACTTCTACAACAGGCACATGGTGCGACTTATGCGGCAGGGTTGTGGATGGATGATCTTCAAGTTAGTTTGGCATGGTACGTTGCAAGTAATGATAATCGCAAGGTATCGTGGCGCAAAGACATGGCACCATCATGGTCGTGGGCGGCCGTAGGTAAGACACGAATCAAGTTCCGATCATGGCCGAGTAGATCAATACACGTCATCTCTGAAGGGGTCGAGTTACTTGAGGCCTCATGTGTTCCAGTGGCGCCGCTCAATCCTTATGGTGCAATTAAGAAAGGGACGCTCAAAGTCCGCATCCGCTTGAGGAAGGCGATTCTCCGATGTAGTGCTGGTTACACCAGCAACCCCTCTGAACCCAGCTCCATTAGCGGATCAGATTATTCACTATTTGGTAACACTGATAAGCGAGAGCAACCGCGATATTTTGGGCTCATCATAGATATAGACTCGAATCAGGTGAAAGGTGAAGTTGCTCTCGATGCGCCAATCCATATAAATAAGAGGCATGTAGATGGCTTAGATGGGTCTCAAGAAATTATGCCAAATTCTTCATCTTTAGAAAGGGAGGTTTGGTGTGGAATTGTGCATGTTCAACGGTTGGATGAGAGATACTTTCTAACTGCTCTCATACTTGAGCGCGAGTCAGATTCTGTACTGGTTTTCCGCCGGCTAGGCTTGCTATTTCTTACTGACCGGTTGTGGTTTGATCCTAGCTCCAGTGTCCTGAATAAGCTTGATGAAAGAGCAGGGGGCGCTTTCACAGATGTTATTGAGCTTGTGTAACTGCTCAGGTGTTATCTGGTGTTACGCAGTGTCGTACTAACCATCAAACATCAGGTTAATCCGTCTTTCCCTTTCGTTTCTTATTTACAATTCGCGAAACACTTTATATGACGTGATGAATTCCTGCTATTCAATACAGAAATCTGACTCTCAAAACGTTCTGCCAATCATTGACATGTGTTGGCCACAAATACCTTCTCTCCGTACACAACATCCACTGCCTTGACAGCTAGATATATGTCTTCTGAGTACTTTGATCCTACTATAAGTCTATATGGTCATCAATTGACATAGATTCCGGCCCTCTTAATTCTCATCAATCCTGGTGATCTTTAATAACGCGTGACCTGAGCCTTGCTCCATATAACGAGTGGTGGGTTTCATTGGCTAAGGTTATGCATTAGGCCACTCACCACCACCACCATTGCATCTTGATGGTGGTTCAGGAAAGCAGTTCAGGAGCGGTTCGGGCGCGCATAGGCAGGCTTCGACACCTAATTAAAGATCGTTGTTAAGCGTATATCTCTGATGTATACGCTTCAATCGCACTTCATCCCATAGCAGTATTTTAAACGGATTCAATGTGCAAGTTCTACAGTCGTGTCTTCTTGTGTGGACATTACAAGAAGGTGCTTTCAGACCCTTGTTCCAATGCACAGACGACGCAAACGCTCTGCGAACTAGGTTTAATAGAGGGGTCGACAGCTCCGAGTTTCTGTTTTCTTGATGGATGTGATGTCGAGCTCAGTGCTGTTCGAGAAGGTCCCAGTAGGTCACACTGATGCTGTCAATCTCCTCATACAAGTATTCTGCTGAAAAATGGGGGTTTAGGCGAGCGTAGAAATGGGGGATTTGACGGCGATGATGTTGACTGGAGTGAGTTTGAATAGAGGAATTGGTTGCCCTTAAGTCTCAGACGCTTGGACACAAGCTGTGCTTATGTTCGAGATCCTTCTGGGAGAAAGGGCTTCACTGACGCAGGTCGCTCGTGAGTTACGGCGATGATGGAGACAGGGGATAGGAACGATTAGGCGGGCACCCGACAAATGAAACGCATCTTCTTCCCGTCAACTATCTTCCTGCTGCGTTGGTAGTCACGCCAGATGGCACCCAGCTTGATCTCGCTCCTTGCTTGCATTTAGATGTTGGCCCGCTGAAATAACAGGCTAGCTGGATAGCCATAGGTGCATAGGTATACTGAGTCCGAGCACTACTCGTCAACGATAGTCGAAATACCCCCGAGTCCTCATCTCGTACATACGCCACCCTTCTCCAACTATTTTGGATGCTGTTCGCTTCGTTCATGTATTTTGATGCTGCTTCATAGGCCATGGCTTGCTGGCCGATATTGGTATCCTCTATCGATGATTCTTATCCCTCAGTGTAGCGTTTCATACTACTTTA
>Ga0247812_10002488_pt1 | contig 10394 bp, 14 predicted proteins | sample UWRJL149409B1_FD_178011 | JGI IMG/M metagenome (GOLD analysis project Ga0247812, IMG submission 178011) | Plant litter microbial communities from Arlington Agricultural Research Station in Wisconsin, United States - UWRJ-L149-409B-1 | ecosystem: Environmental > Terrestrial > Plant litter >...
TCCCTAAACAAAGTTAACTGAGACTATCGATTTTCGGAGAATATACAGACTTACCTCCTGCCAAGCACTTTTGATTATGACAATCCATTAGGCACACAAAAACTTTGAAGCTACAACCAAAAAGAAGTCTAGGTTTTCCTTAACCAGGAACATTACTACAATAGCAGTCAATGTTTTACCAACTCCCATGCCATCGGCCAGAATACCACCTTTATGACTCGACCAGCATAGAAAGTCTAACTAGGCAGCTCCCTGCAACGAATAAGAGTCTTGACCTCTTCCTCCAAGAGAGCTCTGGAGTTGAATTCCCTCCGTGCGATATTATGAAGACGTTTGACTTCTGTTGAAGTCTTCGCCTGTTCCTTAACGAGATATCTTGAGTTTGCTCCTTCTGTACGATTCCCTGAAGACGTTGGGTTTCTGCCTCCAAATAAGCTCTTGAGCTCATCTCCTTCTATACGATTCTCTGAAGAGGTTAGGTTTCTGCCTCCAAATAAGCTCTTGAGCTCATCTCCTCCTGTCCGATATTCTGAAGACGTTGGACTTCTGTCAAATTCTTTTCCTCCAAGAGAACTCTTGTCTTTGCATCCTCTTGTTCGATACTCTGAAGTCTTTTAACTTCAGCCAGTGCAGAATTTACTGAGCTCTGCAAGTTCATAATCGTGGAATCGTTGCAATTTGTCTTTGGTGTTTTCAACTCCACGACTTCAGTTGACGCAATATCCTGAACCGTGAGAGCAAATGCTTCTACAGCCTTGACTTTCTATTTCTCGGCGTTTATCTTATGTTTGAGGAATTTTCGAACATCTCGAGTCTTTTTGCCCCGCGAGCGTCTCAACTGTTGCAGCTTACGTGTTTTTGATAGAGCTCGATTCTTGGCATCATCAGCTGCTCGTTGTCGAAGTACTCTGTTCTCAGAGTCTAAAGCTTCATTACGCTGTTGGGAGTTCATCAGAACTGACTTGAGTCTAGTATTTTCATCGTTGTATCATAATTCTGCTGCATCTTCTTGGTATTTGGTTGATTGATATCTGCAATTTCATCTCTTAAAGGTGAAAGTAATTACGAAGTCTTTGTATTGACTATGCTTTGCTTTGCCTCTCTCATTGGATATATAAACTCTCGATCACGTGAGCTGAATGTTTCTCCAAAACTTTCAGATTTGAGCACAAGAAACTGACTTCACAGCTTAGATAGGATATCGTCATATTCGAAACAATTGCGCTTTGAGTTTGACGGATAATTAAGGTAGTTAGGCATTGTCACACCTGAGGGGAGTGACTCCTCGGGTATACCACTGACTTAGAAACAAGATGGTTAGATTTAAAGGTTTAGAATCTTTTGCAATAAAATAAAAATTAACATCGCAGTTTCCCATTCTTCAGTATAACTAGTAAATTAGAGTGGTGTCTGTAAAAATTATCATCTCGGAAACAAAGTATCGAAGAAACGTACAACAAGCACAATTCATACGTCTTGACCCAGTCAAAAGTGTTCAAGAAGAATCGAGCCTGAAGGATCTAGGCAAAGTCGGAGAGAATAAACATGTAAAACCACTTTCATAATTCGTAGAGAGACAAGAACCATGACTCTGATCAGCCTATGGAAACCTTTCACAAAGTGACATCTCCAAAGCTAGCTGTGACTTCGAAGAAACTCCTGCATTATCTCGTTACAAGTAGCGGGTATGGCTCCAATTTGCTCTATATTAAATCAGTTGTCCCGAGGCCACGTGGTGCATGCAATGTTCCCTTAGTTTTGCAAGGGTACAGCATAATCCTGTATATCGATGTGCATGAAGTAGTGTGCTTGTGGAAGGCAACGGGTCCGTCTATCCTGGCCTTAGGGTTAACTTACGCTTAGCACAGACAAAATGAGATATCTTTCTCAACTGCAGCAGCATATGTATCACGAGATAAATCGCTTCATATGATATATCTCAAGATATATATCATTTCTTAGGTACGCGGACATCGGGACAAGTTGTACAACACAACATACCTGACCCTAGCGAGCCCAGATAGCCTCCTATGTACGAGGCGCGCCATGGCTGGTCGTTCCAAAGGAAGCGAGAGTGCCAGCATCACGTGATCCAGCTCCAACGTGCGCAGTGGATCCCCGCACCTTTCCCTGTGTGGCTAGCGCTGGCGTGGCCCCTATCGCCCGATTGAGACAGCCTTCGGTGCGGAGAGGATTTCTCGAATTGATGGTTCCATTATTACGTTGTGCTGTCCTCGTACTTGCTAGGAAGACCACAACACCACGACACATCGTGCAACGTGTATTTCCCTTGTGTACTGCCCGCCAATTCTCTGCACGTCAATGCCCTCAAATCCATACGGTACGTCCTGTTACTACTCCTGTCGCGCATCACTCCATTGTCGGGAGATTTAATTTCATAGCTCCCTCATCCCTGTCGATACCCCCTTTCCGTTGTCCAAAATGCACATCTCACCCTCGAACTTTTTGTCACTCTCCTAACCCAAAAAAAAACCACACAACTAACATCAGCGCGCCAGCCATCACCGCCATCTCCACCATCTAGATAATTGACGCCGCTGCATCTTCTATACAACGACGATAGCGTAGGCACGCGATCGACTTCTGGTTGAGGACAAATCTTCGGTATGTGCGGTATCCTCAGTGCAGCATTGCGCTTCATCCTCGTCTCATCAGCATGCCAGCCGCTGCCACACTCGCCAGACTATCTCTCTACTGGGAATACACCGGTCTTGTTTTATTATGATTATTACAATTGCGCGCTGCCATCCAAATAGGGTACATGCTAATTTTGTGATTGATTTAGCTTCTCAAACCATCTAACATTTACATCGATCCTCATCGACAAACGAGACAATGGGTAAGCCTTCCCTTCACTTCATCTGCCAAGTCCTACAAAAAGTTCACAACAACAAATGGATGGAATTTCGTCGTATTGAGTTTGCAGATGGTCCAATTTTTGAACCGTCTGCATTTCGGCAAGACCTTTGACCTCCCAACCACTTTCGCACACTCTGTGTTTGGTTGCCCCCGACTCGAACTCTGCGAAGCCGCTGTACCACAACTTTTGACACGTAAAACTAACATATCGCACAGCTGCAAATGGCGTTGCCCCAGCGGCACCATCTCGATCGGCCGCACCTGTTCCGAACGGAAAGGCCGTGTCCCCAACACAAGAGGTACCACAAAGCGTGAGCTCAAGCGACCCAAAAATTGCTGCCCAGCAGGCTAGCGACATGCGCAACATTGTGAGGAGAAAGTTGACAGGCTACGTTGGATTTGCGAACCTACCAAATCAATGGCACCGCAAGAGTGTACGCAAAGGATTCAACTTCAACGTCATGGTTGTCGGTAGGTCACAATCCCTCTCACAATAATTTAACAAACCACTTACACAAGTACAAGGCGAATCTGGACTCGGAAAATCTACTTTGGTCAACACCCTATTCAACACCTCCCTATACCCACCTCGAGAACGCAAGGGACCTAGTCTCGATATCATCCCAAAAACTGTTTCCATACAATCCATTAGTGCTGATATTGAGGAGAACGGCGTTCGTCTACGATTAACAGTTGTTGATACCCCAGGTTTCGGTGATTTCGTGAACAATGATGAATCTTGGCGTCCAATTGTGGATAACATTGAGCAGCGATTCGATGCCTACCTTGATGCCGAGAATAAAGTCAACCGAATGAACATTGTGGATAACAGAGTACACGCCTGTGTCTACTTTATTCAGCCAACCGGACACGCCTTGAAGCCTTTGGACATTGAAGTCATGCGTAGACTTCATACCAAGGTCAATTTGATTCCAGTCATCGCTAAGGCCGATACCATGACCGATGAAGAGATTCTGTCGTTCAAGGCTAGGGTATGTAACTTTCGTAGCCTCCCGTGTAACATTTCTGACCTTTCCGCAGATCTTGAGCGATATCAAGCACCACTCCATTCAAATCTTTGAAGGTCCCCGATACGAGCTCGATGACGACGAGACGATTGCCGAGAACAACGAGATCATGTCCAAGGTTCCTTTCGCCGTTGTAGGTGCCAACTCGGAAATCACCAGCGCCGACGGACGTAAGGTTCGGGGACGCCGTTACCCATGGGGTGTCATTGAGGTTGATAATGAGGAACACTGCGACTTCGTTAAGTTGCGCCAAATGTTGATCCGAACACACATGGAGGAGCTGAAGGAGCACACCAACAATGCGCTATACGAGAACTACAGATCCGAGAAGCTCACCGGTATGGGTGTTGCTCAAGATCCAAGCGTCTTCAAGGAGGTCAACCCTGCCGTTAAGCAAGAGGAGGAGCGCACACTTCATGAGCAGAAGCTTGCAAAGATGGAGGCCGAAATGAAGATGGTCTTCCAGCAGAAGGTAGCCGAGAAGGAGAGTAAGCTAAAGCAAAGTGAAGAAGAGTTGTACGCACGCCATCGCGAGATGAAGGAGCAACTTGAACGTCAACGCATGGAGCTAGAGGAGAAGAAGTCAAGAGTGGAGAGCGGAAGACCATTAGAGGAGAAGCGCAAGAAGGGGTTCTCTCTTCGTTAAGCCGTTTCATCCCCACGACGGCGCATTCGGAGTTAGTTTGTTCTTCCTCATCATGACGGTACCCCCAACGACGATTCCAGAAGCCACACATACCTTTTTCAATTCTTCTTGTCTCTTTAATCAACAGATTCCTTAATTAAACACTGCGCGGAAAGAAACGAAACGGTGGGGGAGAGCGGGAGCGTGGCAATGAAATCATACGCACATGCCTTTGGCTTCTGCGAGGCCGGAGTAACTTTGGCTGGCAGCGCAACTTTATCTTTTGCACACAATTGAACGGAAATTCTCACTTGTCTTTTTGCTTCGCGTGGAGTTCTCAATGCTGATTTTGGTATGACATGAAGGAAAAGAAAATTGGTCTGCGTCTACTCTGGTTTCCTTCGAACGAAACAACATATCATCCACCCACCCACCACCACAAAAGTTGCGCTGCGAACTTTCCGAAAGAGATCTCTTTTTTCCTTTCTTAGGCCGTCATTTTTTATTCTCCGTAGTTCAGCCGCAATGGGTGTCTGTTAAGAGAGAATTAATCGTGTACTTATTATGAACAGCTTCTTGTGATGTCCCTGTTTGTTTGATATGCTGAAAGTGTGATCGTGATATCCGTGATCCCATATCGCTTCATTAATAACCAATATCCCATCTCCTACACCATTTATCTCCATCTCTTTAGCGCGTATGGGTAAGCTCTCCACCCGCCGCCACCCATTCCCTCCCCGCCACTAATCTCATTCTTATTACTTTTCATTCCCCGTAACCGAAATTGCAAAACAACCACTTAACCCCTCCCCCTATAAACTGAGTTATAAATAACTAGAGATGAGAGACTTCGGCTCTTGTTCTCAGAACAGAAGGAGAAGATGTTAGGCACTTTGGAATTGGACGATGTCTTCAAGGCACTTGTTATGATTGATTACAAGAGCGGAGGCTGGCTTGGGACTTGGGAACAAGTAAGTTTTATTTAAACCTTCTTTAAACGAGATATCATTTCCAGGGGTACGCGGAATCTATGAGTTGGCACACTCACCCTAATTTCCCTTTCAAAAAGACAACGGGGACGGGACTTTTGTTAGCATGGTTTGGGATTTCGTGGTGATGAGATATGATAATTCTAGGATGTGATTATTAAAACTTGGGAGTGAAATCTCATAGTACGGAGAAAGGGATTTGAAAGCGGAAAGATACAGGTCAGCCGATTGGTGTTTGAAAATAGAAAAGAATACTAAATTATTGCGGATCTACTTTCGTATAAGACAATTGTACGTATGGAGTGTAGTGGTAGCGATAATCTCTCTGAGTTAAGGTTTGGGAGTGGGGCAAGGACGTACGAGAGAGACTAGGCTTGCTCGCTTGGAAGAAGGTATTGCCCAATGAGTTTGGATGGGAGGTTCAGGAATGGCATTCTTTTGATATCCTAAAGCAATTAAAACAGGTCAATATGTCTAATTTTAGCATGTCAGAAAAGCTAGATGACTGTATGAAGAATTTACGGTTTCTGGAAAAAGATCTAATACTCGACGTCCGCGAGGACAGGTCAGCATTTTGGCTTTCTCGGGTTGCATGCTAAGTTAAAGTTTTCTTTAGCAATAAACTTGGCCACAAATTCAAAGCACGGCGGTGTCTCTGAGGCTTCGCTTGAAGAAGTCTTATGGGGCTGCTAGCATGGTGAGTTTCGATGCAATGTATTTACTTTTTTTTCTCCTGTGTACGGATCTCTGAATACACCACTCTGAAAGGTATTATTTTCTGTTTTTTACCCTCACATTCAACTGTTGACTGTCGGACTATTGGCTTCTTGTCACTACTCGCAGTTATATTTTCTGTCGTTCTGGTTAATCATTGCCAAATATGTGAAAATAGCAAATGCTTTTCACTAGTCACCCCTCTCCCTCAAACATAGAACCTGATTCTTAGGGGGGGATACAAACATTACTCTCCCAGAATTATCAGCTTTGTGTGCATTTTAGGGCTATCAATCCAGTTGATTCAAAGAGAACGAAGCGTGCATTATCAAGCTGGCTCGGGTTGGCTAGGCTCGCTTAAAACAAATTCCCCCTGAGCATGGGTGCAAAGGCAAAGCCATGGATCATGTGACTGTGCCTGAAATGCCAAGTCTCCTTGGGCGTTGCTGCCTTCTACCTGCCTAGCTATCTCGTAAGATGTCTTGTGATCTGTTTCTATTATTGGATTTACAATTCATGGTCGAGATGCATAAATAATATATAACTGCTGGAATTGCCTTTCTTCAAATTGATTGTTTTAACACCGAAATCTGGCTATGAGCTTGTCATTTCGGAAACAGTAAACGCATTATTTTACCACTCTTATCATATATCTCATCATCATGTCAGCGTTTGACTATCAATATTTCTGCTCTTTCCCCGCTGAGATACATTCTATGATTCTTGATATGTGTTCGGCGAATGACCGAATATGTCTAAGTTTAGCCAAGTGCGTAGTTCTACAATCTTTCACATAATTGATCATAATCTAACCTTGCCAGTAAACAATTATATAAACTAGCACGCAAAGAAAGTTCGATTTCTCTCCGGAGTGTAGGGCAAGATCCATTATGCGGTAGAGAGCATCCGATACCCAATGGTTGCTTATGGGAAGTCACAAAATCTATTCTACAAGAATGCCACGCTTTGGCTCTCGCTGCAGAGAATAAGAATCGGATATCAAACGGCCTGTCGCCAGTAAAATCATCAAAACCATGTCGCCATAGACATATTAAGTCTCACTGTGAATGTTTTGATAGAAAGTATATGCTTCATCATCGATTGAGGACCTGGTTTCCGAAGGATATGAGATATTGTGGACAGTGTGATATGTTTACCTATCGGAAAAAAAATCATAATTACCGCTGTAGGTTTATGGCTCAAAGTTTATGACCTTACAATATGCTAAACAGTAGTAGGTTTTCATGGGCAACCCAAGCAAAGGCGACATAAGCCAACCTATTGGTCACATACGTCAGTCACAGGAGGATCTGGTCGAAAAATGTGGAGGATGTGGGCAGCTAGAAAAGAGGGTAAGTAAATGACTTTGTCTGCCCAGTTACTTTCAAGGTCTTCTTGCTTTGCAACCCATCTCTAGAAACGCGAAGGTTCTAATCATGGATGTTACAGACCAACGATTAGAAAACAAACGAATAGCAAGGCGGTTAGAGAAGAAGCTCGAAAACCAGGTAACAAGGAAAGGAATAGAACGATATTGTCTAAGAAAATTGGAACCCAAAACTTGAAGATGATGTAGAGAAGGTTAAAGACGACGAAAACAACGTACTTGGTAGAGAGTCCAGGAGTCAAAGACGTCTACGATGAGAACTTACGATCAAATTTGTATAATACTTTGCTCTCTATCTTAATTCTAAAAATTCAAACGAAAACGAAAACTAAAATAGCTTTAGGATGCACAGTTGTTTGTTCTTTCTCAAGATATACCGTACCAGCAACTTTTCACTTGTAATTGCAGTTGATACCTAGTAAATAAGCATGCTCATCCTATAGAATTGCTTGTCCATGCTCCCCTACGCATCAAATCATCCTAGAATCCTGCAATCTGCTGCTATACAGGCCTTCTTTAAACTTCAATTCACAGAAACAATAATTTAATTTACTAGGTATAAATTACCTCGAAGTTGGGTTCGGTGCCTTTTTATGTTTCTGTATATCGCCTGAAACTTTTCTTGGAGTTCGTTCCTAAAATTAAATTCAAACTTCACTTGAGAGGAACGTGCAAAATAATTTCAGGGGGTTCGTTGATCATGGGAGAAGATATTTTATTTTCTAGTCTTGCGGGTCCCGAATTTCTACTGCACCATTGTATATCCATCACCCGACCATTTTATGCCACCCAGTCTCTGTCATCATACGAAGTTATGAGACATCTTCATATAAATCCATCACTAAGTGCCGCCGAAGCCGCGTTCTGCATTCCATCGGATTCGATCATCGAGGTCGCCGAAGCTATTAATTCCTCTCTGAAGCATCTCTCTGCGGGCTAGCAAACGTTCAAGCTCGTCAACTTGAGTTTTGTAGAGCACGTATTCCTCGTTAGTGAGGTGACTCAAAGCTTCTTCCTCATCTTCCGACTCCTCCTCGTCCCCTCCCTCCTGTTCCTCTGCTTCTGCAGCTGCTCGCACATTCTCCTCTCCAACAGTTCCATCCTTCATTTCAGTATCAGAAACGGCAATTTGGGCTTCGGCATCAGCAGCGTGAGTAACCCTTCCGTCGCAGTTGTTGCCTCTGTATCCACGGATCGAATTGTCATTGTTGGAATGGGTGATATGGTCGATGGTAGTTTGATTGGTAAGTTCAACTGGCTCAGGAGTGTCAGGATGCAAAGTGACCCAGATCTGACGACCATCCATGATAGCACCGTTCTTTAACTCCACTGCAGACAAAGCATCTAGTTTTTTGATGAAGTACACATAACCGTAACCCATAGAGCTTCCAGAATCTCTATCAAAAACCACATGGGCACTTGCAAGGGGTCCCAATTTCTCGAACTCTCGAAAGAGCATGTCGGACGTAATCTTATCGCTCAACTGACCAACAAACACTTTCTTGGATCCAATTTCAGCAGCTTGGTTGGCCATAGGACTCTGGTGGATGGAATTGTCGAAGTTTTTGGTACGTTGTTCGATAAAGCTTCCGTTGTTCTCACCTGCGACAAGATCACTTGTTAGTGTTTTGATGAAAATTATAGTAAGATCCGCCGTGGTTTTGCTTCGTACTTGTACAAGAAGAGACTTTATATCCCATTGCGGAAGTTCCTAGATCTGTTGTCTCGAATGGATGTTCATCCTCAGTGAATCCGTAGGTGATTCCCTCATTCATCTCCTCGTCACTGTCACCTCCGTCCATTGCGTCATAATCAACCTCCTCGTTTGCCTCGTCATCCTCTTCGTCTTCCATAGTCGAGCCAAGCGCAATATCATCTTCCTCGGCCATATCGACTCTTTTGTTGTTTCTTGGTTTTGCGGCCTTGCCTCGCGCCCTGGTGAAGTGTCTTCTGATCTGCGTAGAGCTCAGACCTGAATCTTGTGAAATTTGCTAGTCACATATCAGCAGTATTCTCATGCGTGAGTGAGGACGTGAATTTGAAAAACAATGCCTTAGGCTTTCTGGAAAACCAAGGAGTGTCTTAAAAGAAACCGAGTAGACTGCAAAATCCAGAGTCCATGTCAGTCAAACTTAGACTCACTTTCAACTTCTCTGGAGTGAGATTGCTTCGGGCCAGTCCTACATCTTTAACGGCTTTCTTAAGAATCTCACTCTGATTTTCGGTGAAGTTCTTGCCCATGGTGAGATTCTTATTCCGAAAATGAGTGTTTTTTGGATTCGTTGTTGTGTGTAAGTTATCAGAAAGCTTCGGCTTGTCTACTACTTTATTCCCACAGGAACAATATTTCACCGTATGTTGAATATAATAAAGTGGAGATAGTGATATTGCCTATTCACTAGCTTATTACTTGAATTAAACTAGAACTCGCCTAGTATATAGGACTTAGAGATAGAAGGAACCCAAAGTCTATGAGCTTACACCTGAAGACAGTTCGCTGGTGAATATTTTATGTAGTTAGATGTATCAATGAATCCTATGTAGTGAATTTTGCACAGAGATCTTCCATAAAGCAATTAAATGGGATTTTCAGATCTTTAGTTGTAACTTAAAATCCATATAATCTAGAGAGCTCATATCTAGCACCCCTAGCAAACACTCATGATCCTTTGGCTCTTTATTATTTTGAGTTTGAAATACTCATTACTATCCACTTTATCTCATCCGAAGTTTCAACAATAAATAAATAACCCCTTTGACAAAGGGACAGG
>Ga0247812_10002492_pt1 | contig 10384 bp, 14 predicted proteins | sample UWRJL149409B1_FD_178011 | JGI IMG/M metagenome (GOLD analysis project Ga0247812, IMG submission 178011) | Plant litter microbial communities from Arlington Agricultural Research Station in Wisconsin, United States - UWRJ-L149-409B-1 | ecosystem: Environmental > Terrestrial > Plant litter >...
CAACTGCTTTGCATTCTCTTACGAATAATGATAAGCGGGGAGAGAGATTGAGCGCAATGAGAACGAGGATGTGGCTTTCCATCATCCATATCCATACCCATCTCCATACCCATCTCCATATCCATATCGGTCTGGGCCGGTAGGAGGAGCTCTTGTCATCCACCTGCTTCGCATTCTTATTCTTATTTCAACGACCATAACCCGATTGTCTTCCTGGGGATATCAACATCTAGCCGCGACAAGATGGCCACCTCAAGAACAGCCCTCTTCGCAGTTGCAGCTGCGTTACTCTGTGCGCCTATCGCAGTCCATGCAGATTGCGACGCGAAACTATCTCAAGGCTTCAATGCCTCAGGATCTGCGGAAGCATCATTGTTGGGCGGCAAATTCAACATCACTCGCTATGTATCCTACCAGCCCGGTGCCAACAACACTCTCTACGAGCCCATAACAATCAGCAATGAGTACGTCGCCAAACCCAAACCCAAATCCAAACCCAAATCCCCAATTCTCCAGTGCTAACATCTCACAGCGCGACGGCAAACCTCACGAGCGATGCTTATGAAGGTTGCTTCATCACCGCAGCCGGCCTCCACGATCCCACACAAGCCGTGCCCGCTGCAGACGACGGCACCTGCGGTAAATACCTAGGCACCGTCTGTATCGTGACCATCAAAGCGAACCTACGGGGCTCGCCCTCCTCACCCTCGAAAGACGATTACTGCGAGACCCTGCTCGCCGCCATCTCCAAAGCCGCATCCACAGGTGCTTGCCCCGCCCCAATCCTCGATACGCTGGACTCGACCACGGTGTCAAGCTTCAGCAACGACAATTCGACGGCGGTATGTCCGATAAAAGGGAGTATGGATACTGGCAGTTTGGTGGCGTCGGCGTACTTGAATGCTACCGCGAATGTGGGCATGTACGATCAGGCGATCGGAGCACCGACTCCGGTATTCATCAGCTTGAGGAAGAAGGGCGATATGGGTGGTCCAACCGTGGAAAACACGGCGTTTGTGTGCGTCCCAGCTGGCACGGTGGTCACTGGCAGTCGCACTTTGGCAGATTCCAAAAAGGAAGCGGCGGACGCGGCGGCAGCAAAGGCGACCGAGAAGCCAGCCGCCGCGGGTAGAGTGGCAGTGGAGGGTTGGGCGATGTTTGGTGTTGCTGGCTTGGTAGGAATGGCTTCGTTGGCTGGAATGCTGATCTAGTTGTTTTCATGAACGCCAGAGATACGTCACGTCCCATAAACTGGTTCGAATTGCGAAAGCATCTGTGGCTAGGAAACTTGGGAGCTTGCTTGTAATATTGTGGTCCTTTTGTATTAAATAATAGAAGGGCTTCCAGAAACCTGCACCGAAGAGCATGTTGGGGATGGTAGAAAGTAATGATAACCCATAAAAATGCGTCTGGATAGACACATGCTGTATCGATAAATCGAATAGTACTGAGCTTACAGGGGCCATTATCCCCATGTTTTGTTAGTACCATAATGTGGCTACGTACTACATCTATTGATCGGATGTTTCGACAATTAAGCGGAAAGCATGTAATCAACCCTGTAAGTTTTCTTGGGAGTCAGATTTTAGGGCAAGTAAATGGTTTTCACGGGGTTGGACTCTTCAAGAGCTCCTTGCCCAGGCGTGGTTGAATTCTTTTCTCGAGATTGCAAGCGCCAAGACTATGAGATGAGTCTCGAGCAACAAGTTCACGAGATAACGGGAGTTACTATCTCGGCGCTTCAGGGAGCGCCTCTATCTCACTTCGGGGTTGACGTGTGATTGTCGTGGGCAGATACTGATTATCACGCTTTAAGCTACGTTGACAAGTTTTCAAAAGGCTCACTCCTTTGCTTTCTTTCTCTTGCTCGTCTTTCATTCCTTCCCCTGGTCTTTCCTCTTTCCTTTCTCCTCTTTCTCCTTCTCCTTCTCCTTCTTCTCCTTCTTATCTTCCACTTTCTTTACCTTCTTCTCCTTCTTCGCCTCCTTCTCCTTCTCCTTCTTCTCCCTCTTATCTTCCACTTTCTTTACCTTCTTCTCCTTCTCCTCCTTCTCTGCATTAATCCTCTTCAACAGTTCCTTGTGAAGCAATTTCATTGCTCTCCGCGAGAGCTCATGAGCGGTCTCTATTCTTTTTTGGATCTTCTCATCTTTTTTTTCCTTTTCAAGCGCCTTACTATTCATACCGCCATTGAACTTATTGACAACGTCTTCTCGAAACTTATCCCTCTCTCTCTTCATTAGTTCTCGATAATCTCTGAGGGCATCAGCCTCCACTTTATCTAGAGAGACATTAAGCTTTGATTCTCTACATAAGGTTGATTCAGGGCTCTTACGCATATTATTCACCGCAACCAAAGACTCGTACCTTTTCCACAAGCGTTCGATTTCTTTCTCATCCTCCTCCAGCAAAATGATCCTCTTGCTTAATTCGCTCCTCCATATTGCTGGTCCGTCTTTTATATGCAACACGCTTGCCAGTGCGTCTCTGTACGCTGTTATGAGTAGTTTAATCTGTTGAGATGGACTGGAGCTATAACTCTCCACTTGGGCTGTGCCTGAGATAGATGGCGCTGGAGACTCTGATTTTACCATGGCGACTGATAGTCGAACAATTTTTGAGCGACTCAGTCAGACGTAAGTACAAGGAGTATCAAGGACGGTTACCAAACACAGGCAAAGATAGCGTATTAAAAAAAAGAGGCAAAGCGATAACTTTATGTATTGTCAGCGACATGGCGGCCCAGGGGCCTCTCAAGGCATCGCAAACTCATCCTCTAGCAAAGCCGGATATGCAGGTATTCAACTCAGCTATTTGCAATGGGGCTTCAGCTGTGTAAGGATCTCTGGAGACATCCAATTATATCTCAACACCCACCCCCAATATGAAAGCGGGGTTCTGCCTATCGGCTTTTGTTATCACTGCATATTCTATCACGACATACCCTTACCATACACCAAGTACCTCTAGAACGCAATAGTATAAAATTGCGAATTCCAATTACATTACTCAAACATTTGCCAGTTTGTTTATTTGTGTCACGGACAGTAAAATACATCGAGTTCAAATTGTCTGTAATATGCAACAATGTCACAATTCTCTCAAAGCACGGAAGATCTCGATTTAACTGAGCGAGATCTCGAGGCCGCACGAGTGCTGGAAGAAAGAGTGCCAATTTCGCAGATGCCCGATAGCGAAGCAATTACCGAGAAAGATTACACTCAATCAGAACGGCTATTCCGTTACGCACAAGCACAGCGAAGCAGCGGCATCCTGCCATGGTGCCAAGAGTATGGGATTCTCCACCGTTTAAACGTTGCGGACATCAACAACCAACTCGCAGTGTGCAAAAAGCGGATCTACCAGAATAAAGCAGTCTCGAAACAGGACATGAGAAAGATCAGACGACTTTTGGACGAGCAAGGTACGTCTTTTTACTCTTTGCTTTAACTGACGGGTTCTGAGGTCTGACATGAAGTAGCCACCGCACTGCGGAATTTCGACTACATCCAGTCGCTGGAATATCTTCACCCTAAAGATAAAGCCGAGCGCCTTGCCGAAATCAAAAACTCCTTTTTCGATATCGCAGGCGACCAACCAACCGCCAACCCATACAACTCGGAAACCTACCGGCGCCTGATCAAGGCCCCGGAACCCTTTCCACACGGCGACCCCCTGCGGCACTTCTTCTGCTCGCACCTGCCCGTCTCCTTCACATACCCGAAGGAGGAGAAGAAGCGCCGCCAAAAGCAGTATGAATACAACATCAAACCTAGGGGTGTTTCCCAAAAGGTCGAAAGACTAGCACGCTTTGTGATAGCGATGTTCGGTGCGGTCAGCATTCTAGTGCCTATGATTATCATGTCGCTGAACAACTCGAAGACTAAGAGCTTGGTAACTACTTCGATTGCGGTGGTGTTGTTTGCGTGCATTTGCTCGTTTATGTTGAGGACTGCGAATGATCAAACATTGGCCGCTACTGCGGGATATGCAGCTGTGTTGATGGTGTTCGTTGGCTTGACCGCTGGATCGCCGCAACCTGTGTCATCATAATAAGCAAGGACGTACTGAAATCGCTTCAAGCACAGGAAGAATAGACAGACGGACATGGTTAAGAAATGAGGTACATATATCTAACGCAGAGCATTGCAAAAAGCCTTGAACTTTCAAAGCTTCAAATTTACAAGAAGATGTGCTGTATTAAGATCTCTCAAATAAGCCCCTTCAAGCCATACCTATGATTTTCCCGACCTTGACTTTAAGTTCCATGCATTTACACATCGCACCCCTAGGCCTTCTTTCCTTTTCTCTTCCCCTTCGCAGTTGGTGTCGCACTGCTTACCGCCTCGCTTGCCCTCAGCGCCTCACTTTCCGCCAAAAAGGCTCGCCCACTTCTTATCCATACTCTTCTCATCATCAACCTTCTCGACCTGCTTGTTCTTAATCCTGGCGGAAGCCTTTGGATCGGTCGCTGTAATGAGGGGGACGCTCGAGGCAAGCATGTCTTGGAAAGGGCAGAGACTTGTGCTAGAGGCAGAGGCAGCGGCACAGTAGCTAAAGCCATAAATAAATGCTAGGATGGTGTGGATGAGCAAAGCGCTAGCACTATGGAGAGCTTCAGTGTCGGAAATACTGATTATGGAAGATGAGATTGTGCTAGAACCACGAAAAGCTTCAGTAGCGAAGATGTGGTAGTAGAGGCCAACGTTGCCATCTGAACATGTAATAGAGGATTGATAAGTTTGAGGCAAGCTCACGCTGGCTTTACAACCTGGTTGCTGCACAGTAACTTAGACTAAATATTTAGTCTTCGTCGGTTTTTAACTCAAGAGGTTATAACCAGCATTTAACGTTCCTTTGACGTGCTTGTTCCGTGATGCGTACGCCCAATTCAATGGCTTGTAATGGCCGATGCCTGCCATCATCATGCCCGCAGTTAATTGTACGCTCTTCATTGTGCCATGTTCATTATACTATTTTCATATACCGTCGTAATATATTATAGATAGTATCGCCGTTGGTTGTCGGAGCTAGCTCTACTGTGCTCGCTATCGTTGCCACCTTGTCATCATCCGCACTACTATTAACATCTTGGCTAGGTCATCGGAGTCTGGCGTGCTGAAATAGTACTCCTTTCGGCACTCTTGCTGCCATCATTAAGGTCATCTTTCCTTAACGATCTTGCGAGAAAGCGGGATACCCCTTAGAGGCCCGGGCTAAGAATCAAACCAGTTCGTCGTTTCAAGCGGAGCGCGAAGCAGGTTAAGTGGAGAGCCAGGAGAGAGAAGTTGAAATCGAAAAGCTGGAAGTGACGTAATATTTACTGCCTGTCACTTTTGGCTGGCCGGAAGATATCGGGAAACGGAAATTTTCCAGTAAGATCCCCCTCCATAGCCACAAGCGTCACATCTACAATTTTAGCAGCCACAGATATTATAATATAAAATGTAATAAATTCTCCCGAGATTATAATAACCACGATACAGTTTACAAGGGTCTTGCTCGCTTAATTAAAGGAAATAATAGCCTATGTATAAAATAATATATCTTATGTGAGGCTCCTTATCCTCGGCTAGTTGGAATAAGGGTTTCTTGATGATTCGGAATGGTCTTCCAGAATTGGACTAGCGCCAGGGGGACGAAGGGGTAATCAATCGACCTCCTGGCGATGTAATTAGGAATCATAGATTATTCTCGTATCAATTGGAATACCAGTTCCAGGCTTATACTTCTCTGTCATTACTAATCCTCATACCGGGCTTATAATTTATTAGAAGATATATCTAATAATATTGGTTAAGTTGCTCGATTTCTATTAAAGTGAATCTTCGTGATATATATATATAGAAATATAAGGCTGGAAAGTCTTGCCAATATCCACTTATTTCCATACTGTCCTGGTATCCCCAGTGCAGGGAAAACGCTCCTTACGTTTATCGTTGCTGAGGCAGCTTGCCAGCTGTATGTCTGTTCTGCCTGAGAGCCTGAGACTTCTGTATTCGTCACATAAAATCAAGAGCTCCCGGCCAGCATTTTGCCAAATTTCTCAAGTTTTGCGTGATGTTGCTACTCACTTTTCCAAAGTCTTCATCATCTACGATGCATTGAACGAGTATGGCGGTGGGAAAACGAGATTATTATCAGAAAAAGTTTTCGGTTCCATGCTGACTGCAAAGTGAATCTCTTTTGCACTTCTAGATGGATACCAGAGATTACAAAGTTTTTTGTACCTAGTAGCATACCATTCGAGATCAAGGCAAGCGAGCAAGATGTGCAAAAATACTTGGACCATAATATGGACATTCTACCGGGCTATGTTTGCGGCGATACAACGTTAAATAAGACGATAATGAAAGAAATAATTAAATCAGTTGATGGCATGTATGTTAATTTCGAACCTACCATAATATATTACTAATATATTAGGTTTCTACTTGTAAAATTTCATCTTGAATCCTTATCCCAAAAGCGATCTGAAAAGGCTCTTCTAAAAGCCCTCGCAGAACGGTTCCAATCGGTATAACAGTGTATACGAAAAGACAACGGAACGATTACAAGAACAAGGTTCTGATCGAGCGGAACTAGCAGAAGATGCTCTGACTTGGATAATCTATGCAAAGGGACATTTGACAACATTCGAACTTCTACATACCATGGCTGTAGAACCGGAAACATCAGAACTAGATCCAAGCAATATTTCACATATGGATGATATCGTGTCTTCTTGCTGTGGACTAATAACAATAGATGCCGAGTCTAATATCGTTCGCTTAATACATTACACATCCAAAGAGTATTTTGAACGAACTGGAAGAAACTGGTTTCAACGGCCACATGCAAAGATCGCTATTACCTGCACCATATATTTTTCGTTCGGGATATTCGACAGTGGGCTTACCAAATCGGAAAACGAGCTCAGAGAACGCCTCAAGGCAAACCGTCTTCTATATTATGCCGCACAAAATTGGGGCATTCATGCCCGCGAACATGGAGCATATTTACCCCAAGTTATAGAGTTTCTCAAATCAAAGACAATAGTCCAATCATCCAGCCAGGTATTATGGTTCTTTCAGCATCACTTACGAAACAGCTTCGACTTCAGTGATATCCATCCCAAGAAATTGATCGGACTCCACCTAGCTGCTTACTTTGGAATAATCCATGGTGTACAGATCCTGCTTCAGGACCAAAATATAAACTCCCAAGACGGCAATGGGCGAACACCACTATCATATGCAGCAGAAATGGGCATGACGCAGTAATTTTACAGCTTCTCAAACAGCAACCTGATACTCAAATTAAAGACGAGGATCATCGCATATCTTTACATTTCGCTGCTCTAATGGGTAACAACAGCACCATAAAGGCGCTGCTTGCTGTAGGTGTCGGCCGCCATAGTGACCCGAAAGACAAAAACGGACATACACTTTTGTCACTAGCTACACAAGGCGGTCATATCAAGGTGGTGAAATTGCTTCTTGGAGCTGTCGGAACCAATGCTGACTCGAAAGACGAAGAGTGGTTGACACCATTGGCTTGGGCTGCCATACAAGGGCATGAAATGCTGGTGGAATTGTTACTGAAAATACCAGGTGTGGTCCCTAATTCAGAAACCGATGATCCTTGGCCAGGTGAGTTGTCGGAATGCTTCATCTTATTTTCTTTTTATCTCGGAGGCTGATACTAAGACATCGTAAGCCGTGGCAACGTATATTTTCGACCAATGCATGATTGGAATTGGAACACGAGATAAATATCAGACACCTCTATTCTGGGCTGTAATGAACGGCTACACGAAAATAGTAAACCTGTTGCTCGAAACTCGCAAGGTCAAAGCAGATAAAAAGGATCAGTTTTCGAGAACGCTGTTGTCTTTTGCTTGTGAGGAAGGTCATATTTCGATTGTGGAAACCCTGCTAGAAACCCGAAAGGTTGATCCTGATTCTAATGCTACTGGTGTATACAATAGTGGAAGAACACCGTTATCATTTGCTGCGAAAAAAGGCCACGAAGAAATTGGGCGTCAATTGCTTAGCACCGGTAAAGTCGATGCGGATTCTAAAGCTACAGGATCCTTCAACCCAGGTCGAACACCACTATCCTATGCTAGCGAAGGAAAAAGTGAAGTATTGGTTAAACTTTTGCTAGACACAGCCAAAGTGGACGTTAAATCGCGATCTATAGGACATTATAGTGCTTATGATGCTCCGATAGTATATATTGGTCATCCACGTAGTCCGTATATTGAACTGGACACGGCCCAGCCAATTACCCGGGGTCGGACACCACTTTGGTGGGCTGCAAATACATCGAAGTCCAACCTGGAAATTATGAGATTATTACTAGAGGAAGGGGCAGAAGTAGACGCAAGTTTTGAAGATGGTCGAACACCTCTCTCTTGTGTTGCTGAGAATGGTGATGTCTCCACGACGAGCTTGCTCCTTAAATACGGCGCTCAAACTCACATATCAGACTCTTCTAGCAAACTTCTAATTGATTACGCTCGTGAGGCAGGGAATGAAGCAATTGTCAAGCTGCTGCAGGAGGCGATATCTTGAGGTTATCGGTTTCCACACTCAGAAATAGATCGTTCAGATCTATATCTGTAAGTATCTTCGTTTAAGTTATGGAATTGGCATGATAGTGTGCACTTGTTGGTACCCTTTTGTAGTAGTAGTAGTTCCGACTTTAAAGCCTTGACATAGAGCTCAGAGCTCCATCACCACCTCGTAGCTTCTACTTCTAATCAACGATTACTCAACGAATACAGTTAGAATTCACGTGAAAAGCGTAGATGTGCAACGTATTCGGAGTGATCTCGCAGCACTGTTGAAGAAAAGAAAATAATGAACTTTTGCGCGTGGTGTGACTAGAAGACCACCTTTGTACAGCCAACTCGATATAATTGGAATCGTCGGTGACAACCTTTGGTTCCGATACATCAACGGGACCGATATTTCGAATACTACTAGTATGCTGTAAATATCAAGGAATCTAACTAAAATTTAGCAATATTCTTATATTTTGCTTACTAATTATTTAATTCTTGGTAACAAATTAAATTTTGCTAATATTTGCCTTATATAAGCTACTTAATATATCTGAATACTACTAGATTCCTAGAGACCTATTTCGATATCTGAAATATCAGGGATTCCGACATAGCCACCAAAAACCGACTGTTCCTTAGATTCTTTCTGATATATCGCGAGTTAACTATATGTTTAAACCGAAGAGTTAGCCCAATTCACTAAATACAGAAAGAGAAAACCTTTAGCTTATATGCATAGTACTAGTTTACCACCCTGAACTGCCAGAAACTGCTTGCTGCGAGATAGAAAAAGGCATGTTCCAAATTTCATTGCAAAACTTCATGGGTGAATTGATCCGCGTGAGTATCTTCAAACTCTTTTGGTGCATTCCAAGATGTTGTATTTAACTATCAACCAGGATCATATATTCGGTACTCGTTATAGTTCAAATTATGGAAGCTCTTTAGCAGTGTGAATTTCAGATTTAAGTCTAGCTCATTGCTTGATCCTGTTTTACGGAAGAAGATATATCAATGGCGTCAAGCTCTTCCGGTCAGATCTTTAAAGACCTTGATTTATCTCTTGGAGCGTCAAGTTACAAGAGATGAGAATCCTCGATCCAAAAAGCAGAAACAAGCACTTCAATTTCTAAATGTTCAAAGACTAGTATACATACAGGCACCAGAAATAGATAACTTAATTTTCCTTGGTTTATGTTCAACAAGTAACCCTAAAGAGGTGCGTTTCTGTCTTTAAACTAAGCAGTTGCTGCTCAAATCCCAGTAACAATCTGAGGTATAACCTTAGTTTCCACACTTCCAAGCTTACCATATGGAATTGATTTCATTTCTTGAACCGATAGTTCGTCAGGCCTATCATCTCTCTCACTTGGTTTTGCAATTAGATACCTTCGATTAGAGGACTCCCAGATAACCCAAGGAGCCGGGAATCCTTGTCCCATTTTGCTCTCCCATTCCCCAATCTTAACATGAAACTCTTGCAAAGCGGGAGTCCGATACCTTAGTTTTTCAGTGCGAAGAATCGACCAAAAGTTTTCCAACCAGCAAGCGTCATCTAGTGGACTTAGAGGGTTTCTTTTGTGTGATCCAACATCTAAACTCGATTTTTCTTTCTCCAATAAGCCCCATGGTGTTTGTGCTGCCTCTCCAGCAATACCAAGAGGAATATAGATTCGTAGAACTGAGAGTTTGGGCAGCTTAGCAAGGGCGGAAATCATTGCAAGCATATGATCCAAGCCACGGTCACCCACATCAAGGGTAAGATCTTCGAGAAATGGACAGCACTGTGCAATTTGATCGAGTTCTGTCAAGCTAAGGAGTCCTTGAGGTTCA
>Ga0247812_10002494_pt1 | contig 10379 bp, 5 predicted proteins | sample UWRJL149409B1_FD_178011 | JGI IMG/M metagenome (GOLD analysis project Ga0247812, IMG submission 178011) | Plant litter microbial communities from Arlington Agricultural Research Station in Wisconsin, United States - UWRJ-L149-409B-1 | ecosystem: Environmental > Terrestrial > Plant litter >...
AATTGTATCTAATTGTGGGTAATCTTTTAGGCGATTTATACCCTTAAAAACATACATTGATAATGCCTCTTTCCAAGTAGCAGGTTTAATTTGCTCCAATTTAGATACTGTATCTCTACCATTTTTGCGTAAATCAGCATTCAAATCTTTTACAGTTTTATAAATTGCAGAACTTGTTGGTGCAAAAAATGTGATTTGCTCTTTTTCAAAAACATCATTCATTCCTGCAATATTGATTACCCTAACAAGCGTATCAAAGTAAGCAGGCTTAGATTTTAAATAAGCGAGCACAGTTCCGTTAAAATTTGGATCTGCCTTTCCGGTATCCAAAAAATATTCGTCTCTTTTACATGAAGTAAAAAGAGTAAAGCCGATTAAGATTAATAGGGCTAATTTTATAGTTATTTTGTACATCATCGTAGTGCTAATTAAATTATCTCCAATAATTATTCAATGTCATGTTTGGGTTATTTACTAATGCGATTGGGTCTATAGGCCATGTCCAAGCTCCAGCATTAAAATCTGTTACAGCAATGGGATTTTTGCAATATTTTGAGTCGGTTATTTTTTTAGATCTCACTAAATCATAGAAATAATGCCCCTCACCCATTAATTCTCTTACGCGTTCATAATAAATGTCGTCTTTTAGAGTTTCGCCTGTAGAGGTTATTGTTGTGGCGTTTGCTCTTGCTCTAACTTTGTTTAAATAGCGTTTGGCTTCGGCATCAGAATCACGATTTGCATTGGCTTCGGCAGCGAATAAATAAGCATCTGAAAGTCTGAAAATGATGATGTTATCATCATTTAAAATATTCAAGCCTTCTGCATAAACATTTGCAAACTTCTTAAACTGAAAAGTTCCATTGTTTACTGTCCTATTTTCAAACCAAGCTTCTTTTCTTCCATCTGGTATACCATCACTGTAAATCTTGTTTAACCATTCTCGATCGTAATAAGCTAAACTGTTTACATTGGTTACTGTTCCTTTTAATGGATAATGGCTCAATAAATAGCCTAAGTTAGAGAATGATGATAATTTTTCACCGTTATTGGCATTTTGGAAAACCTCGAACAAACTCTCTTTTGTACGACCCTTAAAAATGGCTTTATATTGCTCATTTTCATAAGGCAATAGTTGATAATCGGCTGTAGTTTCTATTTCCTTACCCAAATTGATCACAGCATCATAATATTTTATTTTATTTGCTTCTGCTGCATCAAAGCCGGCAGCCCACATGTTCATGTGCATTAAAAGTGCTATCGCACTGCCACGCATTGCTCTTACCCCAGTCAATGCAGGGTCTGTATAAGTCCAAGGTAAATCTCCCTTAGCCGCTTCCATATCTGCTATGCAATTATTAAGCACAGTAACCATTGGAGTTCTCGGTAATTTTTCTTCGCTAAAACCAGTAGTATAATAGGGTACATCGCCATATAATCTTACCATCATAAAATAAGAGAGATTACGCATAAAAACTGCCTCAGCTTTGTAGCGCTTGCGCTCTGTATCGGAAATGGCAGCCGCAGGTACTTCATCAATTTTGGTATAAAGTATATTAGCTGCAGCAATTACATCGAAAAACTCTTTCCATCTGGTGTTAGTTATAAAGTTATAATTCGAAGTCCATTGGCCATCTATTGATAAACTTCTTAAATTGTTGGTTGACATTAAACCAACATAATTACCGGCTGAAACACTTATTAATGGTGCCGAGCGTAAATCTGCAACCTGAGAAAAACCACTTCCCTGACCCACTTTAGCTCTAAACCTCGCATACAAACCATTGGTAAATCCCTCAACATCTGTTTTGGTTTGCCAAAAGTTATTTCCTGAAAGGTTATCTACCGGTACAATATTTAAAAACTTTTTACAGCTCATGGTACTAAAAGTTAGTACGATAAACATTAATATATAAGTATATTTTTTCATGATCATCTGATTAAAACTCTACATTTAAACTAAGTGTATATGTTCTCGGATTTGGATATATTGATCCGCTATCTCTGCCTAAATCACTTACACTTTCTGGACTAGTACCCGAGTAGTTAGTGAGCATAAATACGTTACTTGCTGTACCGCCAATTACAACTCTATTCATACCAAATCTGCTGGTAAACTTTTGGTTTAAAGTGTACCCTACTGAAATATATCCTAGCTTAAAATAAGATCCATCTTCTTGAAACAAAGTTTGATTAGTACGATAAGGACCAACAAGATTAGCTCTTAAATAATCGTATGGATTTGGATAGGCGGCAACCTGTCCAGTTCTGGTCCAGATATCATAAGCACTAAGTGGCACAACGCCAGATGGATCTATACGGTATTGATTTTTGAAAGCCAATGGATTGTCAAAAGCTGCAAGCTGCGCAGCAAGTGAATTGTTAAGCACATCTCTGCCAATAACATAATTACCTTGAATTTGCATACTAAATCTCTTGTAACGGAAATCCATAGTGATACCCCCATTTATACGGGATTGAGAATTACCTGCAGCTACCAGGTCTCTTTCATCTAAAATATAATCACCATTTAAGTCTGTAAAACGAGGATCTCCGGCTTTAAAATAGGCTAAGGTTGAAGTACCTTTTCCAGAGCGGTATCTCAATCCTGTAGCAGGATCAACAGGCACATCGGCATTAGTTGCATAAACACCTTTGGTATTGTAAATGTAATTGGTTAAGCTATTTTGCCCTAAACGATATAATATTGATTGTCCGGTATTAGGATCTACATAGATAAATTCTCTAACCCCATTTGGCAAATGCGCTAAATAATCATGGTTAATGGCTCCGTTTACGCTAATTGTCCACTGAAAAGGTTTAGATGGTGCAAATACTCTACCTGTTAAACTTGCTTCATAACCAATATTTACTACACTAACCTCGTTCGTTTTAATGTTTTCGAAAGAGCTTATATTTGCTAAAGGCTTTTCCCTTAACTGATTATCTATCTGCTTGTAATACGCATCGAATGTTCCGAATAAACGATTTTTTAAAATACCAAATTCAAATGCTGCATTGTAAGTTGTATTTTTTGTAGGCTGTAAATTAGCATTTGGCAGTGTTTTTAAATCTAATAATATAGTTGGCGAACCGTTGTAAATTGCACCATTTACATATTTACCATAAACATCATAAATATTTCCTTGTGGCTGCAATACTGTTCCATAACTTAATTTAAAGGAAGCATAGTCAAACCAACCTTTCCATTTTTCAGTAAAGGTTTCTTCGTGCATATTCCATCTTATACCTATCGATGGACTTTTGATGTAGCCTGCTTCTGGCCCATTGCTTGAGCTTCTATCTGCACGATAGGAAGCATCAAGTACATATCTTAATTTATAGTTATAACTAAAATTACCGGCAAATGCTACTGATCTAAATTGATCGAAGTTATTTAATGTACCACCTAACGATCGTAGGTAATCATCAACACCAACTATTGGTCCTCTTAGGTAATCGTTAACAACTTTATTATTTTGGATAACATCTGCTTTAAAATTCCTTGCATCTAACTCAGTAAAGGCATAAGTACTGAAATTATGAGCATCCTCTCCGGCACCATTTTTTAAACTAAAAAAGTAGGCTAACAAATTTCTATTATAGATGGTGTTCTTAACACTATTAAAAGTATATAGAGATGCTGTATTACCATTAATTGTAGAAGGTAAAAAGTTTTCTTCCACCCCTGTGTTAAAAGTATAATTAAAGTTAGAAGTTAAGCTAAGTCCTTTTAAGAACTCATATTTCATCTCAGTAGTTGTATTTAGCTCGGTGGTCTTATTATCGTTATCTGTTGTAACTGCACTTAGCACACTATTAACAGCTGAAAACAAGGAAGGAGAGGGCAGCAACGTAGAAGCTTGCCCGCCAGTGGCTACACCAGTATTTAATAATCCATTTCCACTTCCCTTTTGATTTTTACCTAATGTTCCGTTGATAGTGGCATACAATTTAAATTTTGCACTTGGCATATACTGCATATTCATTCTCAGGTTTGATCTTGAGAAGCCCGTATTTTCTTGAATACCATTTTGATCAAAATAACCAAAATTTACTTTGTAATTAAATGACTGATCACCTCCATCAACACTTAAATTGTGACTTTGGTTAAATGTTGATCTGAAAAAGTAAGATTGCCAATCCGTTGAATTGTTGTAATAAGCATTTAAGCTATCAGCAATATATGGAGTTGCGCCAAGTAACGCCAATGACCTGTAGTAACTGGTATCACTCTGCATAATTTGCGCAATACGTAAATCGCGTTCACCTTTGCCACCAATTACCTGACGCAGTTTTGGAGGTGCACTAAAGAAAAACTGTGTATTGTACCTAATAACTGGAACTTTAGAATTACCTCTTTTTGTAGTGATTAAGATAACACCATAAGCACCTCTAGAACCATATAATGATGTTGCAGAAGCATCTTTTAAAACTTCTATACTCTCTACATCCTGTTGCGGTATCAACGATATTGGACTAATACCCGGACCAGCACCTTGAAATCCATATTGGAAATTACTATTATCATCAATTGGCACACCATCTACTACAAATAGTGGTGAGGTAGATTGTAAAAATGCACCATCTCCAGATCCAGATACGTTGATGTTAGATAAACCACGCATGGCAATAGAACCACGCATACCTGGTGAACCTGTATTTTGCTGAATATTTAAACCAGCTACCTTTCCTTGTAGCATATCGGTAATACTAGCAACAGGTACAGCTTGGAGGTCTTTACCAGAAATCCTTACACTAGAGCCTACAGAAACCTCCTTAGATTTAGATACGTAACCTTGTACCGTTACTTCTTTTAGTTGATTATCATCCTGCTCGAACTTTACAACCAATCTTGTTTTTCCCGCCACACTCATCCTTACTGTTTTATAGCCGATGTAAGAAAATTCTAATACAGCATTATCAGGAACTGATACGGTAAATGAACCATCTGTATTGGTTGTACCTATAGCCGTTTTGTTTAAGAAAATGTTTACGCTAGGTATGCCGCCGGCATTATCAGAAACGGTACCCGTTACCGTCTTTTTCTGCTGCGCTTTTAAATTTTGACTAATGCCTAAAAACAGACATAAAAAAGCCATTATGTAAAAATATCTCATGTTAGATAATTTAGTTTTCACGTTGTTTCTATTAATCATTTGCAAATTTTGGACGCTCTGTTTTAAACCAGAAGATAATTTCCCAGTCTCCCTTCTCATATATGGCATAATCAAGAACTAATAAGGCCGTTTCTTTGATATTACCAAAACCCTGTCTTTCGTATCTAAACGTAGATCTGGCAGCTGCCCCATTACCTATGGTGTAAGGAGTAGGATATACAGCCAAAGGGATTGGATAGGCGACCTTATAGGTTACCTTCTCACTGTCTTTAACCATATCAAATCCATGAACTAGCGATTCCCATTTTGTGGTGTTAAACTTATCGGGATTTATAGGATTAAAGAGTGTATCAACAAATTTGAATGTCAATGAATTACCTACATCACTTTTTTTATTAAATAATACCACAACATCTTCTCTAGATGGAGATAAAAACCTACCTGTACGCTCCCCTCTTATATTGCTATAATTTGCCGTATTTCCTAAAAAGATATTTTGCCCATTAGAAGCATCAACTGTAGAAGGTTCGAAAGGACGTTCTTTAAAAGGACGGAGTTTGAAATCTTTGAAATACTTACGACCCCCAGAATTAGAGACCTCTACATCGAACACATAGCCAGAATCTGGCTGAGCTTTTACGAAATTGGAGTTGGCTTTAGCCCACATTACAAATTGACCAGACTGCTGACGAATTTCGAATAGCTGGTGATTTTCTATTGTACGTTTAGCCTCAATTTCTGCAATAGATTTTTCTGTACCATCATAAGCAGTTTTCCAAACTTGAACTGGGAAAAAATCTGTTAATTCTGGTGCGGGCTCTCCTGTAAACCTACGCATGTTTACAATTTTAAAATTGAGCGGAATAGATGAAGATCCAACGTTAAAGTTATCTCCATACAGTGTATTCCTACCTAAAACAGGTTGATACTGCTTAACCGTGAATTGCATATCATCCGCTAATGATAAACGCACATCGGGTATATTTTTTTTACAGGCTGTAACGAAAACGATCGCACCTAATATTGCCAAAGTAAAAAATGATAAAATTTTGTTCTTTTTCATTGTTTTCGATGTTATTTATTTACCCTAACTACAAATTCATTAAAGCCATAATCATGCAATGGTGCCAAAATATTCACTGTGGCATTTTTTGTTTTGATGTTTACAGCATTGGTATTAGCCCTTTCCCAATTCTTCTCAAAAATTGAATTTTTAGGGTCGCTAAAAATGATAGATTGTGGTCCACCGCCCACAAAACCTGATGCATTTAATTTGTTATATTGAACATGCATTGGGTATTCATATTTAATGCTTGAAAGATTTATCCCATCAACAAATGGGGCATAACTATCGGTTGTTCTTACCCCTCTAAGTATATATCTCGTAGTAAGCACATCAAGTTCATCTACGCTGCAATCTTTTAAATACATTGCAGTTTTACCTTGTGCTTTACGCAGGATATTTAGATTTTTTATTGCTGCTTGAAAACTTTGATTAGTGGGAGCAAATAAGGTGATGTTTTTATTCGTGAGCGAATCCCTTAAATCGGGTAAACGATTGAGTACAAATAATAAAGAATCGAAAGTATTAGTCTGCGCTTGCAAATATTGTAAAGCTGTACCATCAAATTCTTTGATTGTATTTTCATAATCGTGATAGATCGAATCCTTTTTGCAGGCAGTTAGTACTGATAAACAGATTAACAATACTGCTAATGATTTCGAAAAATGCTTTATATTTTTATTTATCATCTTGTTTATGATTAAAAATTAGCTAGTAATTAATTCCAATAAGGATTTTGTTTAATTAAAGAATTGGTGCTTAAAATGTCTTTAGACACTGGCCAATAAATTCCATCATTTGATAAGAGTGCATTAAATGCTGGATTATTCTTTTTAATTCTGTTAAGCCTAACCAAATCATACCATCTCCAGCCCTCACCCATTAACTCTCTTCTTCGCTCTGCAAATATGGCTTGTATTACATCCTCAGATGATGAAGCCAAGAATGGCGAAATACCTCTTAAACTAGATGCACGGTTAAGCGTAGCAATGGCTTCATCTCTTTGTCCCAAAACAGCTAATGCTTCTGCTCTTAGCAAGGTAATCTCTTCGTACCTTGTAAATAAAACTGCTGAAGTGAATAGGGCAAAGTTGCCGCTTGTTTGTGCAGCACCAATACATTTTATTTTACTAAAAATTGGCTGCTCTGAACTAAAGTTTGTGAAGTAATTTTTACGGTATAGGTTAGTTAGAGGATCTATGCTAAAACGTAAATCTTTTGTATCTGTAAAGGCTCTACGAATTGTATCTTTCGGAACAAATATCTCGGGATTAGCTTTTAAAATTATTGGTGCCGCCAACGTTAATTGCTCTAAATGCCCATTAGCAGTAGCTTCTCCATTACCATATTCGAAACCGAAACCCACAATTTGTACGGCACGTTTAAATGCAAATGGGCTATAAGGATTACTATTTTCTGTTAATTCATCAGCACTGATATATTTAACGCCGAAACTACCATCACCATTTAAGCTTGTAATGTTATCTACAAAATATTTGGTGTATACTTCGCAATCTAAGTAATTGCCTTGCCAAGCTGCAATGTGAGACAAAACTGCATAGGCTGATAATTTAGTAAACAATACTCCATTCCAAGTACTCCATTCTTTTCCGTAATATAGACCTGGAAAAATTGGGTCAGTACCGCCATATCTAAAGGGTAACACTTTGGTAGCTAACAACAATTCGGAAGTAGCAAAGGCTAATACCTTTTCTTTTGAAGTACGAGGATAGATACTAAAATCACCATCATGAGACGTAGTTAAAAGAGGAACATCTCCCCAAATACGGACCATATAAAAATAAGCAAATGCTCTTAATGCTCTCGCTTGAGCAACATCAACCTGGTTATTAATAGGTGTGTAGCGAGGATCATTGGCCACAATTTCTCTCGAACGCTCAATAAACAAACTAGCTGAATTGACTACAGAATAAAATCTTTTCCAATTGCTAATTCTGTCTATAACCGGGTAAGATGCATTCAACTGACCATCGATAATGGCTTTTAAATCAGATCTATTGGTTGATGTAAAATCTCCCTGCCTTAAATCACCCATTAACCAGTGTGTATTATCTGCTACCATTGCCGTTCGCATTAATGTATACATACCAATTAAACTTCCTTTGGCATCTTCATAATTGTTCCAATTATTTACTTCGGCAGCTAGGCTATTAGGTTGTACATCTAATATTTTTTTACAAGAAAAACCTATTGTTGATAATACAACAGCAAAAAGAGCCAGCAAAAATTTATTGAATTTCATGTTATAGTTTTTTGTCATCATTTTTCCCTCCTATAAATCTAATTTTAAACCAATAGCATAAGTTCTAGCAATAGGCAAACTGGTACCATTATAATAACCCGTGTAGTTAATTAACTCTGGATCAGTACCAGAGAAGTTAGTGATGGTAAATAAGTTACTTCCTGTTATGTATAGGTAAGCTCTTCTAAATCCTAGCTTTGCATTGCTAATAAATTTTGATTTAGTTAAATCGTAACCTAGCGTTACAGATCTCAATTTTACATAAGAAGCATTTTCTAAGAATAAATCTTGATCAACTCTATAAGGAATTACATTACTCCAAACATTATAAATTGGATATGCTTTTAAATTATCTGATGTTTGCCAAGAGGTTACTTCTTTAATAGAATTGATATCATTTGCAGACTCACGATTTGCAAAATCATAGCGGCTAGCATCAAATTGATTGATGGCTTTTTGACCCAATGAGAAGAAAAGGTGGAAATTTAATTCGAAATTCTTGTACTTGAAATCATTCATCCAACCACCAATTACTTTTGGCAACCTATCTCCTGTAAATTGCTTATCAGCACTTGTAATGTTATAGTCGCCATTGTAATCAACCCATTTAGGATCCCCTGCCTTTAAGGCTAATCCATTGAAGGACATTTTTTGACCGCCTTGAGGATTGGTTGGAACTTCTGCGTCTGTATTGTAAATTCCATTGTTGGTGTATAACCAATAAGCACCAGAAGACTCACCTACTTTTAATTTGTTATCGCCAATTACCAATTCAGTTAAACCATCTGGCAGTGCCTGAACTTTATTTTTATTGTAATTGAAGTTTAAACCCGATGTCCAACTAAAAGATTTTCCAGCAGGAATAATTGTACCAGCAAACGTAAAATCAGCACCAAGATTGCTAATTTCCATTCCGTTTTTGTAAACACTAGCATATCCACTTTCTCCAGATACTGGAATGTTTAACAACTGATTTTTATCATTACGATTATAAAGTGTAAGTGAGGCACTTAATCTATTGTTAAGCATGGTAGCTGATGCATTTATGTTTAACCTATCAGCATAAGGCAAGGTAACACCGTAACCTACCCAACCTGTGTTGTATGGGCGAGTAATTCCTTGAAAACCCCCAAAAGTTGGGATAGTAGGCTCTTCGTACCAGCCATATTCTGACCTGTATTGCGGACCGGCACCAAACCTGTCTGATAAAAACATTCTTGCAACTCTAGACCAAGATGCGCCTACTGTTAATTCATTGAAAAACTTATTATCAGTTAATAATTGATTCTTTAAATTCCAATCTGCACTAAATGCAGGCGTAGTTAACCATCTGCTGTCTGGTTGCCCGTTAGATGAGCCATCTCTTCTTAATACCGCAGCAAAACTTAATAAATTTTTATATTTATACTTTGCCGAACCATAGAATGACATTAAGCCATTTTTAGTTCTATCAGTGTATCTAAAAAGATAAAAGTTGTTAATTGCATTTAGATAGGCAGATTTTGAAGCATCTCCCTCAACTACGTTAATTTTAATGAAATCACTGTTTCCATCATAACCTCTGGCATAATTATATTTATAAGTATCACCTTGTATCGATTGCCCAGCTTCGAAATCAAATGTATTATCCTTATTTATTTCGTATGCATAATTCAACCTATTGTTTAAGCCAAAACGTTGGTTGTAACCAAAATAGCCAGACACATAGTTAATATCATCCATTAAAGTAGTTGGATAAAATGCATCTCTAATACCTTCGTTATAATCAAATACAACGGCTGTATTAAAATTTAACTTTGGAGTTAACTGAAAATTTAATGATAATGAGCCATTCAATAAATTGTTTCTGTTATCATCTACAACCTTACTATACTCATTTAAAAATAGTTGGTAATTATCTTTATTTGGCGACAGCGGATTAACAAAATCTGGC
>Ga0247812_10002497_pt1 | contig 10368 bp, 8 predicted proteins | sample UWRJL149409B1_FD_178011 | JGI IMG/M metagenome (GOLD analysis project Ga0247812, IMG submission 178011) | Plant litter microbial communities from Arlington Agricultural Research Station in Wisconsin, United States - UWRJ-L149-409B-1 | ecosystem: Environmental > Terrestrial > Plant litter >...
ACACTGGGATTGACGGCCATCAGCTGGCCGAACAGCGCGCGCACTTCCGGTTCGCGCATGCCCGCCTGGTCCATCAGCTCGCTGCGCTGGGCGATATGCCCGGCCAGCCCCAGCGACAGGCGCTGCACGACTTCCTGCTCATGCCGCAGCGCCATGCGCATCTGCATGCCCAGCAGCGCCAGGCTGCACAGCACCAACAGCGCGGCAAACACCGCCGCCAGTTTCTGCCACAGGCGCAGCCGAAGCGTCACGCGTCACCTCCGGTGGTGCCCACCAGCTTGTAGCCGCGCCCCCATACCGTGAGGATCTGCTTCGGATTGGCCGGGTCCGCTTCGATCTTGTTGCGCAGGCGATTGATGTGCGTGTTGACGGTGTGTTCGTAGCCATCGTGGCCGTAGCCCCATACCTGGTCCAGCAGCTCGGCGCGGGTGAATACCTGCCCCGGATGGCGGGCGAAGAACAACAGCAGATCGAACTCACGCGGCGTGAGCTCCAGCTCCTTGCCGGAAAGGGCAGCCACCCGCGCCAGCGGGTCAAGGCGCAGCGGGCCCAGTTCGATCGCCCCTGCATCCAATCGCGCGCTCTGCGCCATCGCGTCGGCACGGCGCAGCAGCGCGCGTACCCGCGCCACCAGTTCCGGCATCGAAAAAGGCTTCGCCAGGTAATCGTCCGCGCCGAGTTCCAGCCCGACGATCCGCTGGGTCTCACTGCCACGGGCGCTGATGATGATGATCGGCACATAGCGCGCCATCGCCCTCGCGCGGCGGCAGATCTGCAGGCCATCCACGCCAGGCAACATCACATCCAGCACCAGCGCATCCCACGGCCCTTCCTGCTCCAGCAGCCGCATGCCGACGTCACCGTCGGCCGCATGCACCACCGTGTAGCCCTCATCGGCCAGGTGCAGGCGCAGCAGGTCGGCGATGTGGACATCGTCTTCGACGATCAGGACACGCTGGGCGGCAGTCATGGAAGCAAGGTGGGTGCAGGGAGGCGTACGGTCATTGTCGACCCGCCGGCCCGCGGATGTATCACGGAAAATTGAACTCTCCGTGAGGATTCGTTGATGCGCATGGGCGCAGCATGGCCACATCGTCCTTCGCTGGAGATCATCCATGTCGCTTACCCGTCGTCACCTGCTTGGCCTGGGTGGCATGGCAGCCGCTGCCAGCGTACTGGGCGTGGGGGCCTGCAGCCGTGCAGCCCCTGCGGCCGCCGAGGCCGCGCCTGCGCGGCGCTTCGAGATCATGCGCAGCGATGCCGAATGGAAGCAGCGCCTGACCCCTGCGCAGTACGCGGTGCTGCGTCAGCAGGCCACCGAGCGCGCGGGCAGCAGTCCGCTGGATCGTGAAAAGCGCCGCGGCACCTTCCACTGCGCCGGCTGCGCGCTGCCGCTGTTTTCGTCGTCCACCAAGTTCGAGAGTGGCACCGGCTGGCCGAGCTTCTGGCAGCCGCTGAAGGACGCGGTAGGCGAGCAGCGCGATACCCTCTTCGGCATGGTACGGGTGGAAATCCACTGCCGCCGTTGTGGTGGCCATCTGGGCCACGTGTTCAACGACGGTCCCCGCCCGACGGGCCTGCGCTATTGCATGAACGGCGCAGCGATGACCTTTGAACCGTCTGCCGCCGCCGATGCCAACGACAGCGGCGAACGCTGGCGCGTGCCGGTGTGATGTCCTTCTTTCTGCTGATCTCTTTGATGGAGCGTCGATGATGCTGTTGCTGCTGGCCTACCTGGGGGGGGTGTTGACCCTGCTCAGTCCCTGCATCCTGCCGGTGCTGCCGTTCGTGTTCGCACGCGCCGGTCGCTCCTTCCTGCGCAGCACCCTGCCGCTGCTGCTGGGCATGGCAATCACCTTCACCGTGGTGGCCAGCCTGGCGGCCGTGGGCAGCGCCTGGGTGGCACAGGCCAACCAGATCGGTCGCTGGATCGCGCTGGTCGTGATGGCGGTTTTCGCCTTGGCGTTGTTGTGGCCGCGCTTTGCCGACCGCTTGCTGGCACCGTTCCAGCGGGCCGGTGCGCGGCTCAGTGCGCGGGCCGATGCAGCCGATGAGGCCGGACGGGGCGGAGCGGGCACCTCCCTGCTGGTGGGTATCGCCACCGGCCTGCTGTGGGCGCCCTGTGCGGGCCCGATCCTCGGTCTGGTGCTGACCGGCGCGGCGTTGAACGGCGCCAGCGCCAGCACCAGCAGCCTGCTGCTGGCTTACGCCTTGGGTGCGGTGACCGCCTTGGCCCTGGCAGTGTGGATCGGCGGGCGCGTCTTCAATGCCTTGAAAGCACGGCTGGGCCTGGGCAATACGCTGCGCCGCCTGTTGGGTGTTGCCGCGCTGCTGGCCGTGGTCGCCATCGCCATGGGCTGGGACACCGGCGTGCTGACACGCCTTTCCGCGGTAAGCACCGCGCGGTTGGAGCAGGGGCTGCTCAATGCGGTTCCTGGCGTGCAGCCCGCCGCCTCCACGCTGTCCAGCACGGGCGCAGCCGGCGCAGCCGATACCCCGTTGCCGGTCGAAGGCGAACTGCCAGCGCTGGACGGCAGCACCGGCTGGCTCAACAGCCCACCGCTGACCCGCGAGCAACTGCGCGGCAAGGTCGTGCTGATCGATTTCTGGACCTACTCCTGCATCAACTGCCTGCGCGCGATGCCCTTCGTGCACGAATGGCAGGAGCGCTACCGCGACCACGGTCTGGTAGTGATCGGCGTTCATACGCCGGAGTTCGCTTTCGAGCGCAACCCGCGCAATGTCATGCGCGCCGTTGAACAACTGAAGGTCGAGTACCCGGTCGCGCTGGACAACAATTACGCCATCTGGCGTGCGTTCGAAAACCGCTACTGGCCCGCCCACTACTTCGTCGATGCGCAGGGCCGCATCCGCGCGCACCAGTTCGGCGAGGGCAATTACGCGCATTCGGAGCAGGTGATCCGTCGGCTGCTACAGGAGGCAGGCCAGACCAACCTGCCCCCGCCTGCCGATCCCGCGGCCGCCACCAGCCTGCAGGGCGTTGCCGAGCAGGCCGACATGGGCAACCTGCGGTCGCCGGAAACCTATCTTGGCCACGCCCGCGCGGAGAACTTCGCATCTCCCGGTGGCATCCGCAACGGGCAACGCGCCGACTACGCGCTGCCGGATCACTTCACCTTGAACCAGTGGGCATTGCGGGGACCCTGGACCGTGAGCGAAGAGGCGGCCGAACTGCAGCAGGCCGGTGGCCGCATCGCCTTCCGTTTCCACGCCCGCGACCTGCACCTGGTGCTGGCACCGGCAAAAGAAGGCGCACCGGTTCGTTTCCGCGTGTTGATGGATGGCAAGCCGCTGTCGTCCGCCGATGCCGGCGGCGACGTCAAGCCCGATGGCACTGGCGTGGTCGATGAGCACCGTCTGTACCAGTTGGTGCGCCAGCGCGACAACATCGGCGAGCACCTGTTCGAGATCGAATTCCTGGACCCCGGTGTCCAGGCCTACGCATTTACGTTTGGTTGAGGAGATCGTATGAAACTCTCACTGGAACAGGGTATCGCCGCCGCCGTCGCGACGCTGGTCGTGGGCTCGCTCGTCGCCTTTGCGGTGGATGCGGGACCGGCCCTCGGCGCCGCTGCCGGTGCGGCTCGCATGAGCGAAGAAAGCCGTGCGCTGCCCGCGCCCACCGGAACCGCTGCCTTCAAGGATGACCGCACGCAGGCCAGCGTGGTGTTCGCCGGCGGCTGCTTCTGGGGCGTGCAGGGTGTGTTCCAGCACGTCAAGGGCGTCAGCAACGCGGTGTCCGGCTACATCGGGGGCGAGGCATCGACCGCGCGCTATGAAACCATCGGCGGCGGTCGCACCGGCCACGCCGAGGCGGTGCGGGTGGACTACGATCCGCGCCAGGTCAGCTATGGCCAACTGCTGCAGGTGTTCTTCTCGGTGGCGCATGATCCGACCCAGCTCAATCGGCAGGGCCCGGATCGCGGTACCCAGTACCGCTCCGCCATCTTCAGCGACGACGCGCGCCAACAGGCCGCGAACCGCGCCTACGTAGGACAGATCGGCGCCTCGTTCACCTCGCCGGTGGTGACCGAACTGGGCACGGGCAAGCGCTTCTATCCCGCCGAGGCGTATCACCAGAATTACCTGGAGCGGAATCCGCAGGCCGCCTACATCCGCTACTACGATGCGCCCAAACTGGTTGCCCTGCAGCAGCGCTTCCCGCAGTTGTACCGCAAGGATCCGATGCTGGTGCCGATGCGTTGAGGCCGTACGGCTGAGTGATTGCGTCGGGCCGCGGTCGCCTGCAGGCGGGCGCTGCCCCCGCTACGAAGCAGCGTGCGACAGGCCCATGCTAGGCTGGCCATCCACGGTTACAGGCACCTCGGATGGCCAGCGGGATGGGTACAGATGGATGAGGTCGCCGCATCCCCACGCTACCAGCGCCTGGCGGATGAACTGGCGGCGGCGATCCACGCCGGACGCCTGCCTAGCGGCGCCCGGCTGCCTTCGCTGCGGCAGATGGCCGACCAGCGCAAGGTCAGCCTGAACACCGTGATCGGGGCCTACCGGCAACTCGAAGATGCGGGTCTGGTGATTCCGCTGCCGCGTTCGGGATTCGAAGTCGCGCAGCGCCTGCAGGTGCCGCAGCGCTCTTTGCGCGATGTCCCGTCGGCTCCCACCGCTCCCGGACAGCAGGCGATGATGGCCCGCGTCCTCGCCGCGCAGCAGCGCCCGGAGGTGCTGGACCTCGCCTTCGCCGGGCCGCGGGGCGCCGCCTTCTATCCCGGTGCCCACCTGCAGCGCGCGACGGCGCAGGTGCTGCGCCGGGGCATGGCCACCGTGGAAACCTACGCGCGACAGAATGGCTCGCAGGCGCTGATCCGGCAGATCGTGCAGCGCGGCCCGCGCATGGGGCTGCACACCGTGCCGGAGCGCATTGTGCTGACCCACGGGGCGATGGAGGCCTTGCAGCTGGCGCTGCGCGCGGTCACCCAGCCCGGCGATGCCGTGGGGCTGGAGGCCCCGTCCTACTTCAACCTGTATCCGCTGCTTGCCAGCCTCGGGTTGCAGGCGATCGAACTGCCCACCCACCCGCAACACGGGCTGGACGTGGACGCGTTGGCCACCCTGCTCGATACCACGACGTTGGCCGCGCTGGTGGTGATGCCCACCGTGCACAATCCATTGGGCTGCACCATGCCGGTCGCAGCCAAGCAACGCCTGGCCGCGCTGGCCACCGCCCGGCGGCTGCCGGTGATCGAAGACATCGTGTACGCCGAGCTGCAGCACACCGAACCGCTGGAGCCCTTGCTCAAGGCATTCGACCGCGACGGCTGGGTCATGGTCTGCGCCGGCTTCTCCAAGACGCTGGCACCGGATTACCGCATCGGCTGGCTCGAAGGCGGCCGCTTCAGCGAGCGCATCGCATTGCTGAAGTTCCACTCCAGCGGTGCCGAGTCGCGGTTGCTCGGTGATGCGGTCGCGGCGTTCCTCGAGGCGGGCAACTACGAGCACCATCTCCGGCGCATGCGCCGGCTGTACCGCGAACAGACCGGACGCGTCCGGCAGCTGGTCGCCCAGCACTTTCCGCCCGGCACGCTGGCGACCGAGCCGACCGGCGGTTTCCTGCTGTGGCTGGAAATACCGGGCGTGGACACCGGCCAGCTGTTCGAGCAGGCGCTGGCAGAGGACATCGTGTTCATGCCCGGCCAGGTGTATTCGCGGGGCGCACGCTACCGGCACTGCCTGCGGCTTTCCTGCTGCCAGGCGCTGGATGAGCACTACGTGGCCGGCATAGCGCGGATCGGCGCGCTGGCCCGCGGCCTTGCCGCCCGCGACGCCGTGCCTTGCTAGACTGACGCCATGTTCGCCACCTCTTCGCTGACCGGCAGCAAGCCGGAACAATACGCCCAGCTGCTGGAACAGGCCCGTGCCCTGGTCCATGGCGAGAGCGACCGCATCGCCAACGCGGCCAACCTCTCCGCGCTGATCTACCACGCCGTGCCGCAGCTCAACTGGGCCGGCTTCTACCTGTTCGACGGGACCGAGCTGGTTGTCGGCCCGTTCCAGGGCCTGCCTGCGTGCGTACGCATCCCCCTGCACAAGGGCGTATGTGGTGCTGCCGCCACCCAGCGCGTGACCCAGCGCATCGACGATGTGGATGCCTTCCCGGGCCATATCGCCTGCGATTCTGCTTCCCGTTCGGAGCTGGTGGTGCCGCTGGTGAAGGGCGATACGCTGATCGGCGTGCTCGACCTGGACAGCCCGGAGCCGGCGCGCTTCGATGCCGATGACCAGGCCGGCCTGGAAGCCATCGCTGCGGTATTCGTCGACGCCCTGCAATGAGCACCCTGCAGCTGCGCAACATCGGTCCGAAGAGCGCTGCCTGGCTGCGCCAGGTGGGGCTGCGCAGCCGCGAAGAACTGCTCGCGATCGGCTCGGTCGGCGCCTTCGTCAAGATCAGGCGCGCGGGCTTCAAGCCCAGCCTCAACCTGCTTTATTCGCTGGAAGGCGCGTTGCTGGACTGCCACTGGCAGGACCTGTCCGAAGCACAACGCGGTGCGTTGGTGCAGGACTACGAAGCACGCATCGCCCTGCAGCCGTTGAAAGCACCGGGGCCGGCCTCCGGCCCCGTGCACGAACGACGCTTCGACGACGCCGACACGCAGGACTGACGGTAACGCCGACATCGGTGGCGCCGACCCATGGTCGGCGAGCGCAGCGGGCCGTAAGCGGACACATTCCGCCGAGCACGGCTCGGCGCTACAACGGCCACAGAGTCCGACACCGGTAGCCCCGACCCAGGGTCGGCGAGCGCAGCGGGCCGCGCGCGGAGACATTCCGCCGAGCACGGCTCGGCGCTACAACGGCCACAGAGTCCGACACCGGTAGCGCCGACCCACGGTCGGCGAGCGCAGCGGGCCGTAAGCGGACACATTCCGCCGAGCGTGGCTCGGCGCTACAACGGCCACAGCGTCCGGCATCGGTAGCGCCGACCCACGGTCGGCGAGCGCAGCGGGCCGCGCGCGGAGACATTCCGCCGAGCACGGCTCGGCGCTACAACGGCCACAGCGTCCGACACCGGTAGCGCCGACCCAGGGTCGGCGAGCGCAGCGGGCCGTACGCGGACACATGCCGCCGAGCGTGGCTCGGCGCTACAACGGCCACAGCGTCCGACATCGGTAGCGCCGACCCACGGTCGGCGAGCGCAGCGGGCCACGCGCGGAGACATTCCGCCGAGCACGGCTCGGCGCTACAACAACCACAGCGTCCGACACCGGTAGCGCCGACCCACGGTCGGCGAGCGCAGCGGGGCGTACGCGGACACATTCCGCCGAGCGTGGCTCGGCGCTACAACAACCACAGCGTCCGACACCGGTAGCGCCGACCCACGGTCGGCGAGCCCAGCGGGCCACGCGCGGAGACATTCCGCCGAGCGCGGCTCGGCGCTACAACAACCACAGCGTCCGACACCGGTAGCGCCGACCCATGGTCGGCGAGCGCAGCGGGCCGCGCGCGGACACATTCCGCCGAGCGTGGCTCGGCGCTACAACGGCCGCAGCGTCCGACACCGGTAGCGCCGAGCGCAGCGGGCCACGCGCGGAGACATTCCGCCGAGCGTGGCTCGGCGCTACAACGCCCGCATCACGGCTGCTGCAGCTCCAGCAGTTCGCCCCACAGGCCATCGTGGCCCCGCTCCACGCGCAGCCGCAGCCGCGTGCCGTGATCGATGCGCAACGCCCAGCACAGGGCCACCGGCAACCCGCACACCTGCGACAGCACCATCCGCAGCGGACCGCCGTGGCTGACGATCAGCGTTGGCGCCGCATCGTCGCCCTCCTCTTCGTCGAACAACCGATCCAGCGCGCGCGCGATCCGTCGCTCGAAATGTCCCCAACTTTCGCCGTTCGGCGGTGGGAACGCATGCGGATCACGATGAAAGCCCAGCAGTGCCTGCTCCGGCAGCGTGTCGATGGCCACACCATCCCAGTCGCCGAAGTCCAGCTCTTCCCACTCCGCGTCCGGCTGCACCTCCAACCCCCGCGGCACGGCCAGCGCCACGGCGGTGTGCAAGGCACGCAGGCGGGGCGAACAGATCACACGCTCCCATTCGTGCAGGTCATAGGCGGCACACAGACCGTCATGCGCACCCGCCAACAACGGCGGATCGGTACGTCCGTCCAGGTGGGTGTCGCGGCCGGTACTGGCATGGCGCACCAGGTCCAGGATCATCGTCCGCCCCCGGTGTGCCTGCCGCGCATCAGCGGGCGCACGCCCGGGCGTTCGGGCAGGAGAACAACACAACACAGCATCGACGTCATCGGCAGATCTGGAACGAAACAGGGGTCATTCTAGTGCACCGGCCGCATCGCCCTGCATTGCCGCGTGTGATCGCTTAGACTGCGCGCACTTCAAGGTGACCTGCGGCGTAAGCCGGCAGGTTGAAACGGGAAGCCGGTGACCCATCGTGAGATGCCACTCCGGCGCTGCCCCCGCAACGGTAAGCACGTCACAAGCGGACATCACGCCACTGTGCCCAGCATGGGAAGGCGTCCGCCCGGTGGAATCCCACCGACGGCAAGCCCGGAGACCGGCCCGGAAGCACCAGGTTGCGATGCGGTGGGCATCGGCGACGGCCATCGCGAGCTTTCGCGGTGCGCATCGCCCTGCCCCACGTGCCGCAGCTCCCTTTGTGTCCGCGCGGGCGTGCGCGGCAGCCGGAGTTCCCTCATGTCAGTGCAGTCCCGAATCCTTTCCTTGGCCGTGCTTGCCGCACTGCCGGGCGTTGCCCACGCGCAGAACGCAGCGACCGCCCTCGACGAAGTGCTGGTCACCGCCACGCGCACACCGATCGCGCTGGCCGACAGCCTCAGCCCGGCGCAGGTGATCGACCGCGCCGCGATCGAATCCAGCCAGGCGACCTCGCTGCAGGACCTGCTGCGTGGCCGCGCCGGTATCAACCTGACCAACACCGGCGGGCTCGGCAAACAGACCTCGTTGTTCCTGCGCGGCACCAACTCCTCGCACACCGTAGTGCTGGTCGACGGCGTGCGCATCAATACCGCCGACTTCGGCCTGGCCATGCTGCAGGACCTGCCGCTGGCGCAGATCGAGCGCGTGGAGATCGTGCGCGGGCCACAGTCCAGCCTGTACGGCGCGGATGCCATTGGTGGCGTCGTGCAGATCTTCACCCGCCGCAACACGGGCGGATTCGCGCCGCATCTCGAACTGGGCGGCGGCAGCAACGGGCTGCGCCAGGCCAGTGGCGGTATCGGCGGGGGCACGGAGCGGGGTTGGTTCGGCATCGATATCGCCTACCAGCACAGCGATGGCATCGACGCCTGCCGTGGCTCGGCGGCGACCTTCCAGGGCTGCGGTGCCGATGAGCCGGACCGCGATGGCTACCGCAACCTGTCCAAGAGCGCGCGCGGCGGATACCACGTCAACGACCAGTGGACCGTAGAGGGCAGCGCGTTGCGCGCCGAAGCGGAGAACCACTACGACGGCTATTACAACTATTCCGAGACCCTGCAGCAGGTACTGGCTGGCAAGGTGCGGTATGCCCCGTCCGATCGCCTGGCCGTGAGCGCAAGCGTCGGCCGCAGCGACAACGAGTCCGACAACAGCGGCCCGTTTGGTGCGTTCGGGCGTGCACAGACACAGCGTGACAGTGCCTCGGTGCAGGCTGACATCGGCCTTGCCGACGGCCAGCTGCTGAGCGGCGGCGTGGATTGGAGCGATGACAGCCTGGACGGCAGCAGCGCCGGCTATCTGGTCGATAGCCGTGACAACACCGGCGTGTTCCTGCAGTACCAGGGACGCTTCGGTCAGCACCAACTGCAGGCCAGCGTGCGCAACGATGACAACGAGCAGTTCGGTAACCACACCACCGGCTCGCTGGCGTGGGGCATGGAGCTGGGCAGCGGCTGGAAGCTGACCGCCAGCCATGGCACCGCGTTCAAGGCACCTACGTTCAGCGATCTGTACGATCCGTGGAGCGGTGTGGCGGCACTGGATCCGGAAAAGGCGCGCAGCACCAATGTCGGGGTCGCTCAGCAGGGCCAAGGCTGGCGCTGGGGTCTGGATGTCTACGAGACGCGCGTGGACGACCTGATCACGTATGACGCGGCCACCTTCCGCATGACGCAGGTCGAAAAGGCCCGCATCCGCGGAGCTGAGCTGACCGGCACCACCCGCATGGCCGGTATCGACGTCAGCGCGCAGCTGAGCTACACCGATCCGCGCAACCGCACCGTCGGCACCCAGTACGACAACTGGCTGGCGCGTCGCGCGCAGCAGACCGCGCGCATCGACCTGGATCGCCGCTTTGGTGACGTGCGTGTGGGCGTCACCGGCTTCGGTGCCGGCAAGCGTTACGACGATGCCGCCAACACCGTGAAGCTG
>Ga0247812_10002498_pt1 | contig 10365 bp, 10 predicted proteins | sample UWRJL149409B1_FD_178011 | JGI IMG/M metagenome (GOLD analysis project Ga0247812, IMG submission 178011) | Plant litter microbial communities from Arlington Agricultural Research Station in Wisconsin, United States - UWRJ-L149-409B-1 | ecosystem: Environmental > Terrestrial > Plant litter >...
GCGACATAGGCGCTGATCGAGGCGATGCGGTGGGCCATGCCCTTGCGCTCGAGGAACTCCAGCGCGCGGTAGACGGTCGGCGGCTTGGCGGCCTGGCCGTCGGCGCCATAGCGGGCGATCAGATCATAGGCCTTCACCGGCTCGCCGGCGGTCAGCAGCAATTCCAGCACCCGGCGGCGCGGGGCGGTCATCCGTTCGCCCTCGGCCACGCAGCGACCCTCGGCGGCGACCAGCGCGCCGGCGACCGCGGCGGCGCCGGGTCGTCCGTGAGAATGATCATGACCGCAGGCCGAACCCATGGGCCACAGCTAATGGGTCCATGGCCCCGCCGCAACCGATGCAGGCTTGACGGCATGTGATGTTATCTCATAACACCTCGTCGTCTCCCCGACCTCAAGGTTCCGTCGCATGCGTTTCACCGCCCCCCGTTCTTCCCGCGCCCTTCTGCTGGCCGCCGTCGGCTGGAGCGCCCTGTCCGGGGCCGCCGCCGCCCAGAGCCGCACCGCGCCCGACCAGGCCGATACCGTCGACGACGTGGTCGTCACCGCCGCCCCTTACGGCGTCAGCCAGCGCGCCTCGGTCATCGCCACCGACGTGATCGACGAACAGGCCCTGGCCGTCGCGCCCGCCACCTCGCTGGGCGACATGCTGGCCGGCCAGCCCGGCCTGCGCTCGACCGACTTCGCCCCGGGCGCCAGCCGTCCGGTGATCCGCGGCCTGTCCGGCCCGCGCGTCCAGGTCCTGACCAACGGCATCGGCATGATCGACGCCTCGTCCATCTCGCCCGACCACGCGGTCGCCACCGACCCGGCCGAGGCCAGCCGGATCGAGATCGTCCGCGGCCCCTCGACCCTGATCTACGGCGGATCGGCCATCGGCGGGGTGGTCAACATCATCGACAACCGCATCCCGACCGAACAGCCCGAGGGCGGGATCGACGGCGTCGTCTCGACCCAGCTGTCCAGCGTGGACGACGGCCGCAGCGCCTTCGGCCGGCTGACCGTCGGCGCCGGCCGCTTCGCCTTCAACGTCGACGGGGTCAAGCGCGAGACCGACGACTACGACATCCCCGCCCCCGCCATCTCGCGCCGTCTGGCCGAGGCCGAAGGGATCGACAGGGGTGCGGGCGACAGCCAGCCCAACAGCTACAGCGAGCTGGAAGCCTGGGGCGTCGGGGGCTCCTATATCGGCGACAAGGGCTTCATCGGCGCCTCCTACAAGGAGACCGACAGCGAGTACGGCACGGTCGCCGAACCCGAGGTCTTCATCCAGCTGCACCAGACGCACGAGGATGTTCGCGGCGAATACCGGTTCGACGACGGCCCCTTCGCCGCCGTCCGGGGTTCGTACGGCCACGCCGAATACACCCACACCGAGTTCGAGGGCCCCGGCGAGCCCGGCACCATTTTCAACTCCGACGGCCAGGAAGGTCGGGGCGATCTGGTCCAGCGCGAGCGCACCGCCATGGGCGGGACGTGGAACGGCGCCATCGGCGTCCAGGGCCTGTCGCGGACCTTCGAGGCCATCGGCGACGAGGCCTTCGTGCCGACCAGCGACGTCGACGAGGTCGGGATCTATACGATCCAGCGTCTGGACCGGGGCGCGATCGGCTTCGAGGGCGGCCTGCGCTACGACCGCCGCACCCTGACGGCCACGCCGATCGGCGACGTGACGGAGCTGGAGCGTGAGTTCGACAACTGGTCCGGATCGGCGGCGGTCTTCGTCCGCCCGGCGACCGGCCTGTTCCTGGGCCTGAGCCTGGCCCGCAACGAACGCGCGCCCAGCGAGGTCGAGTTGTTCGCCGACGGCGTCCACATCGCCACGGCCGCCTACGAGACCGGCGACGTGACCCTGGACACCGAGAAGGTCACCACGATCGAGGCGACCGCCCACTATGACCGCGGCCGCTTCACCGGCGACCTGCACCTCTACGCCTCGAAATACGACGGCTATATCGACGAGCGTCCGACCGGCGAGACCTTCGATTTCGACGGCGAGGAATTCCCGATCTACCAGTTCGTCCAGACCGACGCCGACTTCCGCGGCTTCGAACTGGAGGGCTCCTACGCCCTGTGGGAAGGCGGCGGGCGCAAGCTGTCGCTGGAAGGGGCCGCCGACTACGTCAAGGCCGACACCGATCTGGGCCCGGCCGCTCGCATCCCGCCCTACTCGGTCACCGGCCGCCTGGCCTGGACCTCGACCCCGTTCGACGCCAGCGTCGAGCTGCGTCACGTGGGCAAGCAGGACGAGGTCGCCGAGCTGGAGCTGCCGACCGACGACTATACGCTGCTGAACCTGTCGGCGGCCTGGCGTCCGCTGGCCGACCGCAACGTCACCGTCTTCGCCGAGGCCCGCAACCTGACCGACGAAGAGGCGCGCGAACATGTCTCGTTCCTGAAGGATATCGCGCCCCTGCCCGGCCGCAACCTGCGGGTCGGGGTCGCCTACCGGTTCTGACCGGTCGTCAGCCGGCGCCCGGCCCGTCGCAAATCGGGCCGGGCGCCGGCGGCGGGATACGGCTTCGTTTGCCGCGCGGGCCGGGTTCCGCTAGAAGGCCCGCCTTTCCGTCAATCCAGAGCTTCACGCGTCCATGACCGACACCACCGCGCAAAACACCATTCCGGCCGGCGGCCAGCTGGACGGTTCCGTCCTGTTCTACAGCCAGCCCGAGCCCCTGTCGGCCGAGGTCCACGGCAAGCTGGGCGTCAACCCGGTCGAGAAGCCCTACGCCTTCGTCGCCCAGACGCACGTCGTGCCCCTGACGGTGACCGAGTTCGCCCCGGCCGCCCTGTCCTATCCGGTGATCTTCCTCGGCGACACGAAACAGCCGCTGGCCGTCATGGGCCTGCGCGCCGGCGAGAACCTGTATGTCTCGGCCGAAGGCGACTTCAAACCGGAAGCCTACATCCCGGCCTACGTCCGCCGCTATCCGTTCGTCTTCGCCAACGACCAGCCGGCCGAACGCATGATCCTGTGCATCGACCGCGCCGCCAGCTTCATCTCGGAAGGCGGCCAGGCGCCGCTGTTCGTCGACGGCCAGCCCAGCGCCTACGTCAACCAGGCGATGGAGTTCTGCACCAACTTCGAACAGGAGCGCCAGCGCACCGAAAGCTTCGTCCAGCTGCTGAAGGATCTGGACCTGTTCGTCGTCCGTGAAGCCGTCTTCACCCCGCGCGACGCCAACGGCGTGGCCGGCGAGCCCCAGAAGCTGGCCGAGTATTTCGCCGTGTCGGAAGACAAGCTGAAGGCCCTGTCGGCCGAGAAGCTGGTCGAACTGCGCGACAACGGCGCCCTGGGCCAGATCTACGCCCACCTGACGTCGCTGCTGGGCTGGGACCGCCTGATCGCCCTGGCCTTCCAGCGCGCGGCCGAAACGCCGGTCGCCGCCAACGCCTGAACCGCGACGCATGTGATTGGTGATTGGTGATTGGTGGGCGGCCGGGTCTGGCTCTCATCCACCAACCACCAACCACTAATCACCTGCGGACAAAAAGCGCCCGCGTCAGGCAGCTGAACACCAGCCGGCCGCCCTCGTCGAGCAGGTCGTGCTGGGCGATGACGATGCCCTTTTCGTCCCCCACCGGATCCTTGCCCATCACCGTCATCCGGCCGCGCAGCAGTTCGCCGGGCGGGGGATTGCGCATGAAGCGCAGGCCGTCGACGGCCAGGACCTTGGTCTGGGCCCAGCCGGCCGCCTTCTCGGCCGCCAGCCGCGACCACAGGGCGTAGACCATGGCGTCGGGCGCGCCATAGGCGACATCCCAGCCCGGCGCGAACCGTTCGGCGAAGGCCTCGATCGAGGGCTCGTCCACGGCGATGGCGCCCAGCTGGAAGACCTGGCCGTTGTCCAGATCCTCGAAATGGACGTGCAGGGCGTCGCTCATCGGGCGTCACTCATGGTGGCGGATTCCTCAGGCGGCCGGTTCTTCCGACACGCGAACCAGCAGCTTGCCGTCGTGGTCCCCGGTGAACAAGCGATTCAGCGAGGTCACGGCGCCTTCGAGGCCGTTATCGACGTGGACCTTCCACTTGACCTTCCCCTCGGCCAGCCAGGGCCCCATCTCGGCGACCATCTCCCGGGCGCGCGGGGCGTAGTCGAGGACCAGGAAGCCCTGCATCGTCATGCGGTGGGTGATCAGGCGGCTGAGATCCGGCGAGGGCGGGCGCTTGGTGGCGTTATAAGCCGAGACCATGCCGCAGACGGCCATCCGGGCGCCGAGGTTCAGCCGGTTCCAGACCGCCACCATGATGTCGCCGCCGACATTCTCGAAATTCAGATCGACGCCGTCGGGGGCCAGACGGTCCAGCGCGTCGCCGACGTCCTCGCCCTTGTAGTCGATGGCGGCGTCGAACCCGAGCTCCTCGACCAGCCAGCGGCATTTCTCTGGTCCGCCGGCGATGCCGATCACATGGGCGCCGCGCTGTTTGGCGACCTGACCGGCGATAGAGCCCACGGCGCCGGCGGCGGCCGAGATCACCATGACCTGGCCGGGCTGCGGCTTCAGCACGTCGACGACGCCGAAATAGGCGGTCAGGCCCGTCATCCCCATGACCGACATGTTCGCGGTCAGCGGCAGGCCGGGCGCGCGGTGCACACGGCTGACGCCCGTGTCCGGCACGACGCCATAGTCGGCCCATCCGCCCATGGCCGTGGTCACGACCTCGCCGACCTTGAACTTCTCTGACTTCGACCCTTCGACGACGCCCAGCGTCAGGCCGCGCATCACGTCGCCGAGGCCCACCGGCGGCAGATAGCCGACCGCGTCGTTCATCCAGGTGCGGTTGGTCGGATCCAGCGACAGATAGACAGTGCGAACCAGCACCTCGCCGTCCTTGAGGTCGGGCAGAGCGGTCTCGACCAGTTCGAGGTCGCCGTCCTTGATCAGACCCTGCGGCCGCTGGCGCAGCACCCACTGACGATTGACGGCCATGATCTCTCTCCCGCGTTTCTTTTGTGGACGGTCATTGTCCCGATGCGGACGGGCCTGTCGAGAGGCCTTTCTGCAAAAGAAAAAGGCGGCCCTTTCGGACCGCCTTGAAGTGGCATCATCGAGAATGAGGCGCGGAGGCGACAGACTGGCTGTGGCCAGTCTCAAGTCGGGGGGGCGTCGCCGCCTCCGCAGATTGAGAACGGCGTCTCCGGATTCTCGTTCCGTGCGTCGCGAACTTTTTTCGCCTGCCACGTGAAAACGCTCCGAAGGGTCGCCGCCGGGCCGCTGAAGGAACAGCCACGCTATGCGCCGCGTTGATCCGGATATCCCATCAGAGCGGGCGGAACCGACATGACACCAGAACAGACAGATCCCCACACCAAGGCCGCCGACGCCGTGCATGAAGGCCGGCCCGTCGACGCCAAATATGTGCGGGGCGCGCGGCCCGGCGGCCGGATCCTGATGATCCTCCTCCTGTCGGCCGGCGCGGCGGCGGTGCTGTTGCTGGGCATGTGGTTCCTGTCGAACGGCGGCTTCGCCAGCCAGAACGCCAATACCGGCGCGCAGGCGGTCGACGCCCGGGCCTTCGACGGCGACGCCGCGACGGCTCCGACGGCCGACGCCCCGACCACGGCGACCGGCGAGGCCGCCCCGGTCGCGACCGGCCAGACCCCCAACGTCAACGCCCCGACGACGCCTTCGAACTGAGGCGTTCGCCGCAGACAAGAGAAAGCCCCGGTCGCCTCACGGCGCCGGGGCTTTTTCATGGGCCGAAGACGGCCGCCTGAACTCAGGCGGCTTCCTTCTGGCGGGACGGGTGGAAGAACAGGGCCTGGCTGATCGCCGCCTTCACCGTTTCCGGCTGGAAGGGCTTGGTGATCAGGAAGGTCGGCTCCGGGCGCTCGCCGGTCAGCAGGCGCTCGGGGAAGGCCGTAATGAAGATCACCGGCACGTCGAACTTCTTCAGGATGTCCTTGACGGCGTCGATGCCCGACGAGCCGTCGGCCAGCTGGATGTCGGCCAGGACCAGGCCCGGGCGGTGACGGGCGACCGCGTCGACGGCCTCGTCATGGGTTGTCGCGGTGGCGGTGACATTGTGACCCAGTTCGCGAACCAGGCTCTCGATGTCGGCCGAGATGATGGCCTCGTCCTCGATGATCAGGACGTCGGTGGCCAGTTCGGCGTCGATCTCGGCCTGGGCGTCGCCGATCAGGCGTTCGACGTCGTTGACGTCGGCGCCGAGGATCTGGGCGGCCTCGGAGGGGGTGAAGCCTTCGAGCGCCGTCAGCAGAAAGGCCTGACGCGAACGGGGGGCGATGCGCATCAGGCGGCGCGAGGCGTCGTCGCGACCTTCCAGACCGCTGGTGTCTTCCAGCTGGGCGCCGGTCGAGGACCAGATGGCGTGGAACACGTGATAGAGGGCGACGCGCGGCGTCATGTCCGAGGACAGCTGACGCTCGCCGGCGGCGAGGGCCTCGAGCGCGACACGCACGTAATTGTCGCCTGTGGCCTGGTCCCCGGTGAGGGCCCGGGCGTAACGCCGGACGTAGGGCAGGTGCGGCGCAAGTCTGGCCAGAAGGCTCATCTCAGAAAATTCCCCGACATAACAAAGGCGACACGCTGGATGCCCAGACGCGCGATGGGCTCAAAACGTATCACCACCGCCACGGTTCCATCGTCAAACGACAACCTTGACCATAAAATGCATATTGAACAGGAACCCTGTCCAATCGGCGACGTTGTCGGGGTTCGATAATCAGTCGGCGGGCAACGCCGACGGTTCCTGAATGCGTGCAACGGGTGGCGGCGACTTGTCCATGATCGATACTCCAGACTCTTCCCGGCGCAAGCCGCCCTCGGCTGGCGGCGGCGAAGCCGGGCTCGAGGAGGCGCGTCTGCGCCAGCAAGCCATCGGCGTGAAGCTGCGCCATCTGTTCGACGAGGTCGTCAACGAGCCCGTGCCGGACGAATTCCTCGACATCCTGCGCCGCGCCGACGAAAAGAAGGCGGGCGAATGAGCGCGTCCGCCAGTAAACCTCCCGCGCCGCCCAAGCCGCCGTCCGCTGACGACGCCGGGTTCAAGCGCGAGCTGGTCACCCTGATCCCCCATCTGCGCGCCTTCGCCCGCACCCTGACCGGCGACCCCACCGCGGCCGACGATCTGGCGCAGGACGCCATGATGAAGGCCTGGGACGCGCGCGCCAGCTACCAGATGGGCACGAACATGAAGGCCTGGACCTTCATGATCCTGCGCAACCAGTTCTATTCGGAGAAGCGCCGCTCGTGGCGTCAGTCGCAGCTGGATCAGGAAGCCGCCGAGCGGACCCTGGTCGCCGTCGACGACCCCGAAGCGCCCGTCGCCCTGGACGAACTGCGCATGGCCCTGAACACCCTGCCCGAGGAACAGCGCGAAGCGCTGATCCTGGTCGGCGCCGGGGGCTTCGCCTATGAAGAAGCCGCCGAGATCTGCCAGTGCGCCGTCGGCACGGTGAAGAGCCGCGTCAGCCGCGCCCGGCGCGCCCTGCAAGCCACGCTGGACCGCGGCGGCTACGCCCGTGACGGGCGCGCCGCCGGCGACGCCATGCGATCGATTCTGGCCGATGCGGACCGTTTGAGCGGCGCCAGGCAGGGCTGAGCGTGGTCGGGCTGGGCCGGGCGTTCGGCCGGACACTGACGCGCGGCTTCGGACGAGGGCTTGGCCGCAGCGGCGATCGAGATCCGTCCGCGCCGCGCTTCCACGGCATCCGCTTCCGTCTGGGCGTGGCCATGGCCATCGCCCTGCTGCCGATCATCCTGCTGGGCGCCATCCAGGCCCAGGCCGACTTCACCCGGCAGGACGCCGACCGCCGCGCCGACCTTCAGCTGGCCGCCAGCCGCAGCGCCGCCGCCGCCAAGGCCCGGCTGGACAGCACCGCCATCCTGCTGGAGACCCTGAGCCCCGAGGCCCTGGGGCCTTATTGCGAACCCCGGCTGGTCGCCCTGATCGACCGGCTCGAAGACTACGACGCCCTCTATCGCGTCTCGGCCAATGGCGACCTGATCTGCTCGTCCCGCCCGCTGAGCCCCGGCGTGACCTCGGCGACCGTGCGGGGCCGCGCATGGTTCCAGCGGCTGGCCGCCGGCGAGGACATCGTCGTCATGCGCACCCAGTCGCCGACAACGCCCGACCCGGCCCTGACCGTGGCCATCCGGTCTGAGCGGCCCATGGGGCGGTTCGACGGAGCGATGGTCACCATCATCCCGCTGAACACGCTCCAGCCCGACATCGCCGACCCCGCCTTGCCGGACGGCGCCCAGGCCGCCCTGACCGACGCCGCCGGCAACATCCTGATCGCCACCGACGTCCGGGCCTTCCAGCTGCGCGGCGACGAGCCGCTGGCCGGCTGGGTCGAACGCGCCCGCGCCGAGTCCTCGGGCCTGTTCGAGGCCGACGACGCCCAGGGCCAGCACCGCGTCTATGCCGGCGCCGCACTGGCGGGCCGCGACGTCTATGTTCTGCTGTCGGCGCCCTCGCCCGGCTGGCTGTCCTGGGCGCGGCTGAACCCGATCGGATCTCTGCTGCTGCCCCTGGCCGCCTGGTTCACCGCCTTCACCGCCGTCATGCTGGTGTCGGAGCGGGTGGTGGTTCGCTGGCTGGACTATCTGGAGCGGGTCGCCGCCATCTACGCCCGGGGCCGCTTCTCGGTCCGCCCGGTCCAGGCCGCCCACGCCCCGTCGGAGATCCGACTGCTGGCCTCGACGCTGGACGAACTGGCCGAGAACATCACCAGCCGCGACCGGATGCTGAACGACTCCCTGGCCGAGAAGGACGCGCTGATGCGCGAGATCCATCACCGGGTGAAGAACAACCTGCAGATCATCTCGTCCCTGCTGTCGATGCAGCAACGAGCCCTGACGGACGCTCCGGCCAAGGCGGCGCTGGGCGACACCCGCCAGCGGATCTCGGCGCTGGCCCTGATCTACCGGACCCTCTACCAGAGCGACAACATCCGCCACGCCGACGCCCGGGACTTCCTGACCGAACTGGTCGGGCAACTGGTGGCGGGCGACATGGGGCGCGGCCCCCTGATCACCAGTTCGGTCCAGGCCGACAGTCTGGTGGTCGATCCCGACAAGCTGGCCCCGCTGGCCCTGTGGCTGGTCGAGGCGGTGACCAATGCCCAGAAACACGCCTTCGCCGGGCGCGGCGGCGACCTGCAGGTCCGCTTCACCGTCGACGGCGCGACCTCGACGCTGGAGGTCCAGGACGACGGTCCGGGTCCGCAGGATACGCCGACAGCGCCGGGCGGGGTGGGCCGCACCCTGATGGGCGCCTTCGCCAAACAGCTGCGCGGCGAGGCTGAACTGGTCGCCGCTCCGGGCGGCGGCACGATCGCCCGGATGGTCTTCGCCACGCCCGAGGCCGTGACCCCCACAGATCCTTCCGACGTGGTCGGAACCGAGCGCAAAGCGTCGCGTTAGACAGTCAGCATCCGACGGGACATTCCCGTCGCCGCTTCCAAGGAGCCTCCCATGCGCAAGATTTTCGTCCTGTTCGCCGCCGCCGCCGCCCTGACCACCGCCGCCTGCAACACCATCGCCGGCGCCGGTGAAGACACCCAGGCCGCCGGCCAGGCCGTGACCGGCGCCGCCAACGACGCCAAGAACTAAAAGTTTCCCGGATCGGGGGTCCTCGGACGCCTGAGGCTTGAGAGCCCTGCTGGACGCCCCGCCAGCAGGGCTTTCGCTTGTCTGGAGCGCGTCCGGCCGCGACGTCGATGCCGCTTTCGCAGGACGAACGGCGCCGCTAGGGTCTGTCCGTTGAAGCGTTCGCAGACGACGCCGGGGAAGCATCCATGACCGCCACGACCGAAGACGAAGCCAGGGGCCCCGGCCTGACCACAGTCGTCGCCGCCTCGGCGGCCGGCACGGCCTTCGAGTGGTACGACTTCTTCATCTTCGGATCGCTGACGACCATCATCGCCCGCCACTTCTACGCCGACGTCGGCGAGGCGACCTCCTACATCCTGGCCCTGCTGACCTTCGGTGTCGGCTTCGTGGTCCGGCCGCTGGGGGCCCTCGCCTTCGGCTGGTTCGGCGACAAGACCGGGCGCAAGACGACCTTCCTCGTCACCATCACCCTGATGGGTCTGGCCACAGTCGCCATCGGCCTGCTGCCCGACTATTCGCAGGCCGGCATCCTGGCCCCGATCCTGCTGATTCTGATGCGGATCATCCAGGGCTTCGCGCTGGGCGGCGAATACGGCGGCGCGGCCATCTATGTCGCCGAACATGCGCCGCCGCAGAAGCGCGGCCTGCTGACCAGCTATATCAACACCACCGCCGCCCTGGGCCTGATCGGGGCGCTGGTCGTCATCCTGTCGACCCGGGCCATCATGGGGGTCGAGGCCTTCGACGCCTGGGGCTGGCGCATTCCGTTCTGGCTGTCGGCGGC
>Ga0247812_10002501_pt1 | contig 10360 bp, 5 predicted proteins | sample UWRJL149409B1_FD_178011 | JGI IMG/M metagenome (GOLD analysis project Ga0247812, IMG submission 178011) | Plant litter microbial communities from Arlington Agricultural Research Station in Wisconsin, United States - UWRJ-L149-409B-1 | ecosystem: Environmental > Terrestrial > Plant litter >...
AGGAACTTAATTCCTTATTTTTATTTGCATATAAGAGAGTATTATCATCAGCTTCGCTTAATAATAGATAGAAAATCTGTTTTTTATCTTGTTCAATAAAATTAGAGTCAGTTTCAATGGTATGCCAAAACTTTTCCCAATGCTTAGCTAACTCAATGACAAATAATTGTCTTTGAGTCCCATCATATACATAAGAACTCAAAAAGTGTCTAATTCTTTTACTATTCCAATTTGCAATTGTGCCTAGTAAAGCTTGAAACTTATCTTGATAATTTGATTTGAAAACAGTTATATGATTTACCAAATCAATATTTAATATTCGATCATTCTTAAAATAATTAAGAGGTAATTCATTAATAACATCATTAAGATTAGTCAATCCATAGTTAAAAGGTTTGGGTTCACTAATTCTAGAAATAATATTGATTTTAAACTCCTGATCTGTCTCATTTAATCCGCCCTTTTGAAAAATTGAAATGTATTCCTTATAATGCTCATCTACATAACCATTTAATAATAAAAACATTAATAGTGGATCATTATATATCTTATCGTTTTCTTGAATTTCATTTTCAACATAAAAAACATTAAATTCTTTTTTTAGTTCTTCTTTAGATAGATTTTTATTTTCAAATATTTGTTTTAAACTCCAATTATATAAATCGATTTGTTCGTGTCTATATTTTTTAATTTCATCTTCTTTTTCAATTATTCTTTGATTTCTATTTAATATTAAATCAAATTTTTCAGAATAAGAATAATCCTTGATTTTAATATCTATACTATTGAGTTTTTTACCCGTTGAATAACCTGATCCATAACTAGTATAATATGTAATCTCTTTATCGTAAAATTCATTCAAATCAAGTGCTTTCTCAATTATAACTTTAAAACTTGTTTGCTCAGAATTAAAAATTAGTCCTTTCGCATTTGAATCTTGAATATCTTCTTTAATATTGTAAACATAAATTGTATTTAAATCTCTAATATTTTGGGTATTTATCTTATTTATCTTTTCTATTTTTTCAGCTATTAAATCTATTTTTTTTTCTAGATCTCCGATTGATTTTTCAATTAATTTTCCTTTATTCAAAAACATTAAATCAATATTACTTTTGTTTAAATGTAATCTTGAAAAATCTTTTGGTCTTAAATTTTTATAAATTATAAGAGCTAATAACTTCTCTGGGTTTAATTCTTCATTTTCCAGTTTTTGTTGTTCTTTATAAATTATAAATTCATTAATAATATTTATAAGAGTTCTATTGTCACTTATAAAGGAAGAAACTGTATTTATAAATTCTTTCGTAGGTTTATTAAATACATTATCTCCAATAAAAATTTTATCTAATTTCTCATTCAAAACATTTTTTGAATTACTGTAATTAACAAATGGTATAGCTGGAATAATTAAATCAAAAAATTTTGTCCTATCTAATTCATTTAAAAATAGATCATCTTTAATAGCATATAAAAAGGTAACTTTACGGGGATCATGAGGTTTTATATTGTACAAATAGGAATTAAGAATAAAATTAATCTCCCTTAATGTCCTATAAATTTCTGTCGTATTAAATCTATCTAAATCTTCTATAACAACAATATCAATCGAAATTTTTTCAAAAAAATATAAAATTTCATCAATATGCTTGTTTAGTAAATCTTTACTTTCTGCCTTATTTCCAAACTCAGCGTCTTTTAAACTAATTTTATTTATTTTCAAATTTTTTAATAGCTCAATAAAAATTTGACCTATTACTGCCATCGATACAAGTGATAGAATGATTAAAACAAAACAACTAAAATTAAATCTATCTGATAATTTCCAATTATTAGGATTCAGTTGATAACTATAAAAACTCAATAACAAGTACGTTGAGATTAAAAGTAATAAAAATGCACTTACTTTTATCCAGTTTTTAGGATCAAGCACATTTAATTCACTAATTCTACTTATTCTTGATTCCGGTAATTTTTCTGCTTTTTGGCTGTAGATAATTTGTTGTAAAATATTTAACTGAATTTGGTCTTTGAATGTCGTATAATCACTAGTTTCATTGAATGACGCAAGTGAAATATTTAAAACCTCCAAACCTGAATATTGAGATTTGAAAGATTTTATTATTGTACTTTTTCCAGAACCATATACACCCGATAACGCAAGATTCTTAATATCCTTGTTATCAACTGCATTTTTAATATGTTTAAGATATTTTTTTATTCGTGGATCATCTTTTTTATCTAAAGGTGATAATACTTCCAGTTTTATCTCATGCGTCTGATCGCTATTTATTACATCAGAAGAAATTATATCTTCTACGCTGTTTTGATTTTCATTTTGATCTATCATAAAGTATTGTGATTTTTTTAATTTTTATTAAATCATCTCCCTAAAAAACAAATCCAACTCCTCACTTATCTTTTTCCCACTTCCCAGCTTACCTGCATTCTCCTGATTAAATCGTACTATTTCCAATAAAAAATCAGTTATCAAAATTTCTTTTGGGTGCAGGTATTTTTCGCCCTGAGTGGCTTTTATTTGTTGTAATTCGAGTATTTTTTCTTGTATGTTTTTCGGTGCAATTGGTAATATATCAGCAAAGGCTACGGGCGGAAAAGTATTGTTTTCTATAATCCATTTTCCGGCTAAAGCAGTGCGTAAGGCGTAGAAATAACTTTTTAGTTTTACTTCTTCCATTTCACAGACTTCCATAAAATTCTTTGTTGTTCCTAAATAGTGATGTAAAACCGCCATTGGGGAGAAACATTTTACAGCTATCTCCTGCATTTGTTTTACAAAATCATCATTTGCATAATACACAATTGGCGAAAACAACCACTCGACCAAAGGTGCGTTAGATTTTGCTAATAATTTTATGGCTTTCCGTAAATCCCAACCTGAACCGTCAAGATCGTCTTCGGTCATGAATTCGATTACATCGGGTTGTTCCCAAAGCGACAAATAATAGTCGGGTTTGTGTTTGTAGATAAAACGGATATCATAATCGCTGTCCGGAGAAGCAAATCCCCAGGCACGGCTTCCTGATTCTACAACAAAAAGTATTTCTACGTTTTTCTGTAGCTCTATTTCTTTTAATTTTTGGAGTATTTTTTCTTTCATGGTTTGGTTTCAAATGTAAATAAACAAAAAAGCTTTAAACCAAGTAATAATACGTGATTTAAAAGCTGATTAATTAAATGTTTTTTTAATCGCGCAAAGTCGCAAATTCGCAAAGTTTTTTATGCGAACGTTATAGATTTTATCCTTTGTTCCTCTGAACCTTCGTCTCTTTGGGCCTAAATGGAAAAAAAACTTTTAGAATTCCTAGTCGTTTCCTCCGCAACCTTATCCAAAGAAACTCCTTTAAACTGCGCCACAGTTCCCGCCACAAAATGCAGAAAAGCAGGTTCGCATCTTCGTTCGTGGTATTTTTTCAAAAGACTGTTCGGAACATTTTTAGGAAGCATAAACGGCGCATCGGTTTCGATCATCATTCGGTCAAGCGGAACGTACTGAATCACTTCTTTTAAATGATCAAAACGTTTACTGTCTGAAATCGCTCCGGTAAAACCAAGATAGAATCCGTTATCGAGATAGGTTTTGGCTTCGGACAGACTTCCTGTAAAACAATGCACAACGGCTTTTGGTAATTGCGGCAAATAGTCTTTTGTAATTTCCATAAACCTGGTAAAAGCCGCTCTTTCATGTAAAAACAAAGGTTTCTGAACTTCAATCGCCAATTCTAATTGGGCTTTGTAACAGGTTTCCTGAATATTCCTTGGCGAAAAATCCCGATCAAAATCGAGTCCGCACTCGCCTACTGAAACTACGTGTTTGTGCTTGAGTAAATTTAGCAGTTTTGAAATACTCTGCGCATCAAAACTTTTCGCATCATGCGGGTGAATTCCGGCTGTGGAATATAATATTCCGGGATATTCTTTTGCTATCCGCGATGATTCTTCACTGTTTCTTACGCTTGTTCCGGTGAGGATCATTTGTGATACGTCGGCATCTAAAGCATTTTGTACGACATCGTCTGTGTCGTTTTGAAATTGTTTGTTCGTTAAATTAATTCCGATATCTATGTATGTATTCATTTTTTTTTTAAAGTTCCTAAGGTTCTGAGAGGCTAAGATTCTAAGTTTTTTTCCTCTTTGGATCCTTTATATTTATTTTTTGTTTTTTGTCGATAAGGTGTTGAGGAACAAAATTTTCAATCCCAATATTGTCATTTCGACGGAGGAGAAATCACACGCGGGATTCGACAAAGATTAGGATTATCTGTACGGAGCTACTATTGTGATTTCTCCTTACGTCGAAATGACACAAAATGCAAAAAAACACTTTGGACTTTCGACTTTCAGACTAAGGACTAAGGACTAGGGATTAGGGACTAAAAATCTAATCTTCCCTACTCCCATCATCCGCCATTCTGACCATTTTGGGTGTAAACTTGGCTACGACATCTACCAAATCCTGTTGTGCTGCCATTACCTGATTGATATCTTTGTAGGCCATTGGCGCTTCATCAAGACCTGCACCGATAAGCGTTACACCGTGATCTTTCAGGATGGACTGCATTTCGGTTTTGGTAATGTTTTTAATCGCCTGAGTTCTGCTCATTTGTCTTCCTGCTCCGTGTGAAGCCGAATTGATGGCGTTCTCCTCGCCTTTTCCTCTCACCAAAAATCCCGGTGCGGTCATACTTCCCGGAATGATTCCCATCACGCCCTTTCCGGCTGGGGTTGCTCCTTTTCTGTGCACGATTACTTCTTCGCCATTCCAGATTTCTTTCCATGCAAAATTATGGTGGTTTTCGATTTTCGCTAAAATCGTCGCGCCTAAAGCTTTCTCCATTTTGTTATGGATAATCTCATGACAAGCCGAAGCGTAATCTCCCGCCAAATTCATCGCCATCCAGTATTCCTGACCCAATTGGGAGTTCATATCCAGGTATGCTAAATTTTTAGCCACATCCGGAAGTTTACAAACGTCTTTGGCAATTTTGGTGTAATGCCCCGCGATTGTCGCGCCCATTCCTCGTGAACCGGAATGCGTTAACAAAGCGACATATTTTCCTTTTGGAATATTCAAAACCGCATCGTCTTTGGCAAATTCCATGATTCCGAATTCCACAAAGTGATTTCCACCTCCCGAAGAACCCAATTGCGACCAGGCTTTGTCTTTTAAATTCTTCACAAACGGATTCATATTAAAAGTATCCTCTTCCAAAACCCAGTGATCAGATTTGTATTTCCCCTGAAAACCATTGCCGGCACCAAACTTGGTATGTGCTACTAATTCCTGTTTGAATTTGGCTTCGTTTTCAAAGTAAAAATCCTCAGCAATATCATAAACCGATAATGCCATTCGACACCCAATATCAACCCCGACACCATACGGAATAATGGCGTTTTTGGTGGCTAAAACACCACCAATTGGCAATCCGTAACCCTGATGTGCATCCGGCATTAAAGCTCCGGCAACGGTAACAGGCAATTGCATCGCCACTTCCATTTGTTTTCTGGCCCCGTCTTCGATATGTTCGGCTCCGTAAGAAGCATAGGCATTTGGATTTTGGTTTAAAGCGATGAAATCTTCCGGTTTTTCATTTGCTTTTTCGATTAAAGCCACTGCCAGTTTGCTAAAAATAGCGTCGTCTATATAATTTTCCGGTGCTGCTAAAACGTTTTTGAAATTGGCTATCATTTCATCACGTGTCAAACCGTTTCTTTTGCTGTTTATTTTTAATGCGATTCCGATTATCGTTCCCTGTGGGAATCCTAATTCCATTAATTCAAATCCGTTGATTTGTGTTTTCATTGTTTTTGTATTTTGATAGTACAAAGGTTGTATTGTAGTACGCAATTATTTTGCGCAGTTGTTTTTGTTTTTAATATTTTCGCGCAAAGTCGCAGAGGCGCAAAGTTTTTTGTTTACTCAGATTTTGCTTTTTGGAGGTTTTTTTAGGAGCTAATCCCGCTATACGTTTCAATCTTTTGTGGCGAACCCCGCCACAAAAGGATTTCCACTTTTATCGGGGCTAGGGCAATCATTTTCATTAGTATGTTTCGTTTATTGAATCGCTTATCCAAAAAAACCACGAACTCAATTAAGAATCCGTGGTTTAAATTTAATCAATTAATAATTGCGTAACTGCCGCAGCATTTATCGCCCATTTTGCATCGTAAACCTCATCGGCATTTTCATCTTCAGTGATTGTTAAACCCTGGGCTTCCGCTTTCAGTTGTAACAAACTACCAATATTCAATTTGCTGCTTAGTTTTGCCAATAATGCCTGAACTCCTTTAAAATCCAATCCTCCAACAACTTGTCCTCCGAAAGTCATCTCTAACCAAACGATTTCTCTTTTGGCTACATCCAGAACTCCAAAAACCAAACCTTTGGCAACATTCTGCGTAACGCGAACCTGATGATCTACACACGACGGATCGTAAGCAACTCCTGTTTTCTCGGAGATTTTCATCGGGTATTTGCTGTTCATCCAACCTACAACCAAATTTGGTGTAATGCTTCCGTTGCTGTACGCATTGCAGGTAAAAGTTACAAATTTTGCGTTGGCTTTCGCCAATTCGTCAATGTTAATATTGATGTATTCAGCAGTTCCAATTTTATTCGGAATATGTCTGATATCACCGCTATGTTTACAACCAACAGTTTCCAATCGGCTGAAAGAACAGATGTCAGTTTTATCTTCATAAGCGATATGACAGCTTAAATCCATATCCAAATGCTGTGCCTGCAAATCTTTTCCCCATTGCATAAACAATCGCACTTCGTTTCCTTCAATCGGGAAACGTGTTCCCATTAAAGCAACTGGTAAATCCTGAACCGTTTCACTTCTATCACCAATAGAAACTGGCATGTTAAACAATTGCGGATCAATATAAATCGTTTTATTTGGGTTTGCGATTTTGGCAAATCGCTGCTTCATCGATAAAAGACACAACGCTTCGATTTGATTTTTCATCGCTTCTAATTGTGCTTCATCGTATAAATTCAATAATGCATTTGGTGCAATACGTTTGTTTGTTCCTCCTAAAGGTTTCACACTTCTTTGTATGTTTTTATCAAAATAATTTTGAGCATACATGTTCAAAGTAAACACTAATCTTGCCGGAACTTTATCGATGATTTCTTCAAAATGCGCAACAGTTTCGTCAGCACCAAACCAAAGCATATTCGAAAATAACGAACGGGCAAACAATCCCGGACGCTGTTTTAATAAAGCAAATGTTTTATCGGCATCAAATTTCAATCGTGACGTGTTTACGTTACTTTGCCAAACGTCATAAACCTGGTTGTAAAATACATCCATTAAAAAAGCCAGTTTTTCAAAGTCTTTTCTTTTGCTGTATTCCGCCAAACGTAACGCTCTGATAAAACGAACCCACATTCCTCTTTTTGGGTGCATGATTTCACACATCGTTTCAACATCCATATCAAGATTGTTCAACCAGTTTGCGACCATTAAACATTCTTTTCTTGAATATTTAAGTTTCAAATCTTTCTGAGATGCAATTTTTGCCTGCGCACTTGTATCCAAGACATTATGAAAATGTTGTGCATTTTTAGATGTTCTTTTAATGATTGTTTTAGGTTCGATAATTTGCAATAATCCTGTATTCTTAAACCATAAATATCTTAAGATATCTGTTGGCGATTTAAAATGCTGAGATGCCTTTTCGGCTTTTCCTTCTTCAATTAAAACATCGATAACCAACATCAAAGTTTCCTTCATGGCGATATCAACTTTTGGTAAAGGCAAATGTTTCAAGACCGTTTTTAAACTTTCTACCTGAGTAGCATCCAATGCGGTTTTTGATTGCAATAATGATTTGTAGAAATCTTCCAATTCCTTTTCAGACCATAAATCCAATACTTTTAATTTACTTCCGTGACCGATATTTTCTAGTTTTCCAAATTCAAACGGAGTTCCGCAAAACGGACAGCCGTTATATCTTTCTAAAGGAAAAGTATTTTCCGGAATAATATGTCCACATTGCAAAGTGGTTCCTTTTTTTATATTTAAAACATTCCAGAAATATGTTAAGATATGATCCAAAACAGATTCTCCTGTCGGGATATTCCATTCTTTCACCAAAGGCGTCCAGTTTTTATCTGTTCCCAAAACTTCTCTTAATACTTCCAGAACCTCAACTTTATAATTTGGGTTTACATTGTTTAAAGCGTGCAATAATGATTCAGAAAATGTAAATCCAAGTTTTGATACATTGGCCAATAAAACCGATGTTGTTCCTGATAAATTTTTGTTGTCATTCGCAATCATTGCTGATGGAATGAAAATGGCGTTCTGACGCAGACTGATTTTTAATAATTCTTTTGTTTTCATTTTTTTTAATTTTTAAAATTTAGATAATTGCGTTTCTGATTTCTACCTAAAAGATTTTGAAGTAAGAAACACTTGACCTGAAATTTGAGTGTAATGGATTAACTAAGTTTATCTGGTGGCGCCTCCGCCGAGAAGTAAGTTAATCTTGACCCTCATTTTATTAATGATGATTTTAAAACTTGTTCGGATTCGAACCGAAAGTTACCAATTGCCTGAAGTAAGTTTTAATTGACCATTAATTGTGAAGCAGATGGGATTCGAACCCATGACCCGGACATTAAAAGTGTACGAAGTAAGTTTTGATTGACCTTGAAGGATAATTTCAAAACTACCTGCTCTACCGCTGAGCTACTGCCTCAATTAATTGCGCTAATCGGTAATGGTAAAAGTTTGTAGGTGGAAAGTGTTTCGAAGTAACTTAAACTTGACCTTATTAACTCAATTTTTTATTTCAATGAACTTGTTTTATTTCTTCAACAAAGATTTCAGAAGTACTGCGCAATTATTTTGCGTAGAAAAAAAAGAATTCTATATTTGATTAAAAAAGAATATGGATTTAGAGAAAATTTATTCTGAATTACTTCTGAATATTGGCTTTTCAGTAAATGATATTGAGAAAAACTGGAAGGCTTTAGAAAAAGCATATTCCAAAAAATCAAGGCATTATCATAATCTGACTCATATACAGGATATGATTTATAGTTATGAAAAGTATTTGAACCAACTTCAGTTTTCGAATGAAGTCTTGTATTCGATCTTTCATCACGATTATATTTATGTGAGTTCCAAAAAGGATAATGAATTGAAAAGTGCTGAGTTTGCTGTTAAAATTCTTCCGCAGAATGCGAGTCTAGACTCCAAAATGGTTTTTGATGCAATTGTGGCTACTCAGCTGCATCAGCATAATGACAACGAAGATATCAATTGGCTGATTGATTTTGATTTGAAGATTCTTGCCCGAGACTGGGACGATTATAAAATTTACTTTGAACAGATTCGGAAAGAATACCGGATTTATCCTAATTTTCTCTATAAACCCGGACGTGCGAAAGCTTTGAAACATTTTCTGGAGAATGAATTTATTTTTCAGACTGATGAATTCAGGAATTTATATGAGGAAAGAGCGAGGGAGAATATTGAAAAGGAGATTTTACTGCTAAGTTGAATTGATAATTTTATAATAATCGCGCAAAGACGCGAAGACGCAAAGTTTTTTTCTCGCAGATTTAGCAGATTTTATATGCTTTTATATGTGGATTAAACAACCGATGATTTTAGGATTTATATGAATATTGAAAAGGAGATTTCTTTATTAACGTAATTGCGTGAGGGATAGAGGCGATATCCTTTTATGAAGCGATAGCGGAATAAAAGATAAAGCCGAAAGCCCGACCCGGAGGGACACGCCCAAAAAACGAATCTATGTCACAAAATAAAAACGCCTTAATTCGGTACAAGACGATTGATAAATGCCTGCAAAACCGATACCGGCAATGGACTTTGGAGGATTTGATCGAATGCTGTTCTGAAGCCTTGTTTGAATATGAAGGAAGGGAAAACCCAATCAGCAAACGAACGATTCAGATGGATATTCAGCTGATGCGAAGTGAGAAACTGGGCTATAATGCGCCGATTGTAGTGTATGATAAAAAGTATTATAAGTATGATGACGAGGAATTTTCGATAACGGATATTCCGCTTACGGAAACCGATATGAATGTTCTGACCGAAACGGTTTCAATGCTGAAACAGTTTAAGGATTTCTCTTTGTTTAGCGATGTATCAGATATTTTACAGCGACTGGAGGATAAAATCTATTCTGAAAAGTCGCATACGAAACCGGTTATTTATCTGGATAAAAACGAAAATCTGAAAGGGCTGCATTATCTGGATGAGATTTATCAGGCGATTATCAAAAAAGTGACGCTTGTGATTACGTACAAATCGTTTAAGTCGAGAGAGGAAAACAAGTTTCATTTTCACCC
>Ga0247812_10002506_pt1 | contig 10354 bp, 9 predicted proteins | sample UWRJL149409B1_FD_178011 | JGI IMG/M metagenome (GOLD analysis project Ga0247812, IMG submission 178011) | Plant litter microbial communities from Arlington Agricultural Research Station in Wisconsin, United States - UWRJ-L149-409B-1 | ecosystem: Environmental > Terrestrial > Plant litter >...
CATTATCCCCGAGACGGTTTGTCTGGCGGCGCAGGCGGGAAGCTTCAAGTTTCCTAGCAGCAGATGCGTCGTCCTGTGCCTGGGTTTGGACACCGAAGTCCTCGCTCCAGTGATCTCGTTCCGCTTCATATTGTGTCATCGCTGGCGTGTCATCCGCCATATCTTGTGGTATCTCATCTTCATCACTATTACTAGAAGCGGATGGACTGTGGCCAAGAGAGTTCGCAGACTTCGAAACCCCAACAGAAACACGCGCTTTCTTTCGTTGCTGCAATTATATGTCAGCAAATAAAGACATTTTTAAACCAAAGATTGACGGATGAAGTTTCAAGCTTACAGAATCACTTTGAAAGCTTGAGCTTGCGCTTGCGCTTTCAACAGCAACCGCCTCGTCGTCTACATCCTGGCGTAAACGCTTTCGAGGCGCCATGGCCACCAGTCTGACCGCAAGCCTTATCCGAATAGAATGAGGCAGTGGGTATATTTGTGCTCCAGGTTTGTCAAGGAATTGTAAATTAAGAATCGAGACTTAGACAGGGTTGTAGAAGTTCCAACGCGTAAGAGTGATAAGCAACGCGCCAAAACACGTTATTCTGCCCCACTTTATCCCCCTGCCTGTTGTTAATGTACAGTACAGTTTCTAGGTACTTATCTGCCTATCCCCTATGTACGAAGTGCACCGAACTCAAGTAATTGGAAGGGAGTTTTCTCTGTAACACGTTTTAGCGTGCATTCATAGAGTCGAAATTAATTGATAGATTCCTATGCTTCATCAAATACTAATCCGATATTTTTGCAATCTGAATATTTGTACTGTACCACAAGCCGGATCTCCATTCCACCTCTTGACTTGTAAGGTTTTCATTCTATCTAATAATAACATATTTCACGAATTAGGTTTTATAGGAAGACGAATAGTTACAATTTGATATGGTGCCGTGAGAGATACTAAGGAGTAGAGATTGTCAGATTTGGTCAGTAGCGCTGCTTCGAAGAGTATGAGAGCATCATGTAAGGATAAAATAAGTACACCTGATCCAAAATCACACCATTTGCACTAAAAGTCATACGTTCATGTTCATGTTCATGTTCTTGAATAATTTCTTTTCCATTCTACTCCGTTGCATGTGGCTTTTATGCGCCTTCAATGATGCTTCCAAATCGCACGACCCTAACCTTCCTTCCCAACCTCTTCCGCGGCCTTTAACGCTACAGCAAATCTTGACTTGAGCTCGTCCATATCCTCCAATCCAACACTAATACGAATGAGATCAGACGGGATTCCGAACTGCGCGGCCCACTCTAGCTCTTGGTAATGGGCTAAAATCACATAAGGTGATGTGAGGGTGAAGTTTGTGCCTAGACTTGGTCCCTTCGCTGTCTCTATACGATCGAAAAATGCAATAGCTTGTGCAAGTTCGCGGAAGGTGACTGACAGTAAGCCACCATAACCCCCCCTCGGAGTGCGGCAATCATCATAGAAGATCTTTGTATCGTTGTACTTTGGGTAGTACACATTCTTGACCGAAGGGTGGGCTCGAAGAACTTCACAGATGACTTCCGCATTCTCGTTAATTCTCTCGATCCTGGACACGAAGTGGCGGCTGTTGCGCTCCATGAAAATGACATCCTCAGCCCAGACGTTATTCTCATATTCGACATCTATGAGACTCTTTAATTGTTGATAATAGCGTCCTTGAGGATTGAGTATTGAACTGCCTCCCATGACATTGCACTCTCCAGAAAATATTTTGGTGAGACTGCTAACTACGATATCTGCGTAAGGTAAGACGTGTACGTTGATAAAGTTGCCAATCGTTTCGTCCACTACCACACCAAAGTCATATGTGTCGGCTAGTTTTCGTATACGCTTAAGATCAGGGCATTTGAGTGACGGGTTTGAGGGGAATTCGCAGAATAAAGCTAGAAATCGCTCGCCCGCCTTGAGACGAATCTCTAAAGCATCCAAATCTTCGGATGATCCATTCCCATAGAATAAACAACCAGGACCAAACTTCTCCAATATCTTAAGAGTGTCGACATACGGGAAGCCGAATGAGATGCTCTTCAGGGGACCTCGCGCTTGCAACATCAAGTTGTGTGCATTGAATATGGAATTCATTCCGCAAGGGTATAAGTACACGTCATCCTCAGACAAGTTGGCTATCCCACGATTATTTGACATCTGTTTGGCGCTCAAGTCGCTTGCATTATCAGCTTCATCCACCAAGGAGCCTGCAATCCGTTGACATATCGATGATCGTGCTTTATCAACGAATGAAACGTCAAGATTCCTACCAAATCTTTCCTCCAAAAACATGGAGCTCTCTCTCGTCTCTGCCTGTGAGGCGGGGTTTGAAGGGTTAATCAAGCCATCTCGTACTGGGCTTGCCGGAGATGTCTTGTCTATAGATCCTGTTTGATATCTTTTGGGTCCTTTAGTAGCCTTCCGAGCACCGTTTGCCAGTGGCTGCAGAACTGTTACATCAACCAACATACAATCCTGAAATAGTGTATGACAAAATTCGGCTCTTCTGCTTTGGATACCATCACCCGAGTGCTGCCAATACTGTTTTGCCGTTGAGAAAAGATCATTTGGAAAGATCACGGCTGATATGGAAGGCGAGAGTTTAGTAAGTATCTCCGAAGTGGTTTTGCTCCGATCTAGAACTAAGTCAATGACTCTCAGATCGGCTGTGGAAGATGTTGTCGGAGCGTATTGTCTTATAAACTGTAAACATCTCCTGGCGGTTTTTGGGGAGGGAAATAGCATCGCTTGCTGATTTGGGGCTCCATATTTCTTAATAATATCTTCCGCAAAGGCAGTAATGAAGTTGTGAATAAAGAATCTGTTTTAAGAGGAAATAGTTAGCTTACTAACCCAGAATCTCAAGGATTGCAGGCACGGCTTGCCGTGGATAGCCAGTGGTTAGTTTGCTGATGACTCGTTCCAAGCCTTCTTCATATCCAACATTATCACTCCAGGTGGGGAGGGAAACGCTCGTAGCCTATTCGAAATGTTAATGTTAGCAATCCGACTCTTTACATATGAACACATCTCCGAGAAAATTAAATGGAGGTACACCTGTATCTCTAAATAGACGGAGGTCTACAGCTTTGAGAGAGTTGGGAGTTATGACAATAGCTTACATGTGGTGTGAGAGCTGGGATTGATTCCCCGAGCTCAATGATGGACATCTTAAGGATGTGAATTACAATTCAAAATACTTTTCCAACAAGTATTTATTTGCAAACCTAGAGTATCACTATGTCCATGAGGAGAATGAGGAGGGCAACAAGCAGGGGTCAAGATCTTTTCCCGTTATCGGAGCCTCGGAGGGAGATACTACAGAGCGATAAGAGCAGGGGTGTGGGATTAGCCACAACCTTTAAATCTTTGGAGAAAAATGTTTGGAGGGACCACAAGGCTGAGAAGCTGAGGGAAGAGATTTGGGATTTAGTACTTTTCCATTATCACTCAAACTCCACAACACCACGCTTCATTTCCCCTTCGTTATGGCTCCACTCTCACCCAAAAGACGCAAGCTAGATCATGAATCATCTCCTGCTGGCGACGCAGAAGATGGCCCCTCCAGTATCGTGAACGAACTGCAAGAAAAAAAGCAAGCGCCGCCAAAACCAAGCAACATGCAAAGTGTCGACCAGAGTGCTTTGTACGCTGCAGGGCAATACAAGTCAAGCATTTTCAAGCTCCAGGTTGACGAAATGCTTGCGGAGCTGCGGCCAAATTATACTAAATGTATGCCGGCGATAAATCAAGCATTACACAAAATACATAGTCTCATTGAAGCCATTGAAGACCGAGAGGCGCTCCCAGTATGCTCTACTAGCCATTGCCAACGATGAAATCTGTCTAATCATGTTGTTACAGTTGTCAGAAGCTACGAGCTTGCTACAAAAATCCCACAAGATTGTCGTTCCGTATCCAAATCCCAAACCCGACAAAAATGTTGCATACAAGTTGGCTTATGCTAGACCTGCCAAAATTAACATTGTGGGCAGTTATGCGGCTAAGACTATGGTCAAATCTGAGGGTGTGTTGACCGCGGACATGATAGTAGTAATGCCCAAGTCCATATTTCAAGATAAAGATTTCCTCAACTATCGGTACTTCTACAAAAGAGCATATTACCTAGCCTGTATTGCAGCTGGGATCCAAGAATCTGCACGAAAGGAATTCAAGGTGAGCTTTGAGTATCTGAATGGAAATAGTCTTCACCCAATTCTAGTTATCAAGAACAAAACGAGTAAGTTAAAGGTAAGCATTTGCCCCAACCCTACTAATAGCAACCAGAAACAGATAAACCGGATATGAATATTGAGCTCCACATTATCCCGGCTGCGCCAGAGGGACTATTTGCGGTGGGAAAACTTCTACCGGGAAAAAACTCAATTCGTCCAAAATCAGAGCTAGATAGCACATCCGCTACTGCTTCGCCGTCCCCGTTCTATAATGCTTCAATAAGATCCGATTGTAATGCCGAGGGTTATTTGCAGCTGCTCCATCTTGCATCAAAGCAGGCCCCTGGATTTACGGACTCCTGTCTTCTCGGCAGAGTGTGGCTTCGACAGAGAGGATTTTCGAGTCTGGTCTCAGAAGGGGGTTTCGGAAATTTTGAGTGGGCTGCTTTGACCGCCTTGCTTTTGAAAGGAGGCGGTCCTAAAGGGCATAATGTTCTCTCCCCTGGATACAGTAGCTACCAAATGTTCAAGGCCGTCATCCAATTCCTGGCACCATCTAATTTGGTCAATAAGCCACAAGTTTATGAACAGCCAGACCTGGTTCTTGAAAAGTCTGATGTACCGATATTCTACGACGGCCCAAGGGGACAAAACATCCTCTATAAGATGACAGCTTGGTCATACGAGCTTTTGCGACAGGAAGCTAGAACGTCAATTGACATGCTAAATGAGTCGACCTTCGACCAATTCGAGTCGGTCTTTATTCTCCGGACTGCCCAATACTTACAGCGATATGATTCGCTTACAAAGATACTAATAACCACTCTCACTGAAGAAGCTGTGTCCTGTGACCATCAGATGCCAGCAACCAGCTTCAGCAAGCGAGTCTTCGCGGTACTGAGAGAAGGTTTGACTGACAGAGTAAAGCTCATTAATATAGAAATGCCAGGGTTGCCATCCTGGTCTCTTAAATCATCTTGCCCATCCACACCCGAAGATCAGAATCTACTGCTCGGGGTTGTGTTTGATCCTGACCATATCGATCGGCTTGTGGACCATGGACCATCTGCGGAAGAGAAGAAGAAATCTGCCAAATTTCAAATGTTTTGGGGAGAAAAGGCAGAGCTTAGACGCTTTAAAGACGGCAGTATACTCGAGAGCTTAGTCTGGCCATCTGGATCTACCTACTCGATATTCCAGGGTATTTTAACATACCTTATTGAGCGCCATTTTAGGGCCGAGGTGAGCGAAAGCCTCCAATTCGTCGGGGAGGGGTTTGACAAAGTACTTCCCGGTATTTCGGCGGCAGTAAAATCATTTGAGGCTCTCAAACAAGCCTACAATGACCTTGAGAGAGATATTCGTGGTCTCGAAGGTCTCCCTTTACAACTGAGACAGCTATCACATATTAGTCCTCAATTGCGATCTTCGTCAGTAGACCTACCTTTATTCAACGAGGGTCGACCATTGAAAAAGCCTGCTGATATATTGATACAATTCGAAGGGTCTGGCCGTTGGCCAGATGATCTGGTTGCTATACAGCGGACGAAAATTGCATTTCTACTCAAAATCGGCGGCCTGCTCCGGGAATCAAACGAGACCATCACCGCTCGACTTGGCCTTGAAAACAACGATCACCAATTTCTGAACTGTGCATTCCTTGATATCGTGTATCAATCTGGCGCTGCTTTCCGCCTTCGCATTCATCATGACCGAGAGCTCACACTCTTGGAGAGGCTCATTAAGGATAAATTTGTCGACTACCGAACTCGAGAAGATGCTGTTCTCGCACTTTCCGAGTACAAACGGATCAACATCCAATCACCTTTTCTGAACCAGGCGATATCTACACACTGCACTCGTTTCCCGCTGTTGTCGCCCACGATACGACTTGTCAAGGAGTGGTTCTCTCGTCACAAGCTTTCAAACCACGTCAATGAAGAACTTATTGAACTACTTGTAATACGTGTATTTTTACAGCCTTTCCCTTGGAGAGCCCCATCATCTACAATGACAGGTTTTCTGAGAACTTTGCTGTTTATATCCCGATGGGACTGGCGCTCAACGCCACTGATTGTTGATTTCACGGGCACTATGACCGCCAAAGAAGTCGAATCGATTTCTACCAGGTTGGAAGCTTGGCGGAAAATAGATCCTGGAATGAACCGAACAGTCATGTTTGCTGGCTCAAATCACGACCCGACAGGCACCGCATTTACAGATAAAGGACCCTCCAAGCTAGTCGCCGGACGTCTTACAGCCCTGGCCCGATCAGCGTGTAAACTGGTTAAAGACCAAGGTGTGGAATTGAATCCCAAATCCCTCTTTGCTTCTTCGACCAGTGATTATGACTTTGTTATTCACTTAGCACCAAATCTCGTAAACGAAAGGAGAGATTCGAAGAAATCAAAGTTCAAGAACTTAGAAATGCAGCTCGTAGCTGCCGAATCCGAAGACTTAGTAGGTTATCATCCAATTCAATCATATCTGGATGATCTTGAAAAGCTTTACTCGGACACCATTGTCTTTTTCTATGGCGAAGCTACGGATGGGGTTATTGGGGGTTTGTGGAATCCACAAACCGTAGCTCCTCGACCTTTTAAGGTGAACCTACCATATGCCACAAAGTCGCTGGTCGATAAAGAGGAAGTCCAGCTCGATAAAGCTGCGATACTGTCTGAGATATCAAGGATTGGTGGAAATATTGTTTCAAGGATAGAGGTCCAAAGGTGAGCATTTTCAAGCTTCCGGGCACAATGTAGATACGGGAGAAAATCAAGCCAACAATTTGGGAACAAAGTCTTGTATTTTAACCGCTGAATTGAGTCTTGTGTTCGTTCTGCCTCGATTTTTTATCTACTCTGACTCCCTGAAGACAACCAGCCAACGTAAACATTAAATAACCGAAATGCGAAAGGGGTATAATCCCGTGACTGGATCCACTCTTCGCTTACGATCCCAGAGTAAACCCCACCTCATGGAACTCAAGAATTTCACCACACCACCAAACACACTGCGCCAACCTCCCTGACAATCTCACATACCGCAATTATGGGCGTCCCCTTTGACTACGCTCCAGATCGGCCGGAGCACATTGATGCGATCCTCAACGGACTCGATCGCTACAACCCCGAAACTACGAACATCTTCCAGGAATACGTAACCGAGCAATGCGAATCCAAGTCTTATGACTGTTACGCTAACTTGGCTCTTTTGAAGCTGTAAGCATCTCCCCTTTCGAACGGGGTGGCACTACATATCAAATGACGATCCGTTTTATTACGTTTCCTATTACCTGAATGGCCATGGAGAATGAATCCCTCCCGGCCCTGAAGCAAGTTTATTAGCTCTATCTGAAAGAATCACACCAATATTCGTTAATTCGAGGGCACTTGGTTGAAGTTATGCTGACAATGATAACTTCCTAGCTATCAATTCAATCCCCACCTTACGAAAGACGAAACAATCACCAACATTCTTGTCAAGTCTTTGACTGTCTTCCCATCCCCCGACTTCTCGTTAGCCCTTCATCTCCTCCCGCCACACATTCTCACACCCGTCTCTGCCTCTTCTGCTCTCCCAGCTGCTGGTGATGCTCCATTATCCGAAGCAGTCCAAAAGCTGAACGTTCTCAACAACCTCCTTGGCCAAGCCTCGTACAGCGCATTCTGGAGTACCCTTGACAGTGATGATCTCTATGCCGACCTCACTGCAGATATCGCTGGTTTTGAGGAGCTCATTCGTATCCGAATTGCGCTCACCATCTCTCAATCCGTGCGTGAAATCGAACGCTCGGTGCTGGAAACATGGTTAGGTATGCAAGGTGCTGCATTTGATAAGTTCATAAACGGAGTCTGTGGATGGGATATTGAAGGCAGCATTGTCAAGGTACCCCTGAACAAGGAGAACGAGGCCAAAGGCACGATTGTCAGAGAGAACGTCAAGATGGATCAGTTTTCGAGGGTTATCCGCAGAGCTTATGAGCAACCTTCATAAGAGTGGGATACTCTTAATTCTGCGTATGAAATCAACTTGCATTGCATGGTCGGCTGGGCAGCTGGGCAGGTGGCGTTTAGGAAGGAGTTTAGAGGACATTGATGAATCGATGAAAAGCGTCGAACCTCTGTATTTTAAAGGGCATGTAGAAATGTCTAGGTCTATTTTTTGCGAGATTGTCAGTGACTGAAGACGATGGTGTTTCCCCACCCACAAATATACACCCATACCAGCGCGTTCCTCATAGCCATGTTGCTGTAGTTTGACTTCTCGTATTTATACTCGTAGATTATTGCCAAAACTACCCCTCCATATTAATCGTTCTATATCCACATACCATTGGTCCAAAGTTTTCTCTCAGCCTTGCCCCTCTTCACTTTTTTGACTACGAACACAAATTATTTACAGCCTTTCAACTTAAATAACAAGCCCTCCTGCGTTCCTACTCAAAACAAGCCCACAGAATCACAGATTCCACCATGTCTGATAGTGAATCCTCTGGGGATGAGGGCTATACTGTCACGAACGTTCTGCTTGGCTATACATCCAAGGAACCAAAAGACGATGAAATTAGCCATCTTGGAGGAAGACCAGTAAGTACAAGCTATTGAACCCGGTAAATATATTCTCTTTAGACAGCATACTGACCAAACCTTAGACATGGATAGATTCAATATCATCGCCATCAGCCGCTCTAGCAAAATGTAAAAGTTGCAACGACATGATGGTCCTCCTCCTCCAATTAAATGGGGAAGTCCCCGAATTCCCAGGCCATGAGCGTTGGTTATATATTTTATCATGCAGACGCAGGACTTGTAGACGGAAACAGGGAAGTGTGCGTGTATTGCGAGGGCTACGGGTCACAGAAGCTGCAATTAAAGACAAGAAATCCAAGGATACCAACTCAAAGGAAACCAATCAGCCAGCGAAACCAATAACACACATCGGAGAGACCTTGTTTGGCACCAAACCTTACGCTGGTCCTGCCTCTATAAACCCGTTCTCCACAGGAGCAACGGGACCCTCAAATCCATTCTCAACCTCGTCCTCAGCTGCACCCGCGAACCCATTCGCCGCAAAACCTGCACCTTTAGAATCTCCCCCAAAGCCCGAATCACCAACCTCCTCAACTCTCCCTAAAACCTTCGCCTCAGCACTCTCACTCAACAGCCCATCGCCACAAGAATTTGGACCTCCCGAGCCCTGGCCCGAAGCCTCCTCTTTCCCTCCCGCTTACCCAGTCTACTACCTCGATCCCGATTACGAAGAGCTTGACCCCATAAGCGATCTGCCAATGCCTGCCCAAACCATGGAAATAGATGAGGGGCCGTCCTCCAGTAATCAGAAGGAAGACAAAGATGTTTATGAGAGCACCATTGATTCGACCTTCCAGAAATTTGCTGATCGGCTCGCTCAGAACCCTGATCAAGTTCTGCGCTATGAATTCCGTGGCCAACCACTGCTATATTCGAAATCGGATTCGGTGGGAAAGGTCTTGGGAGGAGGAAGCAAGAATGAGAAATTAAAGAGTGGTGGAATACCACGGTGCGGGAACTGTGGTGCTTCGAGAGTATTCGAGGTGCAGTTAACGCCTCATGCGATTATGGAGTTGGAGAGGGAAGAGGATGGTCTAGATGGGATGGAATGGGGCACAGTGATTGTAGGAGTTTGCGAAAAAGACTGTCAGCAAAGGGGGGTGGAGGGTGGTATCGGATATGTAGAGGAATGGGCAGGAGTGCAGTGGGAAGAACTTAGTGAGAAGCGGCGGTGAAAAGTGAGTTAATAGTCTATATACATCAGTTTGTGGTATGAGGGGAGCTAGCGTACGAGCTGTCTCGATAATGAACCAAATTGCTCACTCAAAAACACTGAAAGACTACATAGCCCAGGTTCAGAGCCTTCTCCTTTAAGGTAGTTTGACTCGGATGAATAAGACTTATACCAAACTACATTTGGTAACTATGGAGTCCAAGAATTTGATTTTTGCGCTAGTATGTTTGTCCACACTGCCTTGTGACGAATTGCATGCAATTCTCTAGCAGGGTTCTTGTTGATACTCAAATTAGTAACTCTTGTCGGCAACAAAGAAAATGGAGAATTATTCGGTTGGTATACTACTGGCAATTTGTTCTACAGCGAAGATGCATGTATGGGA
>Ga0247812_10002507_pt1 | contig 10352 bp, 9 predicted proteins | sample UWRJL149409B1_FD_178011 | JGI IMG/M metagenome (GOLD analysis project Ga0247812, IMG submission 178011) | Plant litter microbial communities from Arlington Agricultural Research Station in Wisconsin, United States - UWRJ-L149-409B-1 | ecosystem: Environmental > Terrestrial > Plant litter >...
TGGCCGTTTTCTTGCGTGTGCACGCGTGAGCCAAGAACGGGCTCGGCGGCCAGAAGGCCGCTTTCTCCCCGACCAGAATGGAAGGACACCCCATGGCCAACTCGGTCAATACGAACAATGGCGCGCTCGTCGCGCTTCAAAATCTGAACGCAACCAACGCCCAGCTGGCGACCACCCAGACCCGGATCAACACCGGCCTGAAGGTCGCCAACGCCAAGGACAACGGGGCCATCTGGGCAATCGCCCAAGGCCAACGGGCCGATATACGGGCGCTGGGCGCGGTGAAATCGTCGCTCGATCGGGGTCTGTCCGCGGTCGACGTCAGTCTGGCGGCAGGCGAGTCGGTCTCTGACCTGCTCGTCCAATTGAAGGAGAAGGCTCTGGCGGCGACTGACAAGTCGCTGACGACGGCGTCGCGGAACGCTCTCAACGAGGACTTCAAGTCCATTCGTGACCAGATCACCACGGTGACCGACAACGCCGACTTCAACGGGATCAACCTGCTGAAGACCGGCGCAGTGGGTTTCGAGGCTCTGGCCAACGCCTCGGGCACGGCCGCCATGACCGTCCAACCCGAAGTGCTGGCGCTCGGATCGACCAATGTCACCGTTGCGCTAACGTCCACGATCGACACCATGACCAAGGCGACGGCCAGCCTGGCGCTGGTCAACGCCTCCATCGATCTGGTCTCGGGCGCGCTGGCGCGCATGGGCACCAAGTCGAAGGCCATCGAGACTCACATCACCTTCGTCGGCAAGCTGACGGATGCGCTGGAGACCGGTGTGGGCAACCTGGTGGACGCCGATCTGGCGAAGGAAAGCGCCAAGCTCCAGGCTCTGCAGACGAAGCAGCAGCTGGGGGTTCAGGCCCTGGGCATCGCCAACCAGACGCCGCAGATTCTCCTGTCGCTGTTCCAGTAACCGTGCGTTCAGGGAAAATACGCCGGAGGGCCCAGGCCCTCCGGCGTTTTCTTTTTTGAAGGGGCGCCAACGCTCGTCGGGCGGCGGCTCGCTGCTTGAGCGCCGCGACCTGTGCTGAAGGAAAATGCATCCGCCTATTGGCGAAACCGCCAAAGCAGTCCTACCTTCAACGTCCCTGTTCAACAGTCGAAAGGAGGTGATCAAGTGATCTCATTGTCCCAAACCCGTACGGTGACCGGTTGCTGGTCCTCTCACGAGGTCCGGGCCTGATGACTTCCCAGTGCGCGCTAACGCCCTTCGGGCTGCTTGAGCGCACGTCAGGCTGAATAATCGGTCAGGCCGTAACGCGGTCAGACAATGAGGGCCGTCGGGGAAACCCGGCGGCCCTTTTTGCTGTCAGAACAGCCGGCCGAACCATGCGGCGATGTGCTGAGCGATTTCGGCGACCGTCGCCCAGATCAGCACCAGATAGCCGGCCGAGATCAGGGTTCCGAGCCCGCCCAGCAGCACAGCCACGCCATCCTTCTGCATGACGCCGAGGGCGAAGAAGACGAGGGCGAGGCCGGGCAACATGTCGCCGAACGGGATGGGCAGGGCCATCATCACCGCCAGCAGCACGCACAGCACGCCGATGAAGACTTCGCTGATTGGACCCGTAAACAGGGTGAGGCGAGGGCGCGTCAAGTTCTCGACGAAGCGGATCGGCCGGATCAGCCGCTCGGTCGCCTTGCGATAGGCAAGCCGGCTCAGCGAGGCCTTCAACAGCCAGCGCGGCAGCCATACCTCGTTGCGCTGCACCGCCAGTTCGACCGACAGCAGGATGATGGGCGCGGCGAACACGGCCTTGCCGCCAGGAGGCCAGGGCACAAGCGCCAGCAAGGACAGGACCAGGATCAGGGCGCCGATGCCCCGGTCGCCGAAGGCCTCGACCACCTCGTCCAGCGTCAGGGTCGGGTTCTCGCCGTGGCCGAGATCCTCGAGCACCTGCGAAAAGGTGCGAGGCAAAGGCGGCGACGGAGGGATCAGGGACATGCGGGCGTCTGGCTTTCGGCCCAACCGGCCGGGTGGTCATTTAGGCGGGGCGGCAGGGGCGCGCCAGAGACGCACGTGCCTAATACGCGTCTGTCGCGAATATTTACCGGCGAGACGGTTTCAAAAGATGCGTCCGAGCCAGTCGAGACTGGCCTGTGCATTGTCCACAATCAGTCGCCAGGCCAGCACCAGTATGCCGACGCTGAGCCCCGTGATCGTCCAGCCCAACAGGACGACGATCCCGTCGCGCTGCATGACGCCGAGGGCGAACAGGCCGATGGCGATCGCCGGAACCAGATTGCCGCCCCAGATCGGCAGGACCAGAACCAGCGACAGGAACAGGCAGGCCAGCCCGATCAGTCCCTGTCCGTGCGGCCCGGTCAGAAAACGCAGCCGCGGCCGCGACAGCCGCTCGCTGAGCCGGATCGGCTTCATGAAGCGGCGCGACAGGTTCTGGAACGTCTTGCGGCTGACGGAGGCGCGCTCCAGCCAGCCGGGCAGCCACAGGCTCTCGCGGCCCCATGCCAGCTCCATCGACAGGAACAGCAGGGGCGCCCCCGTCAGGGTGGTGCCGCCCGGCGGCCAGGGCAGCATGTTGATGATGGCGAACAGGAACATCACAGCCCCGAAGGCGCGATCGCCAAACGCCTCGACCATCTCACCGAGGTGAAGTCGCTCGCCCTCGCGCCCGCCGAGCATCTCGATCACGTCCGAGAAGGCGCGCGGGCGGCCGGTGGAGGTCTCGGTCAGTGACATGTCGGCAGCCTGCCACGTCCGGCGCCTTGGCGCACGCGGAGGAGGCTCGTCCGGTCAGTCGAGATCGACGTGCTCCGGCTTGCCCTTGCGTTTGGTGTGGGCGAATTCCTCGAGCTGCTTCTCGGTCATGGACTCGGCCATCGATCTCGAGGCGCCTTTGAGCTTCGACTTCGGCGTCTCGCCGCGTTTGGCGCTGAGGGCGGCGCCGGCGGCTTTCTGCTGGGCTGCGGATTTGGCGGGCATGGGGGTCTCCTTCCGCAGAAGGAAATCACCGCCGCCGTCGCAGGTTCCGTCAGCTTCCCAGTAGCTCCCGCCCGATCAGGAAGCGTCGGATCTCGTTGGTGCCGGCGCCGATGTCGTAGAGCTTGGCGTCGCGGACGAGGCGTTCGACCGGCCATTCCTTGGTGTAGCCGGCGCCGCCCAAGGCCTGCACGGCTTCCAGCGACACCTTCACCGCGTTCTCGCTGGCCAGCAGGATGGCGCCCGCCGCATCATAGCGGGTGGTCAGGCCCTGATCGCAGGCCCGGGCGACGGCGTAGACATAGGCCCGGGCGCTGTTCAGAGCGACGTACATGTCCGCCACCTTGGCCTGCATCAGCTGGAAGCTGCCGATGGCCTTGCCGAACTGCTTGCGCTCGCGGACGTAGGGCAGGACGACGTCCAGCGCCGCCTGCATGATGCCCAGGGGGCCGGCGGACAGCACGGCGCGCTCATAGTCCAGGCCGCTCATCAGGACGCCCGCGCCGCCGCCGACCGGTCCCATGACGTTCTCTTCCGGGACCTCGCAGTCCTCGAACACCAGCTCGGCGGTGTCCGAACCGCGCATGCCCATCTTGTCCAGCTTCTTCGAGACGCTGAAGCCCTTCATGCCGCGCTCGATCAGGAAGGCGGTGACGCCCTTGGAGCCGGCTTCGGGGTCCGACTTGGCGTAGACGACCAGGGTATCGGCGGAAGGGGCGTTGGTGATCCAGAACTTGGTGCCGTTCAGGACGTACCGGTCGCCGACCTTGCGCGCCTGGGTCCGCATGGAGATGACGTCCGAACCCGATCCGGCCTCGGACATGGCCAGGGATCCGACATGTTCGCCGCTGATCAGTTTCGGCAGATATTTCCGCTTCTGCTCAGGCGTGCCCCAGCGGCGGATCTGGTTGACGCACAGGTTGGAGTGGGCGCCGTAGGACAGGCCGATCGAGGCCGAGGCGCGCGACACCTCCTCCATCGCCACGACATGTTCCAGATAGCCCATGCCCAGGCCGCCGAACTCTTCCTCGACGGTGATTCCATGCAGGCCCAGTTCCCCCATTTCGGGCCACAGCTCGCGGGGAAACCAGTTCTTTTCGTCGATCTCGGCGGCCATGGGAGCCAGCCGGTCGGCGGCCCAGCGGGCAGTGGTGTCACGGATGGCGTCGGCGGTCTCGCCGAGGCCGAATTCCATGGATTGGGGCGCGAAGGGAATGCTCATGCACCGCGAGGTAGCATGGCCTCTCGGGTCGGGGGAGAGGGCGCGACCGGTTCAGTCGTCGGCGCGGCCTATCCGGCGGTACAGATTGTAGGCCGACACGGAGACGCAGGCGAACCCGATGATGGCCAGCACCCAGCCGATGATGGCCGTCTCGTCCGTGCCGGATTGTTGTTGCGACGCCAGCCTGAAGGCCGCCATCGACATGCCGAACGACACCAGGCCAAAGCCGCCCATGACGACATAGGCGCCAGTCTCGCCCCACTGGAATTTCGCGGGCTCGTCCATGCCGCCGTCGCGAACCAGGGGACGGCCACGCAGCAGACCGCCGTCGTCCTCGAACAGGGGGGCCTGGTCGTCGGCCGTGTCGACGTGAGGCCAGACGAGACGCGGCGTCGAGAAGGCGGGCTCCTGATCGCCGGGCGTCAGCACAAGGCCGGCGGCTGTGTCGTTCTGGGCCTCGGTCGCGGTCGTCAGGAACAGGGGTTCGACCGCCGAAGCGGCTGGCGCGACTTCGGGCGCCGGCGTCTCGGTGAAGGGAGTTTCGAAGACAGGCGTCTGGATCGGCGAATAGTCGACGGGCTCGGCCAGTTCGACCGGCGGGTCTGCCTCGACCTGCGTTTCGGCGAGCGGCGCCTGCGGCGTTTCGGCGGCGACCTCGACCGGCTCTTCCACGCCGACGGGTTCGGCGACGAGCGCTTCAGGGCTGACGGCCGATTCGACCGTTTCGGTCGTCGCAGCTTCCGCTTCCGCCGTCTCGGGTTCTGCTGCTGCGACGTCCAGGTCAGCCGGTGCAGACAGCACCGGCGGCTTGAACGCTTCCGCAAGCGGCGTGCCGGGCAGGGGGCCGACCACAGCGGCGGCATAGGGCGAATAGCGCTGATTCATGGCCGCGATGGCGACCATGGAGAAGGACGGAAGGTCAGGCGCCGGGGACGGTTCGGGCTCGACGGCGTCGGCGGCGACCGTCGTTTCGTCAGCTTCGGCTTGAACCTCGGGCGCAGGCTGAACGTCTGCCGCGCTGACGGCGACATCTTCCCATGCGGCGTCGATCGCTTCCGGAGCCGCAATCGTGCTGTCCTCGACGGGAGCTTCGACGGGTGCTTCGACAGCGGTTTCCGGCTCGGCCTCACGCGTGTCGGCCGTCAGGGTTTCGCCCAGCAGGCTGGCGACGGCCACGCCGCGAGCGTCGGCGCCAGCCTCAGCGGGCTCAATGTCGCCCATGGCCGTGGCGTCAGTCACGGCGATTTCGTCGATCGGCGCGGTGATCGTCGACCGGGCCACAGCGGGCGGGGGAAGCGGCGCGGCCAGCAGGTCGGCCAAGGCCACCGGGCTGGCGGGATCGGCGACGAACAGGGCGCGTTCCGCGGCCCGACGACGCAGGGAGGTGGACGCCAACACGGGCTCCGGCCATCCGACCAAGGCGTCCGCGGCCTCGCCAGCCGAACCGGCCTTAAGCCGTTGCAGGACGTCGGAGGCGTTGAAGCGGTCGATCCCGACGGAGAATGCGAAACTGGCCAGGGCGTCGAACTGGTGCTGGTTCACGGCGCCGGCGACACCGTCGTTCACGGCCTTTGTCACCGGGATCAGGTCGTATTGCAGCAGCAGTTCGGCGTCGGCCTCGCTGACCGTGGCGCCTTCGCGCGCGGAGAGGGTGTGGCCGTAGCCGATGATCCAGCCGTCGGGATCCCGGCGCTCGGCGCGGGGCCGGAAGCCTTCGAAGCTCTTGATGAGCACGATCCCCTCGCGGGAGACCTTCAGGTTCTGATTGGACGCTTCGGACACTCGGATTGACCCAGATCGAGACAGGCGTGCTCGCCCTTTCGGGGAAGGAGCAAGGGGCGGGCCGCCACCATGCCCAGAGGGCCGTCCGGCGGAAACCGGATTCCCCTCTGGGGCTGGTGATTACAGCAGAACGATCGTCGCCAGACCCAGGAAGATCAGGAAGCCGAAGAAGTCCGTCGTCGCCGTGACGAACACCGCCGACGACACGGCAGGGTCGAACTTCAGCTTGGACAGGGTGATCGGGGTCAGGACGCCGATGGTGGCGGCGACGATCAGGTTCAGCACCATGGCGGCGCCGATGACCAAGCCGATGCGCCAGTCCTCGTCCCTGAACCACACCGCCGTTGCGACGCCGATCAGGGGCGCAAGGATCAGGCCGTTGGCGAGGCCGACGACCAGTTCCCGGACGAAGGTGCGGGGGGCGTTGGAGCTGTTCAGCTCGCGCGTAGCGAGGGCGCGCACGGTGACCGTCAGCGCCTGGGTGCCGGCGTTGCCGCCGATGGCCGAGACGATGGGCATCAGGATGGCCAGGGCGACGATCTGCTGGATCGTGCCCTCGAACCAGCCGATGACGCTGGCGCCCAGGACGGCGGTGAAAAGGTTGATGGCCAGCCAGGGCACGCGCCCCTGGACGATCTCCAGCACCGAGGATCCGCGGTCCTCGTCGCGAACACCGGCCAGACGCAGGATGTCCTCGCGGTTCTCTTCCTGGATGATGTTGACGATATCGTCGACGGTGATCTGGCCGACCAGCCGGCCGCCGGCGTCGATGACCGGCGCCGAGATCAGGTGATACTTCTCGAAGATATAGGCGACCTCTTCCTGATCCTGATCGACGGCGATCTCGTTGACCGGCTCCATCAGGTCGGACAGGGGCATGGCACGGGGCGCGCGCAGCAGCTGGCTAATCGGCACCCCGCCGACGGGCCGGTTCACCGGATCGACGACATAGATGTCGAAGAACAGCTCTGGCAGGTCCTCGCTCTGGCTGCGGATGTGGTCGATGGTGTCGCCGACGTTCCAGAACAGGGGCGCGGCCATGACCTCGCGCTGCATCAGGCGGCCGGCGGAGTCCTCGTCGTAGCCCAGCGAGCTTTCGATCGCGGCCCGGTCGGGCGCCGGCATGGCCGACAGCACCTTCTCGCGCTGGTCGTCCTCCAGGTCCTCGACCACGGCTGCGGCGTCGTCGGAATCCAGTTCCTGAAGGGCCTCGGCCAGCGTCAGGTGGGGGACGCGTTCCAGCACCTCCTCGCGGATGCCGTCGTCGAGTTCGGGCAGGGTGTCGGCCAGAAGTTCGGGCGGCAGCCACAGCACCACGACGGCGCGGTGCTCGGACGTCAGGAAGCCCATCAGGTCGGCGACGTCGGCCGGGTGCAGGTCTTCCAGCAGCGAACGCAGCCGCATGCCGTCGCCGGCGTCGGACGCGTCCACCACCTTTTCGACGAAGGAGGCTGTGAGGACGTAGTCCTCGTCGAGGGCCGCGTGGTCCTCGGTGACGTCAGGGTCGAGAGGGGCGATTGTGTCGCTCACGCGGGCCGCCTCCCTCGATGTTCAGCTCTGGTAGTAGCCGATCTATATCCCTGATTCGTCTGATGGTGCGGTCGAGAAGACTCGAACTTCCACGGGTTGCCCCACAGCGACCTCAACGCTGCGCGTCTACCAATTCCGCCACGACCGCTCGCATCGGAGGGCGGCTGATAGCGGAGAGACGGGGGAAAGGGAAGGGGGGAGTGGGTGGATGGTGATTAGTGGTTCGTGGCTGCTGCTTCGGCATCCGTGATTTGTCGGGGTCACGGGCGGAAAGCCACGCCAATCACCAACCACCAATCACTAACTACTGCCCCTCAGGCGGCTCCGGCCATGAAGTCATAGACATCCGCCGGCCGCGTCACCGTGATCGCGATCCGGTCTTCGCGAATCTCGATTTCGCCCCGGGCGACCGGGTGGTTGTTGGCGAGGATCCAGACCTCGTCGTGTTCCGAGGCGTCGAGCGGAATCACTGCGCCGCGGCCCATCTTGAGCAGCTGCGACATGGGCAGGACCGAACGGCCCAGCACCACGGAAATCTCGACATCGACGGCATCGATCTGGCTCAAGGCGTACTCTTTATCGCGGAACGGCGCGGACGAGGGGTCTTGCGCAGGCGTCCCAGCCCCCACATTGAGTCCATCATGCTTGCCGACCCGTTAAGCTCCCTCGAAAGCGCCAAAGAATCCCCGCTGTTTCGCGCGGACGGTCGAGCCGTGGAATGGATCGTGTCGCCGGGACTGGTCGATTACGAACCGGCCGTCGCCGCCATGGAGGCCCGGGTCGCGGCGATCGCGGCGGGCGAGGCGTCTGAGGCGATCTGGCTGCTGGAGCATCCGCCGCTTTACACGGCCGGGGTCTCCAGCAAGGACGGCGACCTTCTGGACGCCGGGCGCTTTCCCGTTCACCGATCAGGGCGAGGCGGACAGTTCACCTATCACGGGCCGGGCCAGCGGGTGGCCTATGTCATGCTGGACCTGAACCAGCGCGGTCGGGACGTGCGCGGACTGGTGCGGGGGCTGGAGCAGTGGCTGATCGGCGCGCTGGACCGGTTCGGCGTCGAGGCCGGGGTCCGCGACGGCCGCGTCGGGGTCTGGGTCGAACGCAAGGGCGCCGGCTGGTCGCGCGAGGACAAGATCGCCGCCATCGGGGTCAAGGTCCGCAAATGGGTCACCTTCCACGGCGTCAGCCTGAACGTGGAGCCCGATCTGGACCATTTCGGCGGCATCGTGCCTTGCGGCATCGCCGAGCACGGCGTGACCAGCCTTGTCGATCTGGGCGTGCCGGCGACCATGGACGAGGCCGACGCGGCGCTGAAGGCCAGTTTTCAGACTGTGTTCGGCTCCATCGAACGTCAGGTTTCGAACACACTGGCTTAATGGATCGGGATTAGGGTAGTGCCCGGGTCGTCACGGTTTCCGGAGTCATCGCCATGGTCGGAATGCCGTTCGAAGCCGGCGCCACATCCGCGAACCCGGAAACCCTCGATATCTCAACCTTCTTCGACGTCTCGCTGGATATGCTGTGCATCCGCGAACTGGACGGGCGGGTGGTCAAGGTCAGCCGGTCGTGGAGCTCGGCGCTCGGTTATTGGCCCGACGAGATCGAGGGTAAGCCGCTGTTGTGGATGGTCCATCCGGACGATATCCCCGGCACATTGGGCAGTATCGTCGAGGTCGAGTCGCGACAGGCCGGCGACCCAGTCATCGGCCATATCAACCGCTATCGGCACAAGGACGGCCATTACCGCCGCCTGGAATGGCGGGCGCAGCGTTTCAACGACCGGATCTATGGCGTCGCGCGAGATGTGACGGAGCGGTTCGAGGCCGATCAGGCCCTGATCGACGCCCGCGCCGCAGCCGAAGCGGCGAACCAGGCCAAGAGCGATTTTCTGGCGAACATGAGTCACGAGATCCGCACGCCCCTGAACGGCGTCATCGGCCTGACAGCCGCGCTCAGCGATACCGATCTGACGCCGGCCCAGCGGGAGATGGTCGATCTGATCGAACGCTCCGGCGTGACGCTGGAGCGTCTGGTGTCGGATATTCTCGACGTGTCCAAGGTCGAGTCGGGCAAACTGGACATTGAGATCGGCCGGATGGATCTGGGCCACGAGCTGGATGGCGTCATCGACACCATGCGAGTCAAGGCCGAGGCCAAGCGTCTGGATTTCCATGTCGAGCGCGGCCCGACGGCGCGGGGCGACTTCCTCGGTGACAGCACGCGCATCAAACAGGTGCTGGTCAACCTGCTGTCCAACGCCGTCAAATTCACCGAGAGCGGCAGCGTCCGCCTGACCGTCGACATCGCCGACGACGATCCGGCGCCGGGCGTCTGCCTGCTGACACTGACGGTTCAGGACAGCGGCGTGGGCTTCGACGCCTCGTTCACCGGCAGCCTGTTCGACCGCTTCTCGCAGGCGGACGGCACGATAACCCGTCGTTTCGGCGGTACGGGTCTGGGCCTTTCGATCTGTCGCTCGCTGGTCGAACTGATGGGCGGCCAGATCGACGCGACCTCGACACTGGGCGAGGGCAGCCTGTTCATGGTGGCCATTCCAGTGTCGCGGGCCTGTTCGATCGAGGCCTATGATCAGCGGATGGCCGACGCGGCGGAGACCGTCGCCGCGCCCCGACAGGCGGCCACCAGCGGCCTGCATGTCCTGCTGGCCGAGGACCATCCCGTCAATCAGCGGGTGGTCCAGTTGATCCTGGGCGGGCAGGGGATCGCCGTCACTACGGTCGACAACGGCGCAGAAGCCGTGGCCGCCTTCGCCGGCGGGGCCTTCGACCTGATCCTGATGGACATGCAGATGCCGGTCATGGACGGCCTGGCCGCAACCCGGGCCATCCGGATGCTGGAGCAGGATAGCG
>Ga0247812_10002509_pt1 | contig 10351 bp, 9 predicted proteins | sample UWRJL149409B1_FD_178011 | JGI IMG/M metagenome (GOLD analysis project Ga0247812, IMG submission 178011) | Plant litter microbial communities from Arlington Agricultural Research Station in Wisconsin, United States - UWRJ-L149-409B-1 | ecosystem: Environmental > Terrestrial > Plant litter >...
GCTCACCGACACGCTGAACTTCGCGACCCCGCTCATCGCGGCCGGTCTCGGTGTCGCCCTCGCGTTCCGCGTCGGCCTGTTCAACATCGGTGCACGTGGCCAGATCATCATCGCCGCGATCTTCTCGGGCTTCGTGGGCTTCAACCTCCACCTTCCCTACGGCCTTCACCTCATCGTCGCGATCATCGCCGGTATTGCCGGTGGAGCGATCTGGGGTGGCATCGTCGGACTGCTGCGTGCCCGCACCGGTGCGCACGAGGTCATCACGACGATCATGCTCAACTACGTCGCGTTCTACCTGCTGGTGTACCTGCTCAAGACTCCCGTGCTGCAGCAGCCGGGGTCGAGCAACCCAAAGACGCCGCCGATCGATGCGACCGCGATCCTTCCAAAGATCCTCGGCCCGTCCTACGCGCTTCACCTCGGTTTCATCCTCGTGATCGCCGCAACGGCGTTCGTCTGGTGGCTGCTCAACCGATCGGCGCTCGGCTTCCAGTTCCGCGCCGTCGGCGAGAACCCGCACGCCGCGCGCGTTGCCGGTATGAACGTGAAGAACCTCTACCTCTACGCGATGCTCATCGCGGGTGGTCTCGCCGGACTCGCCGGTGTATCCCAGGTGCTCGGCAGCGTCACGACCGGATTCAGTTCCGGGGTCGACGCCGGCATCGGCTTTGACGCGATCACGGTTGCGCTGCTCGGCCGGTCGCGTCCGTGGGGAGTCTTTTTTGCCGGCATCCTGTTCGGTGCTCTCAAGGCCGGCGGATTCGCGATGCAGGCCCAGGAGGGCGTGCCGATCGACATCATCCTCGTCGTGCAGTCGGTCATCGTTCTGCTTATCGCGGCCCCGCCGCTGGTGCGCGCGGTGTTCCACCTTCCCCAACCCTCCGGTATCTCGTTCCGTAAGGTCTCGATCAGCAAGGCGGTGGTCTCCAAGTGACCTCGATCACTCAGTCGGCCACCCCCGGCATGCAGACCCGCGGCGGCAGCATCCGCGCGTTCATCACGACCTGGAAGGTGCCGATCTCCCTCGGTATCTTCGCGCTCGTGTCGCTCTTCGTTTTTGCGCTCTTCGGTCGCTCGGGTGACAGCCACTTCCAGCTCTCGACCGCGAGCGATTTCATTCAGATTCCCGATGTTGTCATCCCGGCGATTCCGTCGGGCTGGTTCTTTTCGCTTGTACTGATCGCCGGCGTTGTGGCGTCGGTGCGGTACATCCGTGCCGGTCGCTCGACGCCGCTGTGGATCATCGTGATCTTCGCGGTGATCTTCCTGATGGCGTTCCTCACCTGGGCCGCGGCCGGACAGGACCTCCCGGTTCGCATTCCCGGACTGCTCATCGGTGCCGTCGGCCTCAGCACGCCGCTGATCTTCGGTGCACTCGGTGGCGTGATCTCCGAGCGTGCCGGTGTCGTCAACGTCGCGATCGAGGGTCAGCTGCTCGCCGGCGCCTTCGTCTCGGCTGTTGTCGCAAGCGCAACCGGGCAGCCGCTGCTCGGTCTCGTTGCCGCGATGTTCGCCGGTGTTCTGGTTTCGTTCGTGCTCGCGGCGTTCGCGATCAAGTACGTCGTTGACCAGGTCATCATCGGTGTTGTACTCAACGTGCTCGTCACGGGTATCACGAGCTTCCTCTACTCGACGCTGCTCAGCCCGAACGCCGAGACGCTCAACACGCCTCCCCGTTTCGAGCGCATCGACATCCCGCTGCTCAGCCAGATCCCGCTCATCGGACCGGTGCTGTTCCGCCAGACGATCATCGTCTACGTCGCATACTTCGCCGTCGCGCTCGTCTGGTTCGCACTGTTCAAGACGCGCTGGGGCCTCCGGGTCCGTGCCGTCGGTGAGCACCCGAAGGCCGCAGACACCGTCGGCATCAACGTCAACTCGACCCGCTTCTGGAGCGTGTCACTTGCGGGAGCCGTCGCCGGCTTCGGTGGTGCATTCTTCACGCTTGGCTCGGTCGGTGGGTTCACCAAGGAAATGACCGCCGGTAACGGCTTCATCGCCCTCGCGGCAGTGATCTTCGGTCGCTGGGATCCGATCAAGGCGACGCTTGCCGCATTGTTGTTCGGTTTCGCGACGAACCTGCAGAGCGTGCTCAGCATCCTCGGTTCGCCTGTGCCGAGTGAGTTCATGCTCATGCTGCCGTACGTCGTGACGATCTTCGCCGTCGCCGGTCTTGTCGGCCAGTCGAGAGCGCCGGCCGCGAGCGGTAAGGCGTACATAAAGTGACTGCGTCGAAAGAAACTGCAATCGACTGGGATGCTCTTCGCGAGGTTGCGAAGGACGCCCTGAGCCACGCCTACGTTCCGTACTCGAACTTTCCGGTCGGGGTTGCGGCGATCGTCGATGACGGCCGCATCATCTCCGGCGCGAACGTCGAGAACGCCTCGTACGGCCTGACGCTGTGCGCGGAGTGCGCGCTCGTGTCGAGCCTGCACATGACCGGCGGCGGAAAGCTCGTGGCGTTCACCTGCGTCGACGGAAAGGGCAACGCCCTCATGCCGTGTGGCCGCTGCCGCCAGCTGCTGTTCGAGCACTCGGCCGACGGCATGCTTCTCGAAACCGTCTCCGGCATCCGTACGATCGACGAGGTCATCCCCGACGCATTCGGTCCGCGGACCCTCGAGGCCTACGCCGCCCCGTAACGCGCCGCCCCTCGCGTCGAACCACCAGCAAGGAAGTACCAGCAATGGCCATCGAACAGTTTGATGTCGTCGACCTGATCCGCACCAAGCGCGATCGCGGAACCCTCACCACCGAGCAGATCAACTGGCTCATCGACGCCTACACGCGCGGCTACGTCGCCGACGAGCAAATGTCGGCGATGACCATGGCGATTTTCATCAACGGCATGGAACGTCAGGAGATCCGCGACCTCACCCTCGCGATGATCGCGAGCGGCGAGACGATGAGTTTCGACTCGATTTCGAAGAAGACGACCGACAAGCACTCGACCGGTGGGGTCGGCGACAAGATCACCCTTCCGCTCGCACCGCTCGTGGCATCCTTCGGTGTCGCTGTTCCCCAGCTCTCCGGTCGCGGACTCGGCCACACCGGCGGAACCCTCGACAAGCTCGAGAGCATCCCCGGCTGGCGCGCGTCGATCAGCAACGAGGAGTTCTACCGCCAGCTCGAAGAGGTCGGCGCCGTCATTTGCGCAGCCGGCTCCGGGCTCGCCCCGGCCGATGGCAAGTTGTACTCGTTGCGCGACATCACCGGCACCGTCGAAGCCATCCCGCTCATCGCCTCGTCGATCATGAGCAAGAAGATCGCCGAGGGTACGGCAGCGCTCGTGCTCGACGTGAAGTTCGGCTCCGGCGCGTTCATGCAGGACCCCGCCCGCAGCCGCGAACTCGCGGAGACGATGGTCGCTCTCGGTAAGGATGCCGGGGTCGCGACGACGGCGCTCCTCACAAACATGAATGTTCCGCTCGGGCTCGCGATCGGAAACGCCAACGAGGTTCGCGAATCGGTCGAGGTTCTCGCCGGCGGCGGACCGGCCGATGTCGTTGAGCTCACGATCGCCCTCGCTCGCGAGATGCTCACCCTCGCCGGCCAGCCCGACGCCGACGTTGAAGGCGCGCTGAAGAGCGGCCAGGCAATGGACACCTGGAACGCGATGATTCGCGCGCAGGGTGGTGACCCGGATGCCGCCCTCCCGGTGGCCCGCGAGACCCACGTTGTCACCGCCGAGCGTTCCGGCGTTCTCGTTGAACAGCACGCGCTCGCCTTCGGTGTTGCCGCCTGGCGCCTCGGTGCCGGTCGCGCACGCAAGCAGGACCCGGTGCAGCACGCGGTCGGAATCGACCTGCACGCCAAGCCCGGTGACACCGTCACCGCCGGACAGCCCCTCTTCACCCTCAGCGCCGACGAGCCGGAGCGCTTCGAGCGCGCCCTCGAGTCGCTCGAGGGCGGCTACCGCATCGGTGACGCCGGCGAGCCCGTGCTCGACGGAGGCCCGCTCATCGCCGGTCGCATCGACTAGCCCACCTGTTTTCTGACCCGTTTCAAGGACTTTTTGCGCCCGATCCGGGTCCTGCCGCACAAAATCTGGCGCTGACGCAAAATCTCCTTGAGACGGGTTAAAAAGGCGAGTCGCCGAGCGCGCGCACTGCGTCGGTGACGAGGGCCCAGAAACGCGGACCGTCGATCGCGGTGGCGACCTGGGTGGTGCAGTCGTCGGGCGCGGGTGAGCGGAAATCCGCCACGGTCATGCCGAGTGTGATCGTTCCGGTCAGTTCGACGTCGAGCGGTGTCTTCCGCACCGTCAGCACCGACGGGTCGATGACGTACGCGACGGCGACCGGGTCGTGCACCGGAGGGTGGTCGAAGCCCTGCGCGTCTTTGTAGGTGTGCGCGAAGAAGTCCATGAGCTCTCCGACGAACCGCGCGGGTCCCGTGCCGATTCCGGTGATGCCGGCCACGACATCCGGAGTCGCCAGTGCCTGGTGCGTCACGTCGAGGCCGACCATCGTGAGCGGCCACGCCTCGTTGAAGACGATATGAGCGGCCTCTGGATCGATGACGATGTTGAACTCGGATGTCGCACTCCAGTTGCCGACGTTGTAGCCGCCTCCCATGAGCACCACCTCCTTCACGCGCGCGGCGATGCGCGGCTCCTTGCGCACGGCGAGGGCGATGTTGGTGAGGGCACCGGTCGGAACAAGGGTCACGGTGCCCGGTTCGTTGCCCATGATCTCGTCGATGATGAGGTCGACGGCGTGACGCGGGTCGAGCTCGAACGTCGCCGCGGGCAGCTCTGGGCCGTCGAGGCCGCTCTCGCCGTGGATGCTTTCGGCCGTTTCGACGGTGCGCACGAGCGGCCGATGTGCCCCGCGGGCGAACGGAATTCCGGAGATTCCGGCGACGGACGCGATCGCGAGCGCGTTGCGAGTGACTTTTTCGATTGTTTGGTTGCCGTACACCGTGGTCACCGCGATCAGGTCAATCTCGGGGTTTCCCCACGCGAGAAGCATGGCTACAGCGTCGTCGTGTCCCGGGTCACAGTCGAGAATGATCTTGGTCGGCATGAGTTCGAGGCTACTGCCCAGCGCGAACTAGTAGATTTAGGGGTATGAACAGCGCGAGTGACGAATACTTCCTCCCCGGCGGAAAGGTATCGATCACGGCTCTGCCGAAGGTATCTCTCCACGATCACCTCGACGGTGGCCTCCGCCCCCAGACAATCATTGAGCTCGCCGACACCGTCGGCCTCGAACTTCCGACGACGGATGCCGAGAAGCTCGGCCAGTGGTTTGCCGACCAGTCCAACAGCGGATCGCTCGTCGAATACCTCAAGACCTTCGATGTGACGACCGCGGTCATGCAGACGAAGGAGGGGCTGACCCGTGTCGCCCGCGACTTCGTCAACGACCTGGCCGCCGACGGCGTCGTCTACGGCGAGATCCGTTGGGCGCCAGAGCAGCACGTGTCGAAGGGCCTCACGCTCGACGAGACCGTCGAGGCGGTGCAGGAGGGCCTTGAGGCCGGCATCGACGATGCGAAGCACCTCGGCCGTGGCATCCGTGTCGGCCAGCTCGTCTCGGCCATGCGTCACGCCGACCGCGGTCTCGAGATCGCCGAACTCGCCGTGCGTCACCGCAACAACGGCGTCGTCGGCTTCGACATCGCCGGTGCGGAAGCCGGCTTCCCGGCCGGTCGCCTGGGCGACGCGTTCGACTACCTCGCGGCCAACTTCATGCCGCGCACGGTCCACGCCGGCGAAGCGGACGGCATCGAGAGCATCCGCGGCGCCATCATTGACGGCCGCGCGATGCGTCTCGGCCACGGTGTGCGCATCGCCGAAGACATCACGACCGAGAGCGAAACCGACGAGGGACGATTCGTCGCACTCGGCCCGGTTGCCCAGTGGGTCAAGGACCGCGAGATCGCACTCGAGATCGCGCCCTCGTCGAACCTGCAGACCAACGCAGCGGGCACCGAGCTCAGCGAGCACCCGTTCGACCTGCTCTACCAGCTCGGTTTCATGGTGACGGTCAACACCGATAACCGCCTGATGAGCAACACGAGCCTCAGCCGCGAGCTGTACCTGCTGTCGGAGGAGTTCTCGTACGACCTCTCCGACCTCGAGGTCTTCCAGCTCAATGCGGCCGCGTCGGCCTTCCTCTCGCTCGACGAGCGCGAAGAGCTGTCGCAGACGATCATCGATGGGTTCCAGGACGCCTAAATGTCGCTTCCTCCGTTACCACCCGAGGCAATAGAGCTCGGCGCCACCGCCGCTGACTGGCGCGCTGCAGTGCGCCTGGCCGGCGCCGGTCTGGTGCGCTCCGGAGCTGCGCTCGACGGGTATTCGGACGAAATGATCCGCATGATCGACGAGCACGGCCCGTACGTCGTGATCGCGCCCGGGCTCGCTCTCGCGCACGCCCGGCCCGGCCCGGACGTTCTCGCTGACGGCCTCGCGATCGTGACGCTCGCGACCCCGGTCGCCTTCGGGCACCCGCACAACGACCCGGTGCGCGTCGTGCTCGGTCTCGCGATCAAGGCGAGCGATCGCCACCTGGCCGCGGTCGCCGGCCTCGCGAACGTCTTCAACGACTCCACGGCCATCGCGCAGCTCGCCGACGCGAAAACAGTGGATGCCGTGCGAGCGATCATGGGAGTCGACCAGTGAAGATCGTGGCGATTTGCGGTGCAGGGATCGGGAGCTCCGGCATCCTGAAGGTCAACGCGGAGCGTGTGCTCAAGCGACTCGATCTCGACGCTGTCGTGGTCGCGGCCGACATCGCCTCGCTGCCCGACGTGATCGGCACGGCGCAGATCATTCTCACCTCGGCGGAATTCGTCGACGCGATCGGCAAGACCTTCGCCGACGTGATCGTCATCGAGAACTACTTCGACACCGCGGAGCTCACCACCAAGCTCGAGGCCGCTCTGGGCTAGGCGTCCCCTGTAACTCGTGGATCGGCGCTTGCCGATGCGCGTGCGAGGCGCCGATCCACGAGTGGTGAGGGTCAGGCCAGGAGGGCCCGCATCGCGCGGTCGAGCTCGGCGACCGTCGCGTCAGCCTCGGCCCGGCGGTTGGCCGCATCGCCGTTGGTGCTCGACGCGTCGATGTAGACCTTCAGCTTCGGCTCTGTACCGCTCGGACGCACGATGATGCGACCCTTGCCGTCGAGGTGGAAGCGCAGGATGTCCGACGGCGGGAAGCCACCAAAACCGGCGGTGAAGTCGTCCACCGACAGCACGTCGATCGAGCCGATCGCCCGCGGTCGGTCGTTTCGCAGCGTGTCCATGATGCGCGGGATGTCCGACAGGTCGCTGACGCGGATCGAGATCTGCGACGAGGCGTAGGCGCCGAACTTGTCGTCGAACGCGCGCTGGTGGTCCTGGATGCTCGTGCCGGCGGCCTTGAGGGCCGTCACGATACGCAGGAACTCGACAGCGGCCGAGATGCCGTCTTTGTCGCGCACCTTCTCCGGGTCGACGAGGTAGCCGAGCGCTTCCTCGTAGCCGTAGACGAGCCCGCCGGCGCGAGAGATCCACTTGAAACCGGTGAGGGTGTCGACGTAGTCAAGCGCGTACTTGCGGGCGATCTCTTCGAGAGCGGGGGAGGAGACGATCGACGCCGCGAGCGTTCCATCGCCGCCGGCGGCCTGTGCCTTGTCGGCGGCAGCCCACCCGAGCAGCGCACCGATCTCGTTGCCGCTCAGGCGACGCCAGCTTCCGTCGGCTTCCGGGATCGCGATCGCGAGACGGTCGGCGTCGGGGTCGTTGGCGACGACGAGGTCAGCGCCGGCTTTGACCGCCGTCGCGATGGCGAGGTCGAGAGCCCCGGGCTCCTCCGGGTTGGGGAAGGCGACCGTGGGGAACGTGGCATCCGGCTCGATCTGCTCTGCAACCACAACGGGCTCACCAAAACCGGCGTCGGCGAAGACGCGCTTTGCGGTCTCCCACCCGACACCGTGCATCGCCGTGTAGACGAAGACCGGCGGGTTCGAGATGTCGCCGGCGAGTTCGGCGGTGCGACGGATGTACTCGTCGAGCACCGTGTCGTCGGCCGTCTCGTAGGCGGTCGAGCGAGGAAGATCCCGGATGTCGCGAGCAGCCGCCGCGACGATCTCCGCGGCGATCTCGCCATCGACGGGAGGCACGATCTGCGACCCGTGGTCGTAGTCGCCGAGGTAGACCTTGTAGCCGTTGTCTGCCGCCGGGTTGTGACTCGCGGTCACCATCACCCCGGCGCTCGTCTTGAGCTCCCGCACGGCGAACGCGAGCACCGGCGTCGGCAACAGGCGCGGGAGCAGGATGGCGCGCACCCCGGCCCCAGCCATGATCTCGGCGGTGTCTTCGGCGAAGACACGCGAGTTGACCCGTCCGTCGTACCCGATGACGATGCTCGGCGACGAACCATCGAGCGGCGATTCGCCGCGGGCGACGAGGAACGCGGCGAGGCCGGCCGCGGCCTGGGCGACGAGAACACGGTTCATGCGGGCTGAACCTGCGCCGAGTTCGCCGCGGAGTCCGGCCGTGCCGAACTCGAGGCGGGTGGAGAAGCGGCTGTCGAGGTCGGCGAGTGCCGCGGCATCTCCGCCCTCGGCAGCGGTGATGATGGGTTCCAGCTCGGCGCGGGTGGTGGCATCCGGATCCTGCTCGAGCCAGGTGCGGGCCGCCGAAATGACGTTCGCCATTACAGCTCGCCGACGATCTTGGCGAGCAGCGCGCTGATACGGCTCTCGGCTTCGCGACCGGCCTCGATGACCTCTTCGTGGCTGAGCGGCGTCTTCTGGATGCCGGCGGCGAGGTTGGTGATGAGCGACATTCCGAGAATCTCCATGCCGGCCTGGCGGGCAGCGATGGCCTCGAGCGCGGTCGACATTCCGACGATGTGCCCGCCGATGGCCTTGGCCATCTGCACTTCGGCCGGCGTCTCGTAGTGCGGTCCGCGGAACTGCGTGTAGACACCCTCGTCGAGCGAGGAGTCGACGCTGCGGGCGACGTCGCGCAGGCGCTTGCTGTACAGGTCGGTGAGGTCGATGAACGTCGCACCCTCGAGCGGCGAGTCAGCGGTGAGGTTGATGTGGTCGCTGATCAGCACGGGAGTTCCCGGCGTCCAGGTTTCACGGATGCCACCGGCACCATTCGTGAGGATCATCGTCTTCGCGCCGGCTGCGGCAGCCGTGCGCACCGAGTGGACCACGCGGCGAACACCGTGGTTCTCGTAGTAGTGGGTGCGGGCCCCGATGACGAGGGCGCGCTTGCCGCTCGGCAGCAGAACCGAGCGGAGGGTTCCGACATGGCCGACCAGCGCGGGCTTAGAGAAGCCGGTGATCTCATCGGCAGGGATGGTCGCGGTCGTCTCTCCGATGAGGTCGGCCGCCTTTGCCCAGCCGCTGCCGAGGGTAAGGGCGATGTCGTGCTTTTCTACGCCCGTCTTCTCGGCGATTTCCGCGGCGGCGACGGCGGCGATAGCGAAGGGATCAACGGCGGGATCATCAAGTGGGTGGCTCATGCAACCACTCTATTGCCGAGTATCTGCGCGAGCCGTGAGCACTCCGGTTTGGGCGGGGGATGGGTTGCGGGGGAGAATTGGCGCATGGCCTATGAATTCGAGCGAAAGCAGCGCATTGCGATTCTCGGAGGAGGGCCCGGCGGGTATGAAGCCGCCCTCGCCGGGGCCCAGCTCGGGGCAGAGGTCACCCTCGTCGAGCGCGTCGGGGTCGGTGGATCAGCCGTCCTGACCGACGTCGTTCCGTCGAAGACCCTCATCGCGACTGCCGAAGCCACCAACGCGCTCGGAGAGGCCGCCGACCTCGGCGTGCAGTTCTTCACCCGCAACGACCGCGACCGCCCGGTGCGCCCGGAAGTTGCCGTCAACCTCGGCGCGGTCAACGACCGCCTGCTCCGCCTCGCGCGCCAGCAGTCCGAAGACATGAAGTCGCAGCTCATCAAGGCCGGCGTCTCGATCATCCAGGGTGACGGACGCCTCGACGGCCCGCAGAAGCTCATCGTCTCGACCGGTCGCGGCAAGTCGCGCAAGGACTTCGACGAGATCGAAGCCGACACCCTCGTCGTCTCGGTCGGCGCGAGCCCGCGCCTGCTCGACACCGCGATGCCCGACGGCGAACGCATCTTCACCTGGACCCAGCTCTACGCGCTCGAGGAGATTCCCGAGCACCTCATCGTCGTCGGCTCGGGTGTCACCGGAGCCGAGTTCGCCTCCGCCTACAACGCGCTCGGCTCGAAGGTCACGCTCATCTCGAGTCGCGACCAGGTTCTGCCCGGTGAAGACGCGGATGCCGCACGCGTCATCGAAAACGTCTTCAAGCGCAACGGCATGACGGTTCTCTCGAAGAGCCGCGCCGACTCGGTCAAGCGCACGGAAGACGGC
>Ga0247812_10002510_pt1 | contig 10350 bp, 7 predicted proteins | sample UWRJL149409B1_FD_178011 | JGI IMG/M metagenome (GOLD analysis project Ga0247812, IMG submission 178011) | Plant litter microbial communities from Arlington Agricultural Research Station in Wisconsin, United States - UWRJ-L149-409B-1 | ecosystem: Environmental > Terrestrial > Plant litter >...
CCGCGGAAATAAATTGTTGCAAGAATATCGGGAGAAGGGAACGGGGAAGATTGTTTGGGAGCATACTTTGGGGATTTTTGAGAGGGTTGAAAGACTCAGTCAGGAGAGGGCTGCTGGGGCCACTAATTAATAGCCATGTTATGTTGAGTGATGATAATAATGATTATGAATATCTCGGGTGTTGTTTTTTTGTGGTTTGTTAGAGTTCCGTAATCACTTTTACCCCTGGACTGGAGATTTATACTATTTAATGATACTCTTATTTATTTCACGCCCTTTGCAATGTGTTGATTGAGAAATTATCCATTTGATACATGAGACTACAATAGACAAAGATCAGAACTGGTAATCCTTGAGCAAAGGCAGCTGGACAGCCATTCCAGCTAGCCATCCAATATCTGATTCGAACTCAACAAAACTCCAATTCAAACTCACTTTCGGTCGTATATCCCTAATTTTCAGCTACTAAGCTTATTCCTTGGGGTGAGTGATGACGGTAGATCCATCACCGATGTGCCACGAGTCACCAGGGATAAGAGTTGGAGGACTAGTTGGAGGACCAATTCCCCACTCGTCGCCTTGAGCTTCAGCTTCTGGCTCAGCCTCAGCATCTCTTGGGGTGACAGAACTTTCCCCTCTTCCAACGCCCCATTCGCCACCATCACCGGATCCGGCACCACTGTTGGTTGTTAGCTGATATTGTCCTACAGGTAGTCATTCAACTGTAAAAGAGGATGGTTTACGTACGGAGTACAAGCTTTCCACGCAACATGTACCTGCTGGGTGAACTTGACCGTTGCGTCATCGTCACTGAGCTCTCCACTACCCTTGGCGGTTGCAGTGAGAGCGATACGGTTGTTTACGTTGAGGATACCATTGGCTCCGCATGGAGACCAGATGGTGACGGCAGAGTCAACTTGGTCTTCTTTGGTATAGACATTTCCTTTAAGCCACGTGGAACCAGAAATGCTGGAGCGTGTTGTGGTCTAATGCAAGTTAGTTCAATTTCAACGACGGAAAACCATTAGAAAGAATTGGGCAAGATACAAAGGACAGAGATAAAGGTAGACATACCGTCTTGGAAGCGTCCTGAGAGAAGAAATAGGTTGACAGGAATGTTCCAGTAACATCTGGATCAAGTCGAGCATACCCGTGGTATACGGCTTCAACAACAGCGAATGAAAACCCGCCAGGGTACTTGAGGTTCAAGTGGATTTGACAAGCTTTAGACTTGTCTGCTTGTGATGCTGATGGACCGATATAGGCCACGAAAGAATCAAAACCTAATGTGACAACCTGATTGTGATTTAGTAGCTAGCAATCTGTAATTGGAGGTAGATTCGGCTCACAGTTCCATCTAGTGAGAGGGAAGTGCTGACGGTGCCTTGGGGGCAGCCAGTCCCAGATGTTTGAGCATCAACAATGGTGATCTGAGGATTAGCTCGGCGCTCAAGCCCGACTGGATTGGCAGCTGCCAGAACTGGAAGGAGAAGAAGAAGTGAAGAGTACATGATGTAGTTGTGGTTATCGCGGTAGTAGACTGAGTAGGTACTGAGCTGGGCTATAGAAGCATTTTTGGAGAAATTTAAGGAGGCATTTATACTTATAATGAAGACTTGGTCCGCTTAGAGCTCGGAGATCACCCGAAGCCTGCACAAGAGCCTCCGTTCTATTTTTGCTCATTCCTTTTATAGATGAAGTTTGTTTAGTTTGGGACTTCGCTAGCATGATTCCAGGTCTCGTTGTCCCATGTGTCGCCTCATGATATGCTCAGAGAGTCCAGCACTAGGTTGACTATATGTTTATTAATTGAAACAATATGGAATTCATATGGAACAAGGGGAATACGAATAGCTCCAGGCCTTCCGGAGATCTAAAAAAAGATATGGTGAGGGTTGAACGAATGAATGTAGTGCTTCAGACCCGTCTTACAGGTCCTGCAATGTAAATTTCCAACAACACGTAAAGTATCGTGAACAGCGTGACTAATTAGCTAGGTTGAACGTTCGGAAGAAGGCGAATGATGCAGGGTGATATTTTAAAGTACATGTTGAGCCATATTAAAGCTAATGCTTCTGCGACTTCGAACAATATATTCAAGCCGCCAAGTCGCCAACAAAGCTTAACCGGTCAGCATTGATAGTCTGAGCCGTGTTCATGATTGAGTTGAGTTCAAAACACTGATTATATTATTCTGAAGAAGAACGTAGCCGCATATTTTGCCGGGTATGTATGTGAACCCCAATGCTTTGTGAGAGTTTGTTGCACAGCTACAAACTTGGTCAATCCCAATTGAGTAGGAGGAGAACTGCCATGTAGTAAGATGGGCCGAGAACCGAGGAGTGAGTGAAAGGGACTGAGTTAAGAAGACTGAGTGAGAAAGTTTCTAGCCCCTGGGGAAAATCATCCATATTGGTGGTGAGACAAAATGCTGGGTCGAATAGATATTGTTCTGCGGATCATTTTGCCAGAGATGTACCGGCCGCATGGCGTTCCTAGATATATTAATAAGACCCTTGCGATTGACAAATAATAACTTCGGCCATCCCGATATATAGAGAGAGATCATGAGATGTTCTCGACGCCTCGCAATCTAGGTCGAATGAAGTGATTTGATTTTTCAAGCAATTGACTCGGTAAACACGACGGGGGCATTATTGACAGTCCTTAATACCCCACAAACCAACTCTCCGCAAAGTGCCACTTGAAGTGCCGGGAATGAGGCTAATTCGAACAGCCAACCACATTTTAGTCATCTTGCCTCTCGGAGCATCGCATGCCCATACCTAATCTGGCTGTAATTTGAAACAATAAGTGGTAAAAGAGAACGTACCCACAAGTTGTAACAGAGCAAATCGGTGCTGTTCCATCGAGATGAGTCTCGTATAACTTCCAACTTACAAATTATGTGATCGTGTAGGCTTTCAAGCTCACCGCATCAATCGCGCATCTCAAAGCAAACAAAAGGAAACGGTGCGGCAGTAGCGTGTGTTGCCTCGTGGATGAACTTGACTGAACGACCTGTTGTAATATACATTGCGCTTGGCTCAACTCAATGGGGATAAAGAGGACGGACGGGGGAAGATTTCAATGCCATAGAAATAATCCGGAGGATTCCAATCGTATTGTATTGTTTAGATTGTCGAAGACTAAGATATGAGAGGGTAAAGTGATCGGAATGTCAAGAAACTCAATCCTGTCCGAACCGATTCGTACCAGTATCACGGTGTGTCTTGCTTGACAAAAGTCATTTGACAGAAGGATTGATTCGAGTAGTATGTATAATTCTTGGTGTTCAATTGGGCGGCGATGGAATGAGGATACACGGAGTACAGAATTGATGTACAGAACCAACTCATGAACAGTCAAAGGCCACAAAACATTCAGGAGTCAGGCGTTCATGGAGCCATATACAGGGGTAGATTTCGAACATGTCCAAAAGAAGGAAATATGAAGCAATTCCCGAATTTCTAAACGACCAAGTGTTGTTGTCGTTGTCGCCACTGTGGAAAGCCCACCTATCCACTTTTGATCCTCACGACCTACCACACGTGACCAGCTAAAGCTAGTAACTCCCGAAATTACCTCGATTCTGTTGAGCCTCTGTTACCGGATGTATATATGGCGGCTGGACATTTTCCAAGTAAGGGCTACCGTCGTATCAATCGAATCTACCTTGTATACAGAGACTCACGACTGCAATCGATCAGTAGATCATAGCGATGCAATCTTCCCCACCTTTGAGTGAACCTGGATTAAGCACAGAGCTTCCAAATACGGATATACCAAAGAGTCCAGAGAACCCAGTGGTGGCTGGTCCTGCAAATGCAAGACGGGCCCCAAAATCCCGTAATGGATGTTTGAGATGCAAGGCAAAGCGTTTGAAATGTGATGAGAGAAAGCCGGAATGCCTCCAGTGTACTCGGAAAAGGGCTGTGTGTCCAGGTTACCAGACAAAGCCACTGGTATGGTCTACTAAGCATGAAAAGCTGATGGCATATGGAGGTGGTGGGGAATCATCCTTCCCAGCTTCATTCTCGAAAACTCAATCCGCTATTCCGCTCCCTGGCACTCCAGCGCAGACCAGTTGTGATTCTAGCGAAGAAACTCTCTCTAATCAACATAGAAGCTCAGTATATATCACCAACCCAAAGACTAAAGGCCAATCAGCGTCACCATCACCTACACCAAATCCCTCTTCAGTGATGACAAGCCCCAAGGAAGCTCCGAATACTTCCACGGATAGTTTATCCGCTATTCGACAACAACTACATCGTTCTACTGTTCCGGATTTTCTTCTTCATCTTCCTACAATGCTAGTGGAATACTACTTTAGTTACGTATGCCAAATATTCTCATCATTTGACGGAACACTCAATCCATTTCGTTCGACTGTGGGAAAGCTATGGGATGGTTCAGCACCTATTTACTATGCCATCCAAAGCATGGCCGCCGCATACCTAGCGAACCACTTTCCTCGTATGTTGCCTGTTGGCATTCAGATGCAACGAGAGACATACAGATGCCTATATCAGGCCCAAGGCGATGGCCTACCTAGCTCTGAAAATTTGGATAAGACCCTCCTAACTGTTCTCCTTGTAGGTCAGACAACGGCTTGGCACAATCCTAATGACCTAGGGCTTGTTCACTTAAAGACGGCCAAACGCCTTAATCGCAAACGTTTAGAACAACAAAGCATACTACCAATTACGGCAACTGATACTAGGGCCCGCCGCCAGAATGAGTTTTTTGAACATTGTATTAGGTACTGGGATATGCTTGCTGGATTTGTTGAGGATGATATTGAAGAGCTGGGAGCTGAAGTCGAGGAAATTCCTCGAATGGTGGAAACACCCGAATCGTTTAGTCATCGAACCCAAGTGTTCCCACATCCGTGGATGGGAGTTGCTCCAAAAGCACAGATTCTCTTCGCCCAGGTTGGTCGGCTCATCAGGAGGCATCGCAAAGTCGTAGCCCAAGATGCTGCATCAGTAAACTTCTTGGCCCTTGACCTTGGATTTGATATTGAGTATCCCGAAGACTCCTTGATCATGCCAGGAATACTAGCCAGATCGCAGTCAATAGAGGAAGAACTACTGGCATTTGAGCCTCCTTTGGTCTCAGACCTCGTTGATGCTGGTGATGAGAACACTCCGGTTCAACAATACATCACTCTAGCCGAGTCTTATCGTTGCGCGGGATTGCTTCAACTTTACCGAATCTTTCCAGCACTTCTTCACAAGCGTCTTACTCTGTCCGGAAATACCTTCAGCTCATCATCCTCGGAAAGTTCCCCAAATCCACGAGTATTCGACTTTCTTCCCATTCCGTCTTCTCAAACCGCTGATGAGTTTGTCGTCTCTCTTGCAATGCATATTGTGTCACTTCTAGAGAAGCTGCCTCCAAGCTCTGGGACCCGCTGCCTCCAGCCCATCGTTGTCATCGTAGCGGCTGCCGAACTTCGTTTTGCAACAAGTGCAACTATGGACCCGCTATCGAACTTTATACCCGCAAGCTCGATTTTCAATAGCCTAAACGATCGAGAAATTGACATAGCGACTGCTCGACGGTTTGTTGTCACTAGACTCCAGGATTTTCAATTATCATTACCTGCCAAGCCTATTGTGAAAGCCTTGGAATTAATCAAGGAGACATGGGAGAGATCTGATTTGGGCCAAGATGTCTATTGGATGGATGTGATGACTGATATGGGGTGTGCTTCGATTTTTGGGTGATAATTATGCCTATGTCATGCGGAAGATATTGCTACAAACCAAGCCAAAGTGGTCAACTTAACGGAACAAGAATCGCCTAATGTTGAATTTTCATATGACCGATGTGAGTAAGAAAATTTCCAGTATAAAATTTTATTTCAAATTGACTTTTGTAGGGTTAAATTCCCAGCCGCTATCCTAGCTTTCTTTTCTTCCGCCCATTGAACTGTGGCCTGTGCCCGTCTCCTTAAACGAATTGCCTCCTCGACCATTTCTTTGTGCTGGTTCACTGTGGGACAAGGCGAAAACTTGGCTAGCATATCCTCACCGGTCTCAACCATCACCTCGACTTTTCTCCAGGCCTTGTTGTCTTTCCTCGCCGGTATTCTGAAGTTAGGCCCTACCAACAGAGCTTCATCTCCACATCCAGAACACCGCTTATGATTCACCCCCTTTGGGTTATAACCAGCAGGTAATAGAATGAATTCTAGCCACCATGACTCGGGATCATTCTTCTTCAGGAAATCAAGCTCCCACTCCTTAATGTCTTCCTCATTCTCCACATCACCGAAATGTTCACCATAATTCTTCCAAGCCCAAACTCTACCAAACTTCTCTATCACCACCTGGCGCTTCTTCCAGTCGCTGTCTGTCGCTGCTTTAACACTATCAGAAGAACTGTCAATTCTCTTTGCATTTTTGCAAGCCTTAGCAAACTCCTTATTGGTCTCTTTCAACGGCCTCACTTCCCATCCTTGAGTCTCTGAGATGCGGTACTCATTCTGATCAGGATTGTAGACGGGTTTGATACTCCTCCTACAATTTTTCTTCGCACAGATCAGTTTGGGACGATAGTAAGACTGGCATTTATCATAGTAAAGTCCAGTACGACCTGATGGGTGTTTGGTGGTGCGCTCTATATGGCTTGGTGGGAAATGATTGGTGAGGTGGTGTCTGATATTTTCAGAAATCTGAATTTGTCAGAAAAGCTTAGTTTCCGAATCTGAAATCCGAACCTTATCATCAGGATATGGACAACATCCTCGAGAACATCCTCTCATAGCCACGTCACCTATTCGACATCCTTTTAAATTTATGCGATCAGATCTATCAGTATTAGCGGGCCAAAGTAAGATGATGGATCAGTGGATGAATCAAACCTTCGGCAAGACATGTTGATTTTGCGAAAATAATTACTCCAGATGGCTTAAGTGTTTCAGTAACTGGCAATCGGATTATTTATTAACGTTTGCGGGTCTCAAGGCTGGTTGTGAGTCAGAACATGATTTGGAGAATACGAGTTTCACGTGATATCGCCCGCTACTGCCGTCACATGGGTTTGCCGCATTCGCTTACCAAAAGGGGGCCTGCTGCTCAATATGTGTGGAATTATCTTGTTGACGACGCTCTTTTGATTGGGCAATTTAGCTGTTTATATGACATCTGTTGAGCTATTGGGGAACCCATTGGTCATTGGGGATTTCTTGGGTGTGTAGGATCATTATAGACAGGGGTAACATTGAACTGTAAACTCTAGTCTTTGAGATGTGGTGTTTGTAGATATATAGTATGGCTAATTCAATGATAAATGCAACATTTGTGGTGTTAGCTCGCACGCTATGTGGTCGGTCATGTTTTGGTGGTTACATCAGCAAAATACAGGGCAACAAGGGCTTTTATTTCATCGAAAGCTATGAAGTCGGCGACCTTAAGTGAGGGAAATTTACAAGCTAGGGATCACAACGTCTGTATTTGCATTGCATATACCACATGGATCACACTCATATTGGTTATGAATTTCGAAACCTCAAAATCTACAAAATTTGGCCTGAGCATACAGTCTTGAATATGCATTTCCACTAATCTCTTTCGCTTATCCCAAGAGTGAATATTTTTTTTCACTTTCCTTGTGTTTCTTTGTGTTGAGACAAGATTCTTCTTCTTTAAGCTTTCTACTCTTCTCTTAATTTGATATGCTGCTGGGGTCGAATGAGGGGAGGCTCGATAGCTGGCAGTTATTTATTTGTAATCAAGAAAACTGAAGTTAACCGGAAAGAATGTTAGGCATCTTATGTATAGAAGCTAGAAATGTCCAATTCATTTAAGATTGACTAATTCTGAGAAACTCGAGGTGCTGGGTGAATAAATACCTGTCATTTTAGGAACCAATCTGATATCCCAGAATCCATTCGCGGTATCTTTTGTCCTATAGATGAGATGATGTGCTTACTATGTTTGTATTTACTTCATGCGAAGCCTATGCGTACTACTGATTCCTGATCATAGAAGAGAAACAAATTAGCGATAGGTTGGGAATAGACAGAGCCCGTAATTTTGGCAAGATCAGCATCCTAGTGCATGCGATGGAGGCAGGCTACACCTGCTGAGATCTTTTCCCCACTGTCACCTTGCATGGTTTCACATAAAACTTCCTGATAAATTGATTGTTTTCTTCTTGATTTAAACCGGGCAAGAAGCGCATCCATTTTACTCCTCCTTTAGAGTGTTGTCAAATGATATAGCACCCGTCCCCAAACTCCCTGAGATGACCCAGATCCGTAACGCCTTCGTGTCTAAAATGCATGCTCCCTAATGTTGCAGCCATGATGCTAAAGTGTTTGCATCAGGTTCAGCTCTTGCTCCAAGGCGTCAACCGTATCCGAGAGGCTAGCCATTGCACCCGTGTCGCTTTGAGCGGGTCGTTCCATCTCAGCATTCCGTTCTTGAGTCTCGGCCAGCATGCTTTCCATTATGATTTGAAACGCTTCAAGCCTTGCCAAGTTTGCATTCAATTCTGTAACAAGTTCTATTAGTCCAGTGTGAAAAGTAGAAAAGCAAAGCAGTAGTCGTACCTGCTTCCACCAGTCGAGCTTTCATTATTCCCACTCCTTGAACCTTCAGCCGGAGGGTTTTTTCAAGTTCATACAAGCGGCAATCATCTCGCTCAATTCTAGCATCGAGCTTGCGCCCTAAACTCTCTTTGGGTCTGGCTTGGGTTGACATGTTGTTTAATATTGAATAAAGTCAGGTGTTTGCAGTTTTTTGCGTTGGCTGTTGTAGAGACCAAAGCCAAGTGCGAGAATTTAGCGCTTATATAGACTCAAGATCCAATGGTGTATTTCGCCAACTTATCGCCAGAAAGTCGATGAGGCTGAGGGAAATTTATAGTCTTCACAAGCATTGGAAAGACAAAGTGGAATACAGTGTTCACTTTCGCTTAGATCCCAGTATTTAACGTAAATCTCGATACTTTTTCTCTTATCTGTGTTGAGTGTTGGTTTTGGAGGCAGAATATGAGCCTGGAAAGCCACCAACCGAGGGGCCAAGCGGGAAGACGTTGAGAGGTGCTTGTCACGGGATTTGGGCACGGCTCATGATGTGCCAATCTTAGCGACGACTCACTCCTATGTGTATACACATTGAAGTTCCTGCTTCATTACCAGATGGAAACATTACCAGATAGATTTTTTTGTCTGGTTGTGTCAAATTCGGAGATGCATGTGACAAACCCTTCCTCCTACACTTCCCTCCTGTACCATAAACAGTTGCACTACCGTTAAAAACTCTCAACCTCCTCAACTTATGTCTCATCTACTACCATCTTGACTACTGGAGATATTTAAAAAGTCTACATTTAATTTAATGAGCCATCAACTGGCTTTGAATATAAACATTAGTTATTATTGGAATAAGGTGGGTTGAGTCCGCTGATTGCCAGAGACTTTAAATATATATGATTAAAGTCGCATGATAAGATGGAGACCTGGCTGGTTGCAGTTATCTCTTCAGAAAAAATAGAGAAAAAAGTAGTTAGTGGAAATAATGGGGGGGGGGAAGCGGTGGCAGGTGCGGTCAAGAAAAAGAAAGATACCAAAAAGCACATCAGAGATACATGAAAGGAGCCGAAATTCAAAAAATAAATAAAAACGTAATGTTCTCATTGTAAAGTCCGAAGACCGTCTTCCAATCCACCGGGTATCTAAAGTAAACAATCCCTGAATTCTCATCTCAAATCCCATCTTCTCTCTTCATTCGCAGCCCCGAAACCCGGCTCAAATTACTCAGTAGGAGTATTCTTCTTCCCCCATCCGCCCCAGAAACCTCCCGGCGCACTGGCGGGCGTCTGTACCGCTCCTCCAGCCGCAGAGCCCAGAACATTAGTTCTCTTCAGTAGATTTGGTTGACTGGGACTACTCTTGTGCCCCATGATGGAGCTATCTCCCTTCATACCTAGTAACTTCCTCATACTATCTAATTTCGCCTTCGCTTCCTCGGCTTCTTGCTTTGCTTGTGCTTCGGCAGTCTTGGCTTGAACAAGTTCCAGAACTAAAGCATCCATGTCTGTATCTTTGTATGAATCTGGTACATCCGTAGGCGTATTAGAGAATGATGCCGGACGGTTGAAGTACTCATGTTCCCTTTGGACCTGCGTATTGATAGCAATCGCGGCCGTATTGAGACTCGAAGTCCGCTTACTATACGCGGGCTGGCCAGCTTTGGAATTGGATCTCCCTAGTCTCAGCTCCTTCAGTCCTCCCGATGATTGACTTGAACCCCTTCGATCTGGTTCTGGCCATTCTCTTACGTCAGGACTCGCGCTTGGAGTTTTTTTAACTCGAAGGTCATGGATTTGTTT
>Ga0247812_10002511_pt1 | contig 10347 bp, 12 predicted proteins | sample UWRJL149409B1_FD_178011 | JGI IMG/M metagenome (GOLD analysis project Ga0247812, IMG submission 178011) | Plant litter microbial communities from Arlington Agricultural Research Station in Wisconsin, United States - UWRJ-L149-409B-1 | ecosystem: Environmental > Terrestrial > Plant litter >...
TCCCGCGCTCATCGTCGCCGCGACGCTCCTGGCCCTGCGCGTCCCGTTCATCCTGGTCATCGCGTCCGCGGCGGCCACGGCCGCGCTGCTGCGACTGCTCTTCTGACCAGCAGTTTCCGCGCTCCGCCCCCTGCCGCGCGGGGTGTGTTGGAATTTCAGGACCTGGCCGCGTGAAACGGCCGCAACGGGTCGCCGAGCGCCGTTGCGGCGGTCACGTCCTGAACTCTCAACGGGGCCAGCGGATGTCGCGGCATCCGCTGCTCGCATCGACCCGCGCACCCCGCAGCGATGTTGGAAACGAAGGACCTGGCATCGTGAACGTCGCCTGACCGATCGCTGCGCGTGGTTGCGACGAGCAGGTCCTGAATTTCCAACAACACAGCGGATGACTCGACAGCCGCCAGCGCGCGCGAACCCGCGACCCCCGCAGCGACCTCGGAAACTCAGGACTCAGCGTCGCTAAGCCCGCGAAAACCGGCCTCCACGCGCCGTCCCGCCGCGCTACTCCTGAATTTCCAACAACCCCTACGCGTCCAGGTCGTCGACGCCCGGCGTCCAGCTGAGGCCGGGGCCGCCCCAGGACTGCTTGCGGATGATCTTCGCCGCGGCCTTCGCGTGCGTGTGCTCGAGACGGTCCGCGTACAGGATGCCGTCGAGGTGGTCGTACTCGTGCTGGAAGATGCGGGCGAGCCAGCCTTCGGCGCGGATCTCGAACGGTTCGCCCTCGAGGTCGACCGCGCGCAGGATGGCGAGCTCGGACCGCCGCAGCGGGAACCGCTCGCCCGGGATCGACAGGCAGCCTTCGGATTCGTCGTCCTCGTCGGCCTCGCCGACCGGCGTGGGGCTGATCCAGAGCTCGGGGTTGATCGCGACGCCCCGGTACAGCACCTCGTCGTCGTCCTCCCAGTTGAAGACGAAGAGCCGCAGCGGCACGCCGACCTGCGGGCCGGCAAGCCCGACACCCGGGGCTTTCTCCATCGTTTCGTACATGTCGGCGACGAGCGTGCGGAGGTCGTCGTCGAAGAGAACGACGGGCTGGGCGGGGGAGTGCAGGACGGGTTCACCCGTGATGCGAATTGGAAGTACGGCCATTCAGACAGGATATCCGGGCGGCACCGGGTAGATTCATTCCGTGACGCCTGACCTCAACCTGACGCCTGACGCCGGCTGGGGTATCCCGATCGCTCTCATCGGAGCGGTCTTCCTCGCCCTCGGGGCGCAATTCCAGCATGCCGGCGTCGTCAAAGTAGATAACGACAGCGAGGCACGCGGCCTCAACATCCGCCAGCTCCTCGCCCTGCTCCGCCGTCCCTCCTGGGTCATCGGCACCGTCCTGCTCGGCCTCGCGATCGTGTTCCAGCTGACGAGCCTCACGCTCGCCCCGATCACGGTCGTACAGCCTCTCGGCGCAGTCGGACTCATCGTCACCGCAATCGTCAACGCGCGCGTCAGCAAGGTCAAACTCGACCCGAAGTCCATCCGCGCCATCGCCTTCTGTGTGGGCGGTGTCGCGATCTTCGTCAGTGTCGCTGCGTTCACGACGCATTCGAAGCCGATCACCGAGTCCGAGCTCACGCTCATCCTCGCGATCCTCGGCGGCGTCATCCTGCTTTTCGCTCTCGGCATCGTCTTCCTCCGCAAGCGATTCAACGCGATCGCGTACATCGTCAGCGGTGGAATCCTCTTCGGCTTCGTCGCCTCCCTCGCCAAGGTCGTCATCGACCGCGTGAAGACCCTGTTCGACGAGAAGTTCCAGACCGGTCATATCGAGTGGTTGACGATCGGATGCCTCGGCCTCCTGATCTGCGCCGCCCTTCTGGGCTCGTATTTCGTGCAGTCCGCGTACGCGAACGGGCCTCCGGACCTTGTCGTGGCCGGACTGACCGTCATCGACCCGGTCATCGCCATCATCATCGGCATTTCCATCCTCGGCGAGGCGTCGACCGCTCCGCTGTGGGCGTTCCCGGCGTTCCTCGTTGCCGCGGGACTCGCGATCTACGGCGTATTCCAACTCGCCAAACACCACCCTCAAAGCCAGCACTAGCGGCTCGCGCACGGTACCGTGGTGGCAACCTCCATGGCCTGCCAGTCGTCTGCGCCGGCCCAACCACCAAGGGAATCCCATCGTTTTGTCTGACCCCGTGCCCTCATCCTCCGGCGAAAAGCCCCTCAGGATCCTGATCGGCGCGGACACTTTCCCTCCTGAGATCAACGGTGCAGCGAACTTCGCCGCACGTCTTGCCGCCGGCCTCGTGCAGCGCGGCCATGACGTGCACATCGTCGCTCCGGCCTCGAGCCGCAAGCACGGCACGTGGACCGAGATCATCGAGGGACAGCCGATGACGGCTCACCGCCTGAAGAGCTGGCGCTGGTACCCGCACCCGTGGCTCCGCTTCGCCATCCCGTGGCAGATCGAGCAGAACAGCGCCCGCATCCTCGACGAGGTCAAGCCGGACGTCGTGCACTTCCAGTCGCACATCGTCACCGGTCGTGGTCTCTCGCACCAGGCGCAGCTTCGCGGTATCCGCATCATCGGCACCAACCACTTCATGCCGGAGAACCTGCTCGAGCACACGCTCCTGCCGAAGTTCATCCGACCGTGGGCGTCCCGTCTCGCCTGGGAAGCTGCCGCGCGCTCGTTCTCCCGTGCGGAGGCCATCACGTCGCCGACGCGCAAGGCCGCGGACTTCCTCGAGAAGAGCATCCACACGACGGGCGTGCTTGCGATCTCGTGCGGTGTCGACGTCGACCACTACACGCCGAACTTCGAGCCGCGCACCGAGAACCTCATCGTCTTCGTCGGCCGCATCACCGCGGAGAAGCAGCTCGACAAGCTCATCCGGGCGTTCGCCACGCTCGACCCCGCGCTCAACGCGAAGCTCGAGCTCGTCGGCGGTGGAGAGATTGAGAACCAGCTCAAGGGGCTCGCGCGCCAGCTCGGCGTCGCGGATCGCGTGACGCTCACGGGCTACGTCGAGGAGGAGTACCTCCGGGGCGCCCTCACTCGCGCAACAGTGTTTGCCATGCCGTCGATCGCGGAACTCCAGAGCATCGCGACCATGGAGGCCATGGCATCCGGTCTGCCCATCGTCGCCGCTGATGCGATGGCGCTGCCGCACCTCGTGCACGATGGTGACAACGGCTTCCTGTTCGAGCCGGGCGACATCGACGAGCTCGCCGCGCGCCTGACCGAGGTGCTGACGATGCCCAAGGACGAGCTCGACGCGATGAAGCGCGAGAGTCTCAAGATCGTGCAGGCGCACGACATCCAGAAGACGCTGTCCACCTTCGAATCGCTGTACCGCGGTGAGAAGGTCACGGACACGATCATGGAGCCGCCGCCCGTGCGCAAGAAGCGCCTCACCCTGCCGCGCGTTCGTAAGCGCGACTAGGGCGCGCTATCGTAAGGATGCCGCAGCCCACCCGGCTGCGACACTCCACCCGGCCGGTACAAGCGTGCTCGGGTGCGGGGCGGTAGCTCAGCTGGTTAGAGCAGCGGACTCATAATCCGTCGGTCATGGGTTCAAGTCCCATCCGCCCTACTGGATACGTGTCTCGACCCTGTCGGGGAACGTCCCGGCATGCCCGAGCGCTCCCCAGCACGTGGCGAGGATCAGCGGCCGTGCGGTCTCCGGAGTCGCATCATTGTCATAGGTGAGGGCGAGCACCGTCAGGGCTCCGAGTGCGCCGACTACTCGCGCTCGTCGCTCCAGCGGAATGTCAGCAGCACCGGCGACGCCGAACATGTCCGAGACGATCTCGCCCATCCTCGCCAGGCGCGCGACGAGGTCGTCGTCGCGGAACGGCGGCACCGACGCCAGCACCAGCTCGATCCAGCCGCGGCGTTCCAGCGCGAGGTCCGTCAGCGCCGCAAGGGTGGCAGCATCCTTGACTGTCCGGTCGTGCACCGTACCCACTCGGGCGTGGGCGGCTTCCGTGAGGTCTATGCACTGGCGGATCGCGCTGTCCACGAGAACGTCTTTCGAGGGGAATCGGTTCAGGATGCCCGTTTTCGAGTATCCCGCGGCGTCCGCAACGGCCTGCACCGCGGTGTCCTTGATGCCACGGCGCGCGATGAGACCGGCGGTGACGTCGAGGATGTCGCTGTCGATCTGCTCTTTAGAGGGACGGATGCTGCGCTTGGCGACCATCACGCGAGCCGGCTTCCGCGCCGGGTGGAGGCGAGCAGGGAGATCGCGGTGACGAGTTCCCATCCGATGATCGAGTACACCGACCCCCGCTCCCACACCGCCTCGGGCAGCGTGGCGATCGACGTCGTGCTCGCGATGAGAAGCATCACGAGGCAGATGAGTCCGACGATGCCGAGAACAATGCTGGTGCCGCGGTACCACGGCCGAGCGCCGATGCGGTGCGAGGTGAATCCGACCATGATGGTCGTGAGGTTGCCCGTGATGATGGCGAGCGCAGCGCCGAGTCCGTGGAGTAGCAGCAGGCCGTTTTCCAGGTTTGCCTGGCTGCCGTGGAAGATCCCGACGAGCAGCATGCCGACCGCGTGGACGATTGCGACGGCGAGAATCCACTTCCGCATGCGGCCCGTTGCCGTGCGGGCGGCGCGCAGGGCAAAGACAACGCCGCCGACCAACAGCAGACCCTGGGCGATGAAGGCGAAATTCATCACGGCGCTGAGCGGCGAATCGATCGAGCGTCCTTCGAAGACGGCGACGTCGGGCACTCCGAGATCACTGATGTAGTTGTGCGCGTAGCTATAGCCAGGGAACGCGGATGCCGTGATGGCTTCGAGCACGAGCCAGATGATCCCGGCTCCGCCCCAGAGGCATGCCGCAATGAGAGCTGGCGTGCGGGCAAGAGAAACAGACATGCGGGACCTCGAACTGATCACATCAGAGCGAAACGGTCTGAATAAGACCATAATAGTCTACTTCCGCTGTGCCGCCCAAGGATCTCGGCAACCACCGTGGTCTTGGCGTCGGAGTAGGCGTTCATATCGTCGAAACCGCGGCTCATCAACTCACGCTTGGTCCGCTCGTATAGGGCGCGATCGTCGGCATCGAGGCGAAGCCGATTGCGAAATACGAGGTAGCGATCGAGGGCGGGATCGGTCTTCCCGAGGATGTGGACATGCACGTCCCGGGCCGGCGTACGGACCAGGCGGTGTCCCGGCTCGCGCACGCGCAGCTCGTATCCGGCGGCGAGGAGCTGCGGGAGGAAATCCTCCTCCGCGGTGATGTCATCAACGGCGATCACGATGTCGATGATCGGCTTCGCCGCCAGCCCGGGCACGGATGTCGACCCGATGTGTTCGATACCGACCGCGGTTCCTCGAAGGGCCTTGTCGATACGTTCCCGATGTGCATCGAATACCCGCGGCCACTCCGGGTCGTACGCAACTACCTCGAGGGGGCGTATCTCTATCCCGCCGATGAGGTCGATGGCGTCGACGTCGGGTCGGCGGGGCTTCGGGTGGGACGTCACGTACCCATCATCCCAATTGCGACATCGATCAGGATTCAAGAAGTCGCGACACCCGCTCTGTTTCTACACTGGGCGCATGACCGATTCCAAGAACACCGAAACGTTCAGCCCGGAAGAAAAGAAGGCGATGCGCGAGCGCGCCAAGGAGCTGAAGGCAGCCGCTGGTAGAGAAGCCGACTCCGCAGCCCACGACGAGGCGATTGCCAAGCTTCCCGACGACGAACGCCAGCTGGCAGAGCGCATTCGCACCATGGTCGTTGCGGCGGCGCCGCACCTGGATCCGAAGACCTATTACGGGTTCCCGGCCTGGGCCCGCGACGGGAAGATCGTTTGCTTCTTCAAACCGAAGTCCAAGTTCAAGGTGCGCTACTCGACGTTCGAGTTCGACACCGCGGCCTCACTGGACGACGGAGCGGTGTGGGCAACGGCATTCGCCGTCCACAACGAGATGACCACGACAGACGAAGCGATGCTCGGGGCGCTCGTCACGAAGGCGGCTGCGCAGTAAAAGGTCGGTAGCCTTTTCGTTTGCACTTCGAGAGGACTCCCGTGACGTCAACCCCTGCCCGTGTGTACACGGCCGGCCCCGCTGTTTTCTTCCCCGACCTCGCCGAGAAGATTGCAGCGTCGCACCGGAACGCGGCGGCGCACGGGCTTGAGGCCGTGGTTCCCGGAGATGTTCTGGATCGACCGGTCGACTTCCCGGCGTCACCCACGCTGCAGGACATCTACCAACTGAACGTCGATCGACTGCTGCGCTCCGACGCGGTGGTCGCCGATCTCACGCCGTTCCGCGGGCCGAGTGCCGATCCCGGAACCGTCTGGGAGATCGGGTACGCGATCGCGCTCGGCAAACCTGTCTTCGGCTACACCACGGACACGCGAGAGTACCGGGAGAAGGTCACGCCCGATGGACTTCGAATCGAGGACCACGGCGCTATCGACAACCTGATGATCGCGGCCTCGGTCGAGTCCGTGGTTGCTGACCAGGAACTCGCGATGGCGGCTGTGGCCGTGTGGTGGCGGTCGCGCGGCTGAGTCGTGATCGGTCGCTAACCGCGCTTGACCAACCCCGCGAGTCGATCCAGGTCCTCTCGAATGGTGGCCGCATCCTCATCGAGTTCCGCGTCCGTCACGCCGGGCTTCCGGAACAGCGAGAACACCACCTCGCTCCCACCATCGTTCGGCAGCACGCGGAGCGGATTGTGGGTGACAGACCCGTCCGGCAGCGTCACGTCGTGATCGAGGATGCCGAGCTCCACCGGGCCGACGAAACGTATCTCGACGGCACCCATCGGGGAGTCGGCAAGCCACCGGCCGTCCTGCTGGCGAATGCCGGAACTCAGTCCCGACGCCCACCGGGGGAGTTGCGACGGGTCTCCGGCGATCGCGACGACATCCGATACCGACGCTTCGATCGATCGGGAGATGTGCAGCACCGGCCAGGTCATGATCGCTAGAAGTCGAGCGGCGCCGAGTCCGTCCACCCCAGGCGAACCGACCACAGGTACTCGGCGACATAGTCGATCGCGTCGTCGAAGTGGGCGAAACCATACGGCTCCGCGTCGGAGCCCGCGAATGCGACAGCGTACTGTCCGTCATCCGTCTTCGAAATGTGGGCGAGGGTGTCGCCCACGGAGAAGGACGGTCCGCTGAGGCGGGTCGAGATCGTCCAGCCGGTGTCATCGAGGGTCGACTCGACCATGTTGACGGCCTCGTGCTGCCAGCGATCGAAGGAGTGCTGCCAGTGATCGAATGACCAGTGCACCGCTTCATCGCGCAGCTTCACCGCGTCATCACGGAGGCGGAGGAGGTGTGCGACTACCCGAGCGCCAGGCGAATTGGTCATTCGAACTCCCGATTATTCGAATGCGACGTAACCGCTGGGTCAACCTGCGGCACGCGCGTGTGACGTCACTCTAGGCGGCAAGTGTATGCGCTAGCTGAGGGTTGACGCACGGACGACCTGCGGAGTAGAAGTTTTTCTCGAGGGAAGGGGCGATCGTGCGAACCAACAGCAGGCTGTTCTGGATTCTGGCCGGGTTCTTCGTACTGGCCGACATCGTGTACATCGTGTGGAGCATCCTGTATTCGGGTGAGCCTCTCGCCACGAAACCTGCGGGCGGCGAGGCATCGAAAGTGGAATGGGTAGGCACGGTCGGACTCGGCCTGACCGCGATCCTCGCTGGACTCATCGCCTTCTATCTCGGCCGCGCGAACGCGGCGGCAGGAGGCGTGCTGCCCGAGGATCGCACCGACGGCAATATCGAGGACGGCGACGGCGAACAGGGCACCTTCAGCCCATGGAGCTGGTGGCCGATCATGCTCGCTGCGAGCGCGGCTCTCGTATTCCTCGGCCTCGCCGTCGGACCCTGGATCGCTCTCATTGGAGCACCTATCGCGCTCATCTCGCTGGTCGGCTGGGTCTTCGAGTACTACCGCGGATACTTCGCCAGATAGAACGAGGTAGAACGAGAAATGGGCAGTCCCCGAAGGGACTGCCCAGATCCTGGAGGACCGCCTAGCCCAGGTGAACGGCCTTCTCGCCCGAGGCGAACTGCGCGCGTGAGACGTTGACCAGGAAGAAGCCGATCGGTGCAGCCACGATCATCACGATCGCTGCAGCGATGAACACGGTCGAGTAGCCCGCGACGAGCCCGCCGAACGGGTTCATCGCAGATTCGCCGAAGCCGGACACGGCGGTCGTGTAGAGCGCGGTGAAGACGGCGATACCGATCGAGCCACCGATCTGCTGGGTAGCGGTGAGCGCGGCTCCCGCGACACCCGAGTCGCGCGGCTGGATGCCGGCGAGTGCGAGGTTCTGCAGCGGCACGAACACGAACGCAACGCCGACACCGAACATGATCTGGCCGGGCAGGATCTGTCCGGCGTAGCTGCCGTCCGCCGTGATGCGGCTGAGGAAGAGCAGTCCTGCGGCCGAGAGCAACGGGCCGACGGTGATGAAGAGGCGTGGTCCGACCTTGCCGATGAGGTTCGAGACGATGGCCGCGGTGAGAATGATGCTTCCCGCGAACGGCAGCGACGCGAGGCCGGAGACGAGGGGAGTCATGCCCATGACGATCTGGAAGTGCAGCGTCAGGTAGAGGAGCGCGCCGAGCATCGCCGCACCCTGGAGGAGCGAGATGAGCAGGGCGCCGCCGCGGACCTTGTTGGCGATGACGCGCAGGGGCAGGAGCGGGTTCGCCGCTCGCGTCTGCCACCAGAGGAACAGCGCGATGCCGACGACGCCGACGACGAGGAATCCGATGGTGTCGAGGCGAGCCCAGCCGAGCTCTGCACGGGAGAAGCCGTAGACGAGCGCGCCGAAGCCGAGCGTGATGAAGATGGCTCCGGGGATGTCGTAGCGACGGTCACCCTCCGAGCGGCTCTCCTTCATGACGGGGATTGCGGCAACGATGGCGACGATCGCGATCGGGACGTTGACGAGGAGGCACCAGCGCCAATCGAAGTACTCGGTGAGGGCTCCGCCGAGCAGGAGCCCGACAGCGGCACCGGATCCGGCGATCGTTCCGAAGATGGCGAATGCCTTGGTGCGGTCGGCACCCGAGGAGAACGTGACGGTCAGGATGGCGAGTGCCGCGGGAGCGAGGAGGGCGGCGAAAGCGCCCTGCAGTCCGCGAGCGAGCAGCAGCACCTCCGTGTTCGCGGCGATTCCACCGAGAGCGGATGCCGCGGCGAACCCGGCCATGCCGACGATGAACGAGCGCTTGCGACCCCAGTAGTCGGCGATACGTCCTCCGAGCAGGAGGAGCGCACCGAAAGCGAGTGCGTACAGGGTGACGACCCAGCCACGGTCGCCGTCGGACATGCCGAGGTCGATCTGCGCGGCGGGGAGGGCGATGTTGACGATGGTGCCGTCGAGGACGACGGTGAGCTGGGCGAGCGACGCTACGGCCAGGATGACCCAGCGACGATTGGGGTGCTCGACGGGCGACGCGGGCGCGCTGACAGACGGTGACGATTGCGAGATGGGGTGCTCCAGAAGAAGAATGAAAAACCAGTACTGACTGGTTGGTTCTACACTAACAACATGGAGTCGACAAAGGTGACGGTGGAACGCAGAATCCTGGAGGCCGCACGGGAGGAATTCGCGCAATACGGTCTTGCTGGAGCGCGCGTCGACCGCATTGCCCGGGGCGCGAGCACGAGCAAGGACCGCATCTACGCGCACTTCAGTGACAAGGTGGCGCTGTTCCAGGCAGTGCTCGATCTCAACGTGCAGGACTTCTTCGAGTCGGTGACGCTGCGCGCCGACGATGTCGTCCAGTTCGTCGCCGACCTGTTCGACCACTCGGTGGAGAACCCCGATCACCTGCGCGTGCTGACCTGGGCCCGTCTCGAGGGATTCCAGTACGAGCTCGACACGAAGGTCGCGAGCATGAAGGTTGCGGCGATCGCGGAGGCACAGGAGCGCGGTCTTGTAGACCCGGCTTGGGAGCCTGCCATCCTGCTCGAGCTGCTCTTCGCCATCGGTCACTCCGGAGCCCAGTCGCCGGGACCGCGTACTCCTCTCCTCGACAAAACTCTTGCGCCGGCCTTCAAGCGGGGCGCGGTCGAGGCTGCGAGCCGCCTCATCGCACCGCGCCAGCGCTGACCGCCTGTTAGCGTCGGGAGATGGACGCCTGTGGTGAGCTCGTGAAAATAGCCGATCGGATAGCAACGGAGGCGAAGAGCCCCCGGGACTTCCTCCAACTGCTCGGCAGGGATGCCGCGAACATCCGTCCCGGTCTGCCCGGGTTCTTCGACCTCGCCACGGGTGGGGGCAACGTTCTCTCGGGGCGGGGATTCCGCCGCCGGCTCGACGACGGCACCGACGGCCAGGCACGCCATTTCGCGGGGATAGCAGCCTCGGTGGGACGCGTGGGCCCGCGG
>Ga0247812_10002512_pt1 | contig 10345 bp, 25 predicted proteins | sample UWRJL149409B1_FD_178011 | JGI IMG/M metagenome (GOLD analysis project Ga0247812, IMG submission 178011) | Plant litter microbial communities from Arlington Agricultural Research Station in Wisconsin, United States - UWRJ-L149-409B-1 | ecosystem: Environmental > Terrestrial > Plant litter >...
GAACGCAAGGGCTCCTATGCTATCTTGGCGCTACTGATCAGCTTAGGGAGCGCCCATATTCCGGATGTCGAACGAACGAACCGAACGGCTTCCACCGACGAGAAGCCGCCATCCAAAGGATAGTCCAATGAGCATTGCTCGCCGCATCAACACCTGGCGCCAGATCCGCAACACGGCCGCCGAGCTGAACCGTCTTTCGCAGCGCGACCTCGCCGACCTCGGCATCTCCCGCTTCGACATTCCGGCGCTCGCCCGTCAGTCGGTGCGTTAACCGATAACGAATTTCGCGGCGGTCGTTCCTCCCAGACCCGACGCGATAGGCCCTAGCGGTTCCTCCCACCGCAACGGTCATTGCCTGACGCCCTCGCCGGTCCTCCCCCGGCGAGGGCGTTTTTGTTTCGCGATCGTACTACGGGCCGCTAGGCCGATGCGCCGTTAGACCGTGCAGACATTGCGCCGCCTGCAACCAGATCGTCGGCTTCTGGCATCAGGATGCCATTACGATTCGCATATGCGGTCAGAGCCCATCGGACTGTTTCGGCATCGACTTCCTTCCGGAAAGCCGCAACGCAGGCATTCACAGCGCCAGAGTAGCCAGTGCCGCGAAGGTGCCGGGGCGTGTCCAGCAAGAAGGAATGCGCCTGCGAAACACTCTTGAGAGCGAGCGGAAAGTTGAGGCCGGCGAAGACCCAGATTGGCTGATCGAAGACATTGTGCTCCATGCCTTTCTCCCCACGGAATCTGAATTAGCAGCGACATCATCCATGCCGCCGTTCCAGATTTTGGGTCAAGCATTTTGCGTTTCAAGAAGGCTGGTAGCACCCGGGTTCGGTGGTGACCGTAACCTCGGGTGTCTTCCGAAACCTGTCGCGTCAGCAGGCAGATTCGGAGCGTGCCCTAAGCATTCCAGGACATAGGGTGCGGAGATTATCCGATCCACCGCAGCCTGGAAGTTGCTCGCATGGTGGAAGGGGCCGAAGCCGCTCCGCGGCTCTACCGCAGCCTTGCCATCCGGGGTGTTCACAGCATCATCGACAAGATGGAGAAGCGACAGCGGCGATACCGGAAAAGGTGAAGCGGCGGGAAGGTAACAAGCTATGATCCGCCTGTCCCGCTCCTGTTCCGTATCTGGATATCGGTTGCCCTGATGTGGTGTGCTAACCGTCTAGCGCGATCCGCAACATGGGTCACGCCGGAACTGACGCCCGAGGAAAAGCATCGTTGAGCACTAAGATCGAGCGCACTATCGCCTGGCTCCACCGATCTGGCTTTCCGTCACCGCGGCTTGCTGTCACCACGTAGCAACTCCAAGAGATGCCGTGTCCGGCGCTTCTGCTCCGCGTCTTCACTTGCTAGGGGCAGCCAGCCGTCAGGAACGACACGGTGAGCGGGCGGTAAGGGGTCAGGGATCGCGGTGATGATAGCCTTCAGATCTCGGACCTGCCGCCGTCGCTGCCGACGCAGCTTTAGCCGAGCGGCGCGGTCAAGTTCCGCATCCTTGCGGTTGGGCATGAAGCCCTTTCGGAGAAGGAGATTGGGCGGCGGACCCTAGGCGGTAGACAGTCAAGGTGGGGCAGTTCGCTTTCGCCGTAAGTTTTCGTAGAGGCACCTGAAATACGGCGACATATAGCCAATCACTACATTGGCATAAGGTCGCGGCATCATTTCTGGTCACCTTTTCGTTCTCGGAGTTCCGCTTTCGAGTAATGCGCCGCCACAAATTGCCGGTCCGCATCCGAACTCAGTCATTAAGGCTTCATTAGTTAACTTGACATCCGCCCCCTACGTCGGCGTCCTGCCCTTATGGGGAGGCGGAAATGCCTGACAACAAATGTCTCGAGAACGACCAAGACACAACCATTCTGGGAATCCTGATGAAAATATCGAAGAAGACCCGGACGATGATCGCGCTTCGACTTGCCGAGATCGGGCTCGCGACCGGGGAGGATGAATCCTGCTGGCACTCGACGATCGAAGAACCTCGCGTATTTCAGAGGTGTCCTCGCAGATCTCGGTGCGGCAGCCGATCCTGCTGAAATCGCTTGAGTGTTTAGAAGAGCGGCGCCTGGTCCACGTGATCTCCGCCAACTTCGTCATGCTAACTGCGCTCGGAGCAATGACAAAGCTCAGGGTCGCCGACGTCCATTGCCGGATCGAAGCGGACTTGGCTCAGCACATGGACCATCCACGGCTGCAGGCGCTGACCGAGGAGATCAGGCAGCTGGAGTCAAACTTGGGCGACGCGTTTATCAAAGTTGGCTGACATCGAAGCAGGCTCTCCGGGGTCCTGATCGCTGAACTCGAACCAGTCATCAAAACACGCGAGGAAAATGGTCTCGACGCCTTGCTCCCGAAACTCGGCAGCGATGTCGACGGAAGTCATGGCGACATAGCGGATGTGGATGATCGCCTGTGTCGGCGACAGCTCCGAAATCAGCGCCATCGCCTCGTCGACAGTATCCGCAATTCCGACGACCGTGGCCCCCTCGCCTTCGACGGCAGCTCGGAGCAGTTGGGCGGTAGCATGGTCATCTTCGATGATGACGAGCTTGCCAGAGAGGATCCTCATCGAATTCCGGAACATGCGCGATTCCCGCGAGAACTCATCCAGTTTGCTGAGAAATCATCATGGGAAAATTTGGTTGCGGTGTCTGATTGCAGTAAAGCCCTTTAAAAAAAAATAAATTGGCTAACAAATAAGTTGACTTGGGGCCTCTGAAATTGTCCCGTGCGCACACGTCGTTCCTCGACTTCGGTCATGTGCCGCGAGCACCATCGCCACCTCGAACTCCACCGACCATTCCATTCCACAATTGCCGGCGGCGACGGGTTTGCGCACGATGCTCCTCAATAGCGATCCGGCACTCGATGCAATCGAGCTGCATCCGCATGAGCCCTGCATCGTCAATATGCTCCGGACTCCCAACGTAGATCTCGGTTGCCTTCACTCTCTCCAGTTCAGTACGTCTTTGAAATGTATCTCGGCGACCATGACTTCTTCCGTGGACCAGATCTCAAAAGAATCGCCGTTAAGTGGTTCTCCGCGCCTCAACCGTTCTGCAAGGTATTCTTTTACCGATAGTTTAGCGTCTTCTATGGCCGAAGCAATATCGGGAAATTCCTCGCCTTCCGGATCGAGAAAACGCTGCCCGTCTATGCGTCTATGCAAATAGAAAAGGGGCACCGTCAGCTCCTCCGCGAAGTTCTCGACGATCTATCCTGGGTAACGTATCTCAGCAAACAACCGTTCGTATTCGCGTTCCGGTGCGCCGTAGCACGCTCCAGCCACTTTGATCAGGCCTTGGCGATTTAGGATTTGTACGGTGCCGCGGGTCGCTTTGATCAAGCCTTCTCCCTCCAGAACCTGCAATTCCGTGGTCACGCCAGCACGCCGGACGGCCAGCATGAGCGCAAGGAAATCATGGGTCAGCTGCATCGTGTCGCCGTGCGTTCGGTCGTGACACATGAGCAGCCACCGTGCGAGGCGCTGCTGGATCTTGAACTTTGCGGCGGCAAGAAGGGTATGCGTGATCTGTGTCGTGAGCGCGTGCGCATGTAGCAGCAGGATTCTCCGAAGATCGGGCATCGTCTTCAGGACATCGAGCAAGTCGGACGATGATATCCGCCAACCGCTTCCTGCGAGCTGCATAAAGGAGACGGTGTCAGGGGCCGAAGCGCCGAGGATGAGGGCAGATCCGGTCGCTCCCTCGAACCCGATGTGACCGGCTTCAGCTTTGATGTCCCGGTTTCCAACCACTACCGAGCAAAGGCCATCATCCAAAAAATAGACGAACTCAATATTTTGACCGGATTCCTCAAGAATCATTCGACTTGGAAGCTTTACTCGGTCCAAGTCCGGAAGCAACCGGTTCAAGTCTCGGGGAGCCAGCCTACGAAGTAGGAGGTTTCGGATGTCGCTATGCACTGCCACTTCCTAGCGCTCCCGCACGCCTCTCGAATGTTGCCTGGGGAGGATATCGAAAGTCAGTGGCAGACGATCAGTCTGTACGGAATGATTCAGATCAGCGATAAGTTGCTGTAAAAATTAAATGCTGGTTTTGGTCGCCGTTATACGCCGGTACCGCAGCTCATCAGCGATCCTGTCGTGGGCCGCGAGCACAATGTCGATCTCGATCCGAACGAGGACATTCCATTCGACGACTGCGGGCGGTGTCTTGATAGCGTCGCGTAGCTCCTCGACAGCGATCCGCCACTCGATGCAGTCGAGCTGCATGCGGTAGAGTTCTGCATCGTTGAGCGCTTCCAGGTCCTCGGACTGGCATTCGACTGCAGTGGGAAGGTGGAGGAACGCCGAGATGGGAACGCCTGGTAACTTGTTGAGCAGGAGCAATCGGCACATCGAATGCTAGGTTCCCATGATGTACGCCTTCGTACAATGACAACAGCATTCGCGGCTGCTTATGCTCCGGCATGCTTACACGCCTACGCTACGCCAGCATCCTCGCAACCGAAATCACGACGACGGACATCGATGCCATCGTCGACAAGTCAGCAGCGTGGAACCGCGAGCATGGCATCACGGGCGTCCTTGCTGTCGACGGTGATAGCGTCCTGCAGATACTGGAAGGGCCGTCCGAGGAGGTGGGAGAATTGTTCGCGAAGATCTCCGCAGACCCTCGTCATCAGGGTGTGGTGGAACTGGATCGTGAGAGCATCGATGCCTGCCATTTCAGCGACTGGGGAATGGTCCGGCGGTCCATGGCCGCGATGCTACTGATGATCGATAACATATGAGAGACGCCGAAACTAATGGGGGGGTAGGTACACTGTACCTGCCCCTTTTCCTCAGCGGCCAGACTAGCTGGGCATTCCTTGGGTGGAGTCCGCGTCGTCGTCCGGGTCTTCCCCGTCATCGACGGTGATCACGTCGTCGCCGCTCTCCAGGTCATCATCTTCGATCGCCCCAATGCCATCTTCGTCCTCGGGAAGGATCAAGGGCTCGCCATTGCCGGGATTTTCGGATGACTGATCCACCGGCTGCCGGGGAATGTCACCAACGCCCCCGTCATGGCTGGCATCATCAAGTTTGTTGTCAATGGTTTTGGACATGACTTCCTCCCGTTGATCCAAAGAGGAAAAGCGGCTCGGACGAAGACGTTCCGCTACCGGGCCGATGCCGCGGGGCTTCCACTGGAAGTGCGATGCTGTAGCTCGCGCTCCCCCTCGATCTCACGCGATGCTTTAGCCCAAAACTCATGCTCGCGACCGTCAGGACGTCCCGCTAGCTCCCACAGGACATATGCCCTGTTGCGAACTTTCGGCGTGTTATCAATTGTCATCGCGCCCACCCCATTTGCTGCACCGCGTCGGAGCCTTTCTATGCTCCTGTTGTTGCAATTGAATTAGTGCACCAAGAGCGAGCCGCAATGAGCACCGTAAGCTGGAAAGACGTCGCCTTTACCGATACCGCAGGCCCCGCCAGCTTCGGGGATCTGACCCTTACCATCAAGGACGAGCACATCGTCCGGTGGAAGGAAGATCCTGACGGCCGTTATGCTGTAATGCCGGTGCCCGAGGGCGTTTCGCCTGTCGAACTGGGGAAGTTCTACCCCAGCCTTTGACGACGGCCTCCATGATGCGGCAGCCTCCAGGCGTCGGAAGGGTACATCATATGGAATCGAGGAACGAACGCCGGCTGTTGACGACGACGCCCTTATGACGATCGCACAAGCATGCACGTAGATCTTCCGCGGCATGATTAAGCCATCCACTTTGCGCGCCGAGGCGGCGAAGGGTCGTCTGGTTATCGAGCGAATTGGCAGGGCGTGATCTCGTGACCCGAGCGGGGGGCGAGGGAATGCGGAGACTGTGCCAGGTGCCGCGACAAAAGATCGAAGTTATGCAGAATGATGAAGTCGCCCAGCTAGCCAGGCGAGAAAATGCCCTAGCCGTCGCATAGGCAGCTGTGGAGACGCTGAAGAAAGAACAACGGAAGATATAGCCTAGCGAATAAATGGCCACGAAAAGCGTTGGTGCGGTTAGCTGCAGAATTCGGCTTCACACCCCGCTATTGGCTTGCAGAAGCGCGTGTTCTTCGCGGTGCAAGCCCGATCGGGGTAACCGGCTTAGTCAGCGCTGAGGCCTGAGTCCATCACTCGGAGGCGCTCACAGGTTCGCGCTTTGCGGGGATTGCAATGCACACAATTCCCCAGAGTTCGCATATCTGAATTTCGAAGGAATCTCACTTATCGACAAGCAACTCCACGAGAACGTCGAGCACGTCTGAAATTACCGCCAGCTCGAGACCATGCGGGGTCGTTCCTTGCTCAATGTCCGCCAAGCGTTGCTCCGTCATTCCCGACTGCGCCGCATCGTCGTGCTGAGAAAGGCCTGAGGACTGACGAAACGCCTTCACGGCTGGTGCTCCACCCTCGATTGCTTCCAGGACAGGATCGGGAATTTCGTAATTCTTATCAGAAAATTCCTAACCCTCCGTCGGTTCCAGTGAAGATAAACATCTTACCGTTGGGTCACCTTTGAGCAAGTCGCGCAGGCAATGCATGTGCCTGCCCCGCACAATTTCTCGGCGGGGCCATTGACTGTCGTAATGCCCGTTCTCTTACCGCGGGCAGGCGGTGTCGGTTGCGTCGGTTGCCTCACCTGCTGTTGCATCAGCGGTTTTCATACCATCGGATTTCATCCCGGCAGCAATCTCTTCCTGGGCCTTCGCGCTGTTCGTTGTGGTGCCGCCCTCCGTCGCTGTTACGCCAGGGGCGTTAGGGTCGGTCTCCATCGGAGTGTGCTGACCGTCCTCCGCGATGCCTTTTGCGTCAGCGGCCTGCGGGTTTGTTGCGGCATCCTTTGGCGCCTTGCTCGTGACGGCATCCGGCGATGAGGGTGTGCACGCAGCCGATGCAGGTCCGGATGCGGCGAACGCGGCGGCCAACGCAATTGCGATAAGCTTCGTCATTGTTCTCTCCCAAAGGTGCCCAGGGGAGAAGGCGCATTACAGCACGGACGTTCCGGTGCGAAATCGGTCTCAGTGACGGTGCGGTCCAATAAAAGAAGGCCCCAGTACGATCTCTCGCCGGGGCCAAGTCGAAGTTGGTGCGGACGATCGAGCGATTACGCTCCAGTCGGAGGTGACGGCGCCACGATGTCGTCTTCGTCGGCTTCATCGTAATCCGGTGAGCGTCCGCCATTGGGCAGCTTGCTCTGCTCGCGCTGGATATGCTCGGTTTCCGTCTCGCCGTGCGGGCTGTCCACGGTCGCGACTTTCGACCCGTCCTCGCGGTACTCGGCGTCCTTGGTTGTCTTGCTGATCTCGGACATCGGAACTTCCTCCTGTTGATGATGGAGGAAGGTTTGGCTCAGGATCCAGTTCCGATACCATCGTTTGCATTTTTGCATCATGATCTGAGCCCCGTCGCCCTAAAGGGCGGCGGGGCTCATTTCGCGTTCGGCGGCCGTCGCGTTTTCCTGACCGGGGGCCGGCGAGTTAACTTAGGACCTACCTCGGCTCCCGCTGTCTGCAGTGCTGCGTATGTCTTCGCGATGAGCGTTGCCGGGTCCGCGGCTGCCGGGTGCCGGCGCTCGATGCAGAGATGCACGAGGCGGGTTGTCAGCCTCAGCATCAGTTCCTGGTGGGTGTCCGTCCGGTCGATCATGGAGCGCGGGATAGAGCTAGGAAGCGGAGTTGTCAGGAAGTGTACGAATTGGCGCGCACGGCAGGTTATGGGCGAAGCAGCGCCTTGGCCCATTCAATGATGTCGAGGAAAGCCAGGACAAGAGCGACGGCGGCGACGACGACCACCGCGATGACGCGCAGGTGAACCATCCACCGATCTATGGCCGGCAGCTGACGGAAAGCCTCACGTTGCCGCCGCTCCTCAGCCTCGGCATATCGATCCGCCGCGCCGATCGGGGTGGCGCGCTTCCTATACTCGGCCATCCTGCTTCTCGCCTCGCGCTACAATCTCCAGAACTCCTTCGGGCAGCGGGCGCTGCAGTGCCTTCGCCTCGGACCAGTCCGCCCGCATCCAGACGTCCATCTCCTCGGCGGTCGTAAGGATCACCGGCATGGCCTTTGGGTGGATCGCGCCGACGGTCTCGTTTGGATCGGTGGTGAGGAAACCGAAGCAGTCGACGGTGACCTCGCCCTCACGCGCCTTCCGCACACTGGTCCAGGTCGTCCAGATGCCTGCGAACACCATTAGCGGCCGCTCGGCGCCCGCGGCGAACCAGACTGGCTCACCGGCTGCGGCATGCCACTCGCTGAACGAAGTGACCGGGACCAGACAGCGGTTAGGCACACCAAGCCAGCGGGTCCAGTGCTTGGAGTCGGTTCGCCGGACGTTGGTTGTGCCGTCGTCAGGGGTGGCTTTCAGGATGGCAGGGAAGTCGACCGGCTTGCCCTTGGCCTCCAGCCCTTGCGCCTTCTTCTTCGCCTTGGCGAACAGTGCCTGCGAGGATGACGGCATTCCCCAGCGCACCATGTCCAACTGCCGCTCACCGTCGACCGTCCGCACGATCGGCGCGAAGTAGTCGGGGAAGAGACCCGGCAGGGGCGGGAGGTTGCCCGTCGTGTCGCGCATCGCACGAGTGAACTCGAGGATCGCGGCCTGGCCTTTGGTGATGCTGTAGAGGTTTACACATCGCGAGCTCGAGCGGCATTTCGAGCAAGAAGCGCTTTGAAGAGCGGTGCACAGAAGCCGCCAAGAATGGCGCCTCCGACGATCCACCCTACCGCTTCTCCACCAAGAAGTTCATCGCCGACGTAGGCGGCTGCCATGCAGCCGATGAGAGCGAGAATTCCGCGCCATATCCATCCCGAAGTCGTCATTTCTCCACCTGCAGCTCACCTGTCCGGCGACAATCTCTTATGACCACGGCCTCTGCGTCCAGTGGGCCGAGCTATGCCTACCGCCCGCACCACCTATTCCCCTTGTTCGGCCACTTCTGTGCCAAGCCGTCGGCGATCAGCACGGCGCCGGCGTCCCGACCATCGGCGAGATTGAACGTCACGAGTTGCCGGCCGTATCGGTCATCCGCGCTGCGGCGGACAGCGAAACCTTTGAACAGCAGGTTGACCATCCGATTCTTTGCCCGCTCGCCGGTCGCTCGCTCCGCTGCGCACTCCGGCTTGCCGATCTCCGGTGCGTCGATGCTTTGGAGGCGCCACTGCTGACCGTTGAGCCAGCCGCTATCCCCGTCGATCACGCAGGAGCCGCTTGGCGGGGCGCGACGGCCAGAGGTGCACGGCGGCATTGCAACCATTACCAGGCCGGGGACCTTCGGCGATCTGCCTGGTGCCGGTCCATTGGCCGGTGGCCGCGACGCCGGCTCGCGAGCCGTCTCGATGTCGAAAAGGTCGTTGAGATCGACATTTTTCAAGACCGATGGACCGGCAACCATGACTGCAGCCAGGAGAAGCACCCATTTGATGAGATTACGCATGCGTTGTGGGCCTCGGCTTCGGCTCCTAGGAACACGGTGATGGCGAGATAGCGGCGTCTCGCAGCCATGATTACCTACCCCGCTTCAGGTCATACGGCGGCGTCCACTGCGCCAGGCTTTCACGCTCCCGCCTTTCAAGCGTTGTGTAGCGAACATGCTTGGAGATTACGCCGCAGTGCCGGCACCTCCACTTCCGCTCTTCGATGTCGTCGCCTGGCCGGATGACCCCCTGGAAGTCCAGTGCGCGATAATTGATGCGCTTTCCGCACGGTTCGCACTTTACAACGATCCCCAGCCCTTTCCGCAGGCCGTCCGCAAAGTTCTTGATCCCCTGCACCATGCGGCGTCCCCCTCGTGGCCGCGCATGAGACAAGCTCCGCAGCTGACTCGGCAAGAGCGTCGATCGACATCATGCTCGCTATCCACAGATCAGAACAGAAAGGGAACAAAATGACTCCACCTAGGAGCCCGTTGGTGGCATGCTGGACTCGTCGAGAAGGAGTCACAGCATGGGCAAGGCACAGAAGGCAGCGGTCATCGCAGCCGTCGAGGACGAGGACGAGGTCGAGGAAGCTATCCGTCTCTGCGACGGTGATCTGCGCCGTACTATTCGGGAGCTCATCCTCGGCCAGTGCCAGATCGACCAGGCGGTTTCGGCCGGTTACGTGCGGAAAGGGCTGCGGTCATGACCGTGGATATTCAGTTCGGCTTCGTCACCGACATCAACGAATTGATGCGACGCAAGCGGCAGCAGCGGATTGCGATCCGCCGAGAGGCGTGGGCGGAGTTATCGGTTGCCGTGCATGCCAGTGTGGCCGCCGCGGCGCGCCATTGCTTCAGGGTGCTCGCGCCGTCGCGCTCTGGAGCAGCAGCGGCAGGTTGATGATCCAACGGTCGACATACGCGGCGCCGATCCTTTCCTTCGACG
>Ga0247812_10002513_pt1 | contig 10345 bp, 7 predicted proteins | sample UWRJL149409B1_FD_178011 | JGI IMG/M metagenome (GOLD analysis project Ga0247812, IMG submission 178011) | Plant litter microbial communities from Arlington Agricultural Research Station in Wisconsin, United States - UWRJ-L149-409B-1 | ecosystem: Environmental > Terrestrial > Plant litter >...
ATCGTATCTTCATCAACTGAAGTAGCATCGGTTGAGTTTGCATCTCCACCAGAAGCCGGGCTATTTGGTACAGAAGTTGAGCTGGCCGACGATGAAAAGTCTAACTGCGAAGGAATCTTTGCCTTAGTACCTAAACTTCCTAATTCAATGCTAGGTAAAGTAGAATCTAGCCCAAGTATGGTGGTCGAATCGATGGTTGCTGGGGTGCTAGGATTATTAATGGAGGACGGATGTGATGGAGAAGGTTCAATGTTCGCCATATCTTGAACATCAGACTCCTCAAGCTTCACTGGGCTCTTCTTTACAGTCTTGACTTTTTTCGATGGGGTTCGGTCCATGAGTTGCTCAACTTCTCTCTTTCGCTTTTGAGGTGTACCCTCTTCGATTGGTACGGTGTCATTGACTACCGATGGAGATGTACCTAGAGGCGAGGCCACATTCTTGAATCGTGATAGTGACTTTGGTGTTTTCTTGATGATTTTTGGGCGGATATTGACGTCAGGAGTCATAGAAACCCCATTTCTCGAGGATCCTTCCGAAGCAAGTCGTCTCCGTTTTCGTAATTGCCGTATTGTAGGGGCATCTTCAATGGACACATGCGGGACCATGCCTTCCTCGTCCTCGTCATCTTCCTCTTGCGTCCAACCATTCTCACAATTTTCCTCACAAGTCCTACAAAGACATTCACAGTTGTCTTCTCCAAAGTAATCATCGCCTGAAAAGCAGAGTCAGTCAAAGACCCAAGGTAACTGGGATACTATGGGAGTACATACCATAAGTCACAGTAATTTCATCCCCGACTTCTATATCTCGAAGGGCTATAATGTCCATTCCATCACGACCGGATGTCGATAGTCGAGCATTTGCGCCACAGTCATGGTTGGCAAAGCGTGCTGGTCCAAGAAATAATGAAGGAGTCTTGTTACGACTTGACACAACGATGCTAAAGTCACGACGACTTTTCTTCAACTGCGCATCCTCCTCCTCCGTCATTAAGACCTGTACACCAGATAGGTATTTCACAACTTCACCCTTCTTAATGAATCGTCTTGCTGTCACCGCTGCCTCATGTGTGACCACTGTATATCGGTTTGTAGTTGAGACCTCGAATGGGCAATCCGGCAAGTAGATGTTAACATACTTCCGCAAGTGTTTCCGGAAGTCGTCCTTCTCCTTCTCTGTCTTCAGATTCGCCGAGAACTTCTTCAAGCCGGCCAGCTCCAACAATTTCTCCTCCGCTTTTGTTGGGTTCTTCTCGAGAATTACGTGATCTTGTAGAATTTTGGTGACATCCTCCTCACGAACTCCTCGAGACGCATGGTAGGCATGGCGGTTCTTTCGAATACTTGACCAGAAGTATACCTGCTCATAGAATTAGTAAGACCCGGGAAAATGGCGCTCTCGGGGGGGCTGGAGCTGCTTCTGAACTAACGTGATCGACCAAGGCATCGGTAAGGATATCATCATACGACGTGAGCTGGGCGAGCGTAAGGCGCTCTTTCCTTTGGTATTTGGCTTTCGGCGGCATCGCGACTCTCGATATAGTAATGCGATTATACGCGACTGACGGATCGTAATGTGGTGCTGAATAGCAGTGGTTTGGAATGAGCTCGTCTATTTTTGTCTTCCAACCATGAACGCTTCCTGGATGAATGACTGAATTAACGTATTGCAGGAGTTTCAGGTGACAGATTCACCGAACGAGGTTGTCGTAAACGGCTTGCGAACATAGATCTTTGATATGCTCTCTTCAAGGTGCAGACTTATTTCTCTTTTTAGACCCTTGATAAGCTGAGCTGAGAAAGACGGTTGGTAGAGAATGTGCAATTGTGAATGAAATGGAAGAGGATATAGGTCGAAAAACCAATAGATAGGAGGGCCGGGCCAAGCGAATGGTCTAACACTATCTCCAGTTCATATTGTCGTTTACTACCCAGGTATTGTCGCGGGATAGTATTGTTGTCGGATTTCCAACATCAATAAATGGAGTGGCAGGGAAACATGGGGGCTAGGATCGGCTAACGTTATAGATATTTGGGATATCGATAATCAGCAATGGAATTATGGGGCCTCTTTCTGTGAACAATTAAGTGAGCAGCTACATAACGGATACTACTTTGTATAGCGAGAACTGCCTTGCTTAGGATCTAAAATTATATTGTTGTAATTTATGTTCATATCTATAGAGCTCAGGTTAAGCCTGGATCGCAAGGCTGAAAAGGGGCTAGATTTGAGAGTAGCTCTAGCGATTTAACGGAGTTAGCTTATCAACCTTTGTGAAATTCAGACCTGAAGCTCAATCAACCACCGACAACTTCAGAATTGCCCAAGGACTTGCGTCTTGACATGATCCCAAGATGATTCAATTAAAGGTCAGGCAACCCCCTTGATAGCGCAATCTGTCAGCATCTAACGTTAATAGACGATGCTAAATTGCATCGATAACTCCGGCGCCGCAGTCGTTGAATGTGTGAAGGTCTTGAAAATGGAACGACATGCCAAAATAGGTAAACATAATGCTCAATTCAGTTATTGTACTGGGGCTAATTAAGACCAGGCGACAGGATAATCGTAGTTGTGCAGAAACAAAGGAGTTTCGGGCCAGAAACCGGACCAGGAGCCAGTGTCTCTACATCAGCGGCGAACAAAGTGCGCAGAGGAGACCTTAGACATGCGGTGGTGGTGCGGACAGCGAAGAAGTTGCAAAGGCCGGATGGAAGTGTAGTTAAGTTCGATGATAACGCATGTGTCTTGATCAACAAGACCGGGGAGCCCATTGGGACGAGACTAAACAGTGTGTTTTATATTCGAACTTGAATCGGAATTTGACTAATAACTCATAGGTGTGGTTGGGATTGAATTGAGGAAACAGAAGTGGTCGAAGATCTTATCGTTGGCTCCGATGCACTTGTAGGAATATATATATATCAAAAGGAACGTGGTTGTAGCATAGTAGAGGCGTTAAGGTTGCCCTTTCATTGAACACCAAGCCTTTTAAATGGACCACTGCGAAAAGGTTACTGGTCATGAATGTATCAGTAGGAAATTGATGATAGGAGGGAAGAGAAATTCATGTGTAGACTGGCGGACGTGACTTGAGGCTCAGATCTCGGCAGAATGAAAAAGAGAGAGATATATATATTTATGTAAATTGAAACATGTATGAGATGATTGACTGAAACTTGATGATGCTAGGGGTCGTCAAGTCAGTAGCTCCTAAATTATAAACGAATTTGTGATTATGTATTCTACTATTGACTAAGTCTGGCCCCTCAGCTCAGTAAAGTTTGAATCGACCTCCTCCCTTTCAATATAGCCACAAGCTCTGCGAAAATATAAGAAGATTTTTGTGCCTTTGCAATCTAACCCATATATTCCTCTCTATGAAAGTGAACCTAAACGCCGTCGTAACATGCCAAACCAATATGTCGCCGCCACAACGCCTCCCTCGAATCGTAACGCCTCGCTCAGTTTCCGTGAATATCACTGAAAAATATGACCGCACCCGCAGCAGACATAAAATATTTTCTGGTAAAAGAAATTAGTTGGGGGAACCACTGTAGAGCTTTCTTGAATTCACATACCATTCCCGTTTCGGCAGATCGCTGTTGTGACTGGAAGAATACCGCGTCTTCCGTCTTGCATTTTGGACAAGCCTTATTAGAACGTGGAAGCTAAAGAAAACACGTCAGCAGAAGATAATGAGAATTTGCCTACAGGCACTCAAAGCTTCTGCATCCTTGCAGTCTCTCCTCGCCCTGTCTCATCCTCTGGTACGATTTTTGGCATTCTGCCTTCACACATCACAACGCAACCACAAAGCAAACAGAGGGGTAAACCCACAGTTGGGTCAGACCCCACGTCTTGGGTCACACCGGCAGTTTCTCCTACAGAGTTGTTGAGTTCGTTGCGGAATACGCATGCAGACTGGGCTTCCTCAGAAAATGTACAGGTACGGCAGGCAAATTGTAATCGGTGGGTATCGGGGTCTTCTTTTGGATACAGCATGTTTGAACTATGCAAATGTTAGCAGAGGATATTTGCAGGTTAGAGAGGGGCATCAAACTCACCATTCACTGCAGAATCGAAAAGTGATTTGTTCAGTCTTTTTGGGGGCATCGCCGGAACTGGAGGCTGGAGAGGCCATCTTGTTTGTAAGTTGAGTGTCGGTACTATCGATCGCAGAAAATATAAAAGGATTTAAGTAATCTGGATTTGCGAAGATCTAGGTTCGCTTGTGGGGGGATGTTTACGTGTGGCGAAGATGACTGAGTGGAAGATCTGGCAGTTGGTAGTTGGTAAAGGATCAAAGTCAATAGAGCCAGCGCGCGTTGTGCCTTTCTTTTAGGATGGGATAGGATGGAAGGCAAAAGTTGAAAGGCTGCAACCGGGAGTGGTTTAGCTGTACTCCGTTGGTCACGCTAGTGACTAGTGAATCATAAGCAGCCGAGCCCTGGTTCTGGGGCCACTTAGCGCAATACTAGCTCCATGACAGTAATTCGCAGCACTAAAGGCGGGGTTGTATTGGTGGTTGTTTATTAGTGCTTAAAATGCCCTCCTGACCTCGCATCGCCTTGTGATGAATCCACTTTTGACCCTCGTTCCTTGCAGACCAGAACCAGAGCATAGCAGAGCTCATCCCCGAATTCCTCAACCGACAGACATTTTGTGTGACACTACACTGCTTTTCCAACTCCAACTCTCCGAGCCTCATTTCTAGGTTCCCTCCCTATACCACATACGTCGCAGCATATACCGCAACAACACTTCACATCATGGTAAGCATCGCCTAACCAGACCAAGCTATCTACCATTCCTAAAACAGTCTCGTTTCTATGATGCTGCAATGGGGATTTGGCTAATGTGATTCAAGGCTGATGCAGGTTTACCAAATGGCTGGGAAGTCCGCCACTCGAACTCTAAGAACCTACCTTATTACTTCAACGAGTCGCAAAAGCAGTCCAGATGGGAGCCTCCCGCCGGCAGCGACACCGAGAAGCTTAAAAAGTATATGGCAGAGCACCACACTGCTGGTGAAATTGCCCAGGTGGCTGCCGGAGCGAACGGAAACCCAGTTTCAGGCAAGATCCGCGCAAGCCATTTGCTGGTCAAGCACAAGGATAGTCGACGACCAAGCAGTTGGCGTGAAGTAGGTGTCCGATGCTGAAAATAATCGCCATGATTAACTAACAACCCATACAGAACAACATCACTCGGACGAAGGAAGAAGCCATGAGCATTATCTTAGGACACGAGCAGCGCATTCGTTCTGGTCAGAAGACGCTAGGAGAGCTTGCAAAGGAAGAATCGGATTGTAGCAGCGCACGAAAGATGGGAGATCTTGGATTCTTTGGAAAGGGCGATATGCAAAAGGAGTTTGAGGATGCAGCTTTCAGGCTCAAGCCAGGAGATGTCAGCGGTGTTGTTGAGACTGCTTCGGGATTGCATCTGATCGAGAGGTAAGCACCCTTACTCCGCCCTTAGTCGTCCAGACCATCGAAGGTTGTAAAACCTCATGGCCGATTTGGCAGGATCAACTACAGTTTGTTATTGTATCAGGCGTTGTGATTCTACGTTCGATTGGCCCCAAAACAGAAACCAAGATCTGGAGTTGCGGAATTAAGCCAATTCTGAATGTATCACATCATTTGATACGATACATCTAAGCTGAGTTATATTCTCCTATCGGTCATGAATTCTGACAAGCCCCTGGCGAATTGGAGGCGTGATCAAGTTTACAAACATCAATTCCCAGTATCCTCTGCCATATGATTCTTAGTATACTAACAACTGTACCTAGGCTTGAATAAGATGTTTCCACGATAATGGCTTATGAATTGATGAGAACGGTAAGCTTACTGGTCAAGATTACAAGGGATGGATGATTGGCAGGGCAGTCAAATTATTGATCATAGACCTCAATTCATATTTGCCCAGAAAGTGTTCAGATCAATATTATCCAAGATTAGACACTACCAAAAATATTTCATAACTCAACCAAAGACTGAACTACTCGTACAACCGCTGGCACGGATGTCAAAGCGAGTGTTATGATTCCAAACAAGCTCATTGACAGACTAGAGAGAGCTGCAGCTCGAGGATCCGATACCAACAGTAGTGCAGTTGCAATAGCTGAGGAGTTTCCCCCTAACGTGACCCCTCTAGTAACATAATCATCTGGAACAATTAGCAAACTATTCTAAAACCAATAGCATAAACTAACCTTCTGGAATTCTCAGCTTTTTTAACATCCATGGACCAATCAACACCCCCAAAATCCCACTCATAATAGCAATCGCAGCCACAGTATTTGAGTCACCTCCCAAGTTCTCCACCGCAGGAATCGCCAAAGCCAGTGTCAAGCTCCTACCTGCAAACGCTAGACTCCTTGTCGATGATATCCCAATCGCATAACATAGCGCTGGATATCCAAATAATGACGCAATGGAAATAGCTACATTAGGAACGACAATGGCAAGAAAATGACGCTGGAGCTCGAAACGGTAAGTGTACATTGGGAGGGCCAGAGCTACAATGCTAGTGTCGAGAACAGAGCTGAAAATATCACCAGCACCAGGAAGTGGGAGGTGTTTCTCGCTCCGCCAGAGTTTGAGGTAGGTGGTGCCTGTTTTGTATGCTGATAAAGTGGTGGTCAAGCTATCTCCTCGCGCAAGACCAAGGATCCAGATTGCTAGGACGGTGATGAGGGAAGATACGAGCACAGGGTGTAGGAACTGTTTGTACTTGGGAGGCAGAGCTATGGCGAAGAAATAGGCGAGGACGTTGAGTGTTAGGTGGCAGGGCATTGCGTAGCTCGTTGTATAATAGAGTGGAAGACCAACGAAAAGAAAAAGGATGGTGTAGGTTAATTTGTCGAAGTTGGAGTTGATGAAGAATGCCCACCGCTGGGAACGGGTGAGCGGCAAAGGTGCTTGTATGATTTCACGAGGTCGTATGGTGTTTGTTGTGGCTATATTAATTTCGGGAGGGCCACCTGTTCCTCGAACGAGAGAGGGATCTTGGGCTCTTTGGGGGGCTATGAGATCATTGACTGAATCTTCGGAGAGAATAAGTGGTGTGCTTATTCCTGAGGATACCCTAGCGTTCAGGAGTGTGATCTGTGAATCTTGTCTGTTGCGATCTGTGAGAGGGATCCCGTCGACTTGATTTCCCATCTCTTCTGCTCTTTCATGTATTGATTTCTTGGAAGAACCTAATATGAGCTGTAGACCACGGACTATGTATGCTGTTGCTGCTAACATTACAATAAAGCCAACGACTACAAGGTTTTAGCATTATACATGTTTGTAAGGCAAGGATAGATTTTCTGAATTTTGGAAACTCACGAAAAACTGCAATGATCGTTGCTACTTCTATTCCACCTATGGGCGGACTCAATGGTAATAATACGAACCTGCAAGTGTATTTTAGATATAACCCTCTCAATTGGACGACACGGACTACAAACGATGGGGTAAAGAAAATGCTTATATAACGCAAAGCAAAGCCAGCCTTTGCCATATATCAGATACGGTACAAAACCAGTCAAGAATTGGACATACAGGAACGTCGATCAAATTAACCAAAACCCTTGTCTTACGGTCTCCGATAATGGAGTTGCATAGTATCAAAGCAAAGAAAAAGCATATTAAAACAGCAACAGAAGCAGGAAAAGATATGGAGCTAAGTGCAATAAGAGAATGTGCTCCAAAACAAGCCAGAAGGATAATTAAAAGTCCAACAGGTATGTATAACCATGCGATAAGGTTTCTGTTCCACGACAGACGGCCGACCTAGGAGGGGGTCTCCAATTAGCAGTGTTCATGGCATAGGAGAGTGTTTCTGGAATATTTACGAGTTTCAATGCTTCGATCCCATCGAACAAAAAGCTCCTGCTTTCGGCCATTGCATTATACAAAATTCTCCCTCAATAGATGTTTGAGTTTGTGTGAACTTGAGAGTGACTCAAGTAAACCCTCGGCTCTTTAAATAAGAACAGGGGAGTTACAAGTGTACCTATCAAAAGTGGGGCGCTGAACAGGTCCATCATTGGCTGACTGCTTGACTACCATCAATTCTTTAACAACAATAAAAACACACTTTCAGCCTCTACCTATCCGCATACAAAAATCATCATGGGGGACCACTTTTACAATTATCTACTGGAGGTTCTACGTGATCGCGATATACCAGTCGACAAAGACGCTCTAAAATTGGCTTTCAATGATCCTGAAACCCAGACCGCCGTTCGCGCGTGGGCAGAAGAATATATTTCACCCGAGACAATACTTACTAAAGAAGAAGCTACTTTGTAAGTTTTTCCGTCTTCTGTCAAACTCCACTTAACAGATGTCAGGTATGCAACCCTAGTGAGAAACGGAGAAGCGGAAGCCATAGCTTCAGCTGATAGTTTCTCCGCAATTCAAGGGCTCGAGGATACGGAAATTCAAGATGCTGTCGAAGAATTAAAACGCTCTACGGCTGCTATTGAGAAGCAAACCGAATATTTGAAGCTTCAGCAAAATGCAATGAACAGCATTATTAAGAATAAATCGCGGAGTGATCAGGCACGTGCACAGTCCGAGAAGAGTCAACTACGGAAATGGATTACAGAGAAGGGTAATGTCAGTGCTTCAGTAAGTCACTACCAAAAAGGTCTTAAGTTCTTCACATTCCGAACAACTTTAGACAGAGAAGTGTGATTTAGAGCTTTCGGGAGTGATGAAAGGCTCGGATTCACTGGGCTGTATATTGAAATATTAGGAGCTAATTAAAACAGGTTGAAGAACTATCACAACATCTAAAGTATCAAATTTTGGATCTCAAACAGCAATCGAAAGCTTCGGAAAGCAATATTAAAACAATTGTAGAAAGCATTCTAAAATCCGACGATAAATTACTACACAATCTTCAAAAGTTAGCGGATAATCTTGACCCTCGAATTGATGATGAAGAGACAATTTCAAAAATAAGAGATCTTTGTGCAAGGTACGTCTGGCTTGGATTTTGGCTTTCAAACACGCTAACATCACATAGACTTATAAAGCACACAGTAGAAGGCATCCGAACCAAACTTGATCGCGTTTACCTCCAGGCTTTAAAGAATGATGGTGCATCTGGCGATGGAAAGAGAGAGAGTAAAGAAGTCACAGACCTCCAGGAAGAGCTAGAATCTCTGTACTCCGAAATCTTACCGGTGGCTCAGATGTCTACGGAGCAACAATACTTGGAACCTGCTCTTCGCGAAATTTCTGACCGGAACGGTCAAAGCCAAGCTCAAACGGCAAAGGCTATCAATTATGTGAGTTCTAAAATTAACAAAAATCGCATTTCTAACATCTCTCAGATAAATGAATGCCTCAGCTTCCTCGTGAATAGAATCGGGGTCTTTTTCGACCGCATCGAGGAATATCAGTCTCACAAAATGGCAGAGAATTTTATTATAGATGAAGCTGAACAAGAGCTCCAACGTTCAGATGTAATACCAGGAAAAACTCCCACAAGTCCTGCAAAAGCCAATCATCAAAGACGTCGCTCATCAGCCAGCACGATCCAAGTAAGAGCAAAGGGACGTCGTTCTTCTGGACCAATTGAGGACCCGGAGCAGCAACTCCTACGGAATCTTGGCATATCTCAACCAATTGAACTGACTTCATATGAAGCGCGAATCGAAGTATTCGAGAGAGCACTTTCAGATCGAACGAGAAAGTTAGAGGGACATGCAGCAACTTTGCAATCCACGACTGAATCTTCTATTTCTTCATATTTACTGGACTCTCATATAACTTTAAATCTGCTCCGAGACTCACTGTTATCCGATTCTGCATACAACAAAGTGCGGCTATTGGATCCCGAGATCGAATCTAACATGGCGAATTTCGAGCTAGATCTTCTCACTTTACAGGAAAAATTGGAAGCTATTGATTTGCAGAAACTATCGGCTAGGAATATTCACAAAGAACAACTCGTTGAGCGATGGTCTCGGTAAATGAAATGAAGTGGCATTTATGGATATAAGTTTTATGTATAAATATACCTATTTCGGTAGCTTTTGTACGAGGCGGGCCGTAGTGGACCTTTACAGCTTGGCTCAATTATATACTTGTTGAATATTCATATATGACTTTTACGGAATATTTAGTTTTACTACCAAGACTTTAATGATCTGGTATAGAAGAGCATCTGAAGTTTTTGTTAACCAATACTAAACAACCAATTTTGTTGCAGCTGAAGACTACAAACTGAGACCTCACCACAACTTTAACCCCGGCCACCAAAAACACTTGAACATTGCCACCTGAAGAAGACATAGCCTAGGATGGAGATCGTTAGCCTTGAAATGGCG
>Ga0247812_10002515_pt1 | contig 10342 bp, 7 predicted proteins | sample UWRJL149409B1_FD_178011 | JGI IMG/M metagenome (GOLD analysis project Ga0247812, IMG submission 178011) | Plant litter microbial communities from Arlington Agricultural Research Station in Wisconsin, United States - UWRJ-L149-409B-1 | ecosystem: Environmental > Terrestrial > Plant litter >...
CAGCTGTTCAGCCAGGGTCTGCAGCGGGTCGATCGCCCCCGCTGCGCGCTGGACCTCGTGCACGGCCACGATATCGGCCTGCAGGCCAGGCAACTGGCTGGCAAGCGCCGCGACATCGGCACTGGCCGGGGCTTTTTCCAGCGCAAGCACGCTGAAGCCGGGCGCGGTGTCGGCCGCGAAGGCCGGTGCGGAGAGCGCGACGGCAATGGCCGCGGAGAGGGAAAGCTGCTGTGTAAACGTTTTCATCGACGGACGTTTGAATACCGATGCCTGCGCAGTCGGTCCTGGAAAGGGTGCCGCCGAAGGGAGCAGCGCTAGCCATGCGCAGGCATCACCAAAGCGATGCTGCGCGGGCCGGGGTGCAGCAGGCCTGCGCACGGACCCCTCCGTCCGGCGTGACAACCTGCTGCGGGTCGCAGAGCAACCCAACAGGTGAAGAGTCGTTTACCGGGTTATTTGCTGTCAACCTCTGACGCATACGCCAAAGGTCGCAGGCGCGGCCGGGGCACCCTGGCCAGCTTCGCTGGCGGATCCCTGCAAGGCGTCTGCATCTCCCGCGTACCTTCAAGCCCGACGTGACGCCGTGACGCCGGGCCCTGCCCGGCGCATCGCCCTTACCCTTCCGTACTCAGCGCGGACCGAACATCAGCTCGAGGTCATTGCCCTGCGGCATGCCGGAGCGACGCTGCACGTTGCCTTCGGCATCCTTGAACAGGATCCCCGGCGTGCCCTGGAAACCAAGCTCCACCATCAACGCCTGGTTGGCTTCCAGCTTGCGGCCGACCTCGGCACTGATGGCGACCGGCTTGATGCCGCCGCGTTCGAAGCCGTGCTCGTTTTCCAGCAACGCCGCGCTGGGGTCCTTCGCCCCGATGATCGCCGCCGCTTTGCCAGGGCTGTCTTCGCGGATCACGCCGACCATGATGTGACGCAGCTGCACCTTGCCGGCATCCACCCAGGGACGCGCCGCATCCCAGAACCGGTGGCAGTAAGGGCAATTGGCATCGCCGAAGGTGTACACCACGCGTGGCGCATCCGCCTTGCCATCGGCGACCCAGGCGCTGTTCTCCAGCTGGCTCCAGATCTTCGTGGTCATGGGCCCGGCGACCTTTGCCGTGAGCAGGTCACGTCCCACGTCGTTGCCCTGCGCATCGAACAGGCTGCCGACCACGACGTGCTTGCCATCCGGGGTGAGGTAGGCGGCCGCAGGCTGCTGTCCGCCGACCACACCGGCGAAGCCACGCAGGCCACCTGGCGCGTCGAACTCGGATACCACCTCGAAGCCCAGCTTCTGCAGCCCCTTGATCGGCGCAGGTACGCCCGCACCGTCCTTGGCCGCCGCCGCCGGCTTGCCGCCGCCAGCGGCTGCAGGCGTGGGGGCCTGCGCCTGGCCGCAGCCGGACACCGCCAGCAGGATCGGCAACACCAGCGCTACCGGGGCAGCGCGCAGATACGTGGGCAACATGGAAAACTCCTGATTGATTGCGTGCGCAAGGCTACCGCAGCCGGCGCAGTTTGTGCTCCAGCCCGGCGGCGGTAAGTTCGCCGAGGTGCAGCTCACGAAGGCGACCATCACGGTCGAAAAACAGCGTACTGGGATAGGCCTGCACCCCCAGCGCATCGCCGGTGGCGGAGGGCGCATCCAGCAACACGCCCTGCAACGCGGGCGCATGCTGCTGGAGGAAGTGCTGGACGGTTTCAGCGTCTTCGCCCTGGTTGACGAACACGAAGCGCACCTGCCCATGCCGCCGTTGCGCGGCGGAAAGCACCGGCATTTCACGCACGCAGGGGCCACACCAGCTGGCCCACAGATTCAGCACCAGCGGCTGGCCCTGCAGATCGGCGAGCCGGACGGGCGCACCTGACAGGTCCTGCAGCACCAACGCAGGCACCTGCACGCGCTGTGCCTGCACGTGCTGCAGGCCGGACGACGCCAGCAGCCAGCCACCGCTGCCCAGCAGCGCGGCCGCCACCACCGGCCCACGCACGGCGGGCACCTTGCGCAGGCGCCAGATGGCCCACGCTGCAGCGGCGACGAAGAAACCCAACGGGTCGAAGCCCCCATCGCCGATGCGCAGCACCGACCAGGGTGACTCCAGATAGGCGGCCGCGTTGCGCAGCACGAACAGCGCGCGTGCACCGACCAGCCCGAGCAGGAACATGTCCAGCAGCAGGGCATTCGCTGGCCGCCACGACAGCGACGGCGGCCGGGGCCAGAACCGCGCGACCGCCATCGCCAGCAACAGAAAAACGAGGGCCAGCACCACCGGCAGCGGTACTGGCCCGACACTCAACATCGTCTATCCTTCATCACCACGTCCCGCCCTGCACTCTCGTGGCCGCTGATGCTCCACGACCCCTGCATCCAGCACAAGACAGAAAAAGCGCCTTCATTCAGGCAGCGTGGCGATCGACCGGACGCACCGGCGTACCCATCACCGAAGGCACCGGCGCGGGCGCCAGCGAGCGATCACGCAGCTTGCCGGAGACCATGCGGCGATACGTCGCCGGTGTCATGCCGACGATGCGCAGGAACAGGCGCCGGAACGCACTCTGGTCCGCGTAACCGACCCCCCATGCCACTTCGTCGATCGCTCCGCCCTGCTGCAGCAGCAACTGGGCTTTGGCGATGCGCAGCCGCTGGCAGTACTCGATGGGGCGCAGACCCGTTGCTTTCAGGAACCGCCGCTGCAGCGTGCGCGGCTCCAGTCCCGACGCCTGGCAGATCGCGCCCAGCGTCGCACCGCGTGCCGCCGTGGTGTGCAGCCAACGCTGCGCCTTCAGCACGTCACGGTCACCGTGGGCGAAATTGGCACTGAACCGCTCCAGGTCCTGCTGGATCGCCGCCGGCACCACGATGCCCTGCTGCTGGGCGACGGCCGCCATGACACCTTGACCGTGCACGCGATACAGCAGGCGCAGGGCAAGGAAACGCCATGCCTGGGAGCCACTGACAGTCAGCAGATCGCCGTCATCCACCAGCAACCGCTCGCTGGGCACCCAGCTGCCGCTCTGCGAATTGAGGCCCGGAAAACGCGTGCTGTCCAGACTGGCCACGGCACGCCCGGCCAACAGCCCGGCACGTGAAAGCACGCCGATTCCGTCATTTACCGCCGCCAGCAGACTGCCGCCATCGTAGTGCGCGCTCAGCCATTCCAGCAGAATCGCCTCGTCACGGATCTGGCCGTTCTGGCTTACCTGTCCCGGCAGGGCGATGATCGCCGGCACCGTGGCATCCAGTACGTCGGCGCCGGCTACGCGCTGTGGCCCACCGCCGTCATTGGCCATGACCCAGCGCGACACCAGGATGCGCGCCGTATGGCGTCCCTGCTGCTGCGCGAGCCGGTTACCGACGTGGGCCATTTCGGCCAGCATCGATGCCGCAGACGGGTCGGCGCCCGGGTATTCAACTACTGCGATTTCTGTCAGATCGTTCTTGTGTGCGTCCATCAGCTCCTCCTCTTGCCTCCCGCGAACAGAGTCGGCGCCATTGACAGCGTGACTCTTCGGTGGCTGCAGGTTAGGAACGGTGGACAGGCCGAGGCTATGAAGAAAGCTGCAATCTGCGTCAAAAGCCTTGCATTTAGCTCGGTATTGACTCTAGACCTCACTCAAGGGTTGATGATGGTCACATTCGGAGGTGCAGATGAACATTGGTCAACTCGCGCGCCATGTGGGCGTGCCTATCGATACGGTTAGGTATTACGAGCGCCAGCAGCTATTGCCGCCGGTGCACAGGTCGGCGGCCGGCTATCGGATATTCGACGAAAGTGCCGTGCAGCGGCTGCGCTTCATCCGCCGCGCCAAAACGTTGGGATTCACCCTGCAGGAAATCGCTGAACTGCTTTCATTGTCGGCGCGCGCACCGCAGGACATGGCCGCGGTACGGCTGGCCGCGACCGCCCGGCTTGCCGATATCGACCAGCGGGTGCGCGAACTGCAGCGGATGCGCGAGGCGTTGGCGCACCTGATCGACGCCTGCCCCGGCCATGGGGCGCTGGCCGGCTGCCCGATCATGGCCACCCTGCAGCAGGACCCCACATGAGCCCGGCCGCCTGCTGCGGCAGCTCCGCCCCGGCCGACAGCGTGCAGGCGAAGGATCCGGTCTGCGGCATTACCGTGGACCCCGCCACCACGCCCCACCACACACAGCACGATGGCACGGCATGGCATTTCTGTAGTGCGCGCTGCCGCGAACGGTTCATCGCCGATCCGCGCCGGTTCCTTGCGCCGCAGATGCGCCCCGCCATTGCCGCCGGCACGTCGTATACCTGCCCGATGGACCCGCAGATCATCCAGGACGGCCCGGGCAGCTGCCCGATCTGCGGCATGGCGCTGGAGCCGATGATGCCGACCCTGGACACGCAGGAGAGTCCGGAGCTGATCGACTTCCGCCGTCGCTTCTGGTGGTCGCTGCCGCTCAGCATCGCCACCATGGCGCTGGCCATGCTGGCGATGACACCCGTGCTGCATGCCCTGCCTGCGGGCGCGCGCGTCTGGATGGAGGCCGCACTCGCCAGTCCCGTCGTGCTGTGGGCCGGCTGGCCCTTCCTGCAGCGCTGGGCGCAATCCATCGGCAACCGCAGCCCGAACATGTGGACGCTGATCGGCACCGGCGTCATGGCCGCCTACGGGTACTCGCTGGTCGCCACCGTCACTCCGGACCTGTTCCCGGCCTCGTTCCGCCCGCACGGCCACGTCGCGGTGTACTACGAAGCGGCCGCGATGATCGTGTCGCTGACCCTGCTCGGCCAGTTGCTGGAACTGCGCGGGCGCGCGCGCACCGCCGACGCGATCAAGGCGCTGCTGGGGCTGGCACCGAAGACAGCGCGGCGGATCGATGCCGATGGCAGCGAACACGACGTGCTGCTGTCTTCGATCGCGGTGGGTGACCGCCTGCGCGTACGGCCTGGCGAGAAGGTCCCCGTGGACGGCCTGGTCCTCGAAGGCCAGTCCCATCTGGACGAATCGATGCTCACCGGAGAGCCGGTGCCGGTCACCCGGCGCGTGGGGGACAGCGTGATCGGCGCCTCGTTGAATGGTACTGGCGCACTGGTGATCCAGGCAGTGCGCGTAGGCGAGGCCAGCCTGCTGGCGCAGATCGTACAATGGGTGGCGCAGGCCCAGCGTTCGCGCGCGCCGATGCAGAAGATGGCGGACAAGGTGGCGTACTGGTTCGTGTTGGCGGTGCTGCTGGTCGCCGTGCTGACCTTGCTGGGATGGGGGCTGTTCGGCCCGCCGCCGTCATGGACGCACGGACTGCTCAACGCGGTCGCGGTGCTGATCATTGCCTGCCCCTGTGCATTGGGCCTGGCTACCCCGATGTCGATCATGGTCGCCAGCGGGCGCGCTGCGCGGCATGGGGTGCTGTTCCGTGATGCCGAAGCGATCGAGAAGCTGGGCGACATCGATACGCTGGTGGTGGACAAGACCGGCACCCTGACCGAGGGTCGCCCTGCATTCGGTGGCGTCATCGCGGCGCCCGGCTTTACGCCCGACCAGGTGCTGCAGTTGGCGGCCAGCCTGGACCAGGGCAGTGAGCATCCGCTGGCCACGGCCATCGTGGCCGAAGCCCGCCGCCGGCAGATCACGTTGTTGCCCGTGGAAGACGTCGATTCAATGACCGGCAAAGGCGTGCGCGGCGTGGTCGGTGGCCGTGCGTTGCTCGTCGGCAGCAGCAGCCTGATGGCCGACAACGCGATCAGTCTGCAAGGGCCAACGCATGCCGATGCGGACGCACAGCGCAGCCGCGGCGCCAGCGTGATGTTCCTGGCCGCCGATACGGTGCTTGCGGGCGTGCTGTGGGTGATCGATCCGATCAAGTCCACGACCGCAGAAGCACTCACTGCGCTGCGCGCCGATGGCCTGCGCATTGTCATGGCCAGCGGGGACGACGCGCGCACCGCGCAGGCCGTGGCCGCCGCACTGGATCTGGATGAGGTGCACGGCGGCATGAGTCCGCAGGACAAAGCGGCGCTGGTGACTCGCCTGCAGTCAGCGGGGCGCAGGGTGGCGATGGCCGGCGACGGCATCAATGACTCCCCGGCGATGGCCAGCGCCGACGTCGGCATCGCCATGGGCACGGGCACCGATGTCGCCCTGTCCAGCGCACAGGTGACGCTGGTAAAGGGCGACCTGCGCGGCATCCTGCGTGCACGACAGCTGTCATGCATCACGGTACGCAACATGCGGCAGAACCTGGCATTCGCGTTCGTCTACAACGGGGTCGGCATTCCGATAGCCGCCGGCGTGTTGATGCCATGGGGAATCAGCCTGTCACCGATGCTTGCCGCCGTGGCGATGAGTGTGAGTTCGGCATCGGTGATCGGCAACGCGCTTCGACTGCGTACACAGCGTCTTCCGGGTGGCTGAAGAGGCCTGCAGAAAACTGCAATAAATGCTTGCCATCCCCAGACCCCATCGCTATGATTTCGCACCTCGGCGACGTGGGGCCATAGCTCAGCTGGGAGAGCGCCTGCATGGCATGCAGGAGGTCAGCGGTTCGATCCCGCTTGGCTCCACCACACTTCCGGCAATAGGCCGTCGGAAGGTCGCGAAAAAATTGATGAGATACGCGTCCCCATCGTCTAGAGGCCTAGGACATCACCCTTTCACGGTGGCGACCGGGGTTCGAATCCCCGTGGGGACGCCACTCATCTGGACAAGCAGGACCTGGCCGAAACCGGGTCTTTTTTGTTCATCGCCTTCGGCCTTCACGGGCGGCGCGCATTGCATTTCCTTCACTCACACTGAGGGACGATACAGGCGACAGGAAGCAGAAAAAGTGCTTCCACAAACGTGAATAAGCCGGTATGATAGGCGGCTCGGTTAAACGGGGCCATAGCTCAGCTGGGAGAGCGCCTGCATGGCATGCAGGAGGTCAGCGGTTCGATCCCGCTTGGCTCCACCACTTTCGACAACTTGAAGTTTTTCGTGCGTCCCCATCGTCTAGAGGCCTAGGACATCACCCTTTCACGGTGGCGACCGGGGTTCGAATCCCCGTGGGGACGCCAGTTTCAAACGGAAACCTGACCCATCAGGCAACCGGGTTTCATCGGGGCCATAGCTCAGCTGGGAGAGCGCCTGCATGGCATGCAGGAGGTCAGCGGTTCGATCCCGCTTGGCTCCACCACTCCAGGCATTAGGCCGTCTGGATAGCAGTACAACTCAAGTTTTCGTGCGTCCCCATCGTCTAGAGGCCTAGGACATCACCCTTTCACGGTGGCGACCGGGGTTCGAATCCCCGTGGGGACGCCAATTCTGCAAAAACCCGGCTTCGGCCGGGTTTTTCTTTTCCTGCGCTAAGCTGCCTCCATGTGCTACTCCGCCCAGATCCGCGCCGACTACGCCAAGCTGGTCCGCCATTACGGCGCGACGATGTCGCTGGAGGAATTCTCCCGTCTTTACACCTTCGACCCGGCCAAGAAACGGCCGAAGACACCGAAGGCGATGGACGACGGATTCCGGGGTGCGCGCACCGACCAGGGGCGCGGGATCGTGGCGATGATCCAGCAATGGCATGCCACCGAGCACGCCGAACTGGAAACCGAACTGCGCCGCCAGCACGAACGCCGCCGCACCGCGCAGGCCGCCCTGGCCAGCACCCCCACGCAGAAAGCCCGCAATGAACTGCGCATCGCCGGCAACCGGATCGAGCGCGCGCAGTCACGCCTGGACGACCTGCAGCGCAGCCAGCACCTGCCGCGCGACAACCGGATTTTCCCCGGCACGTATGCGCCGGTGATCGTGGCCGAACAGGGCCGCCGGGTGATCAAGCCGATGCGTTACCAATGCAGGCTGCCCGACAAACCCGCGCGCAACGATGCACTGTATCCGGGCACCTACAATGCGCGCAGGGACAGCCTCGAGGGCTATTGGCGCGGCGCCTTCGGCCATCGCCATGGTGTGGTGGTGGTGCAGTCGTTCTATGAGCACGTGCCGCGCAAGGGGTTGCCGCTGGCCGCCGCCGATGACGAGCGCGATATCGTGCTGGAGTTCCAGCCACGGCCTCAGCGAGACCTGTTGATCGCCTGCCTGTGGGCCGAATGGGACGGTCCCGAAGGACGCCTGCTGTCCTTCGCCGCCGTGACCGATGAGCCACCACGCGATGTGGCGGTGACCGGCCACGACCGGGGCATCGTCCCCATCCGCGAGGCCCATCTGGATGCATGGCTGAATCCGGATCCGGCCGACCTCGCCGCCCAGTACCGCATCCTCGATGATCGCGAGGACATTCAGTACGTATGGAGCGAAGCGGCGTGATCGCGGCTGCCCCTACCCGTCTGCCGCAGTTTTGTTTACACTACGCGGCCACGCTGCCGGTGTGGCGGAATGGTATACGCAGCTGACTCAAAATCAGCCGGGGGTGACCCCATGAAGGTTCGAGTCCTTTCACCGGCACCAGTGACATCAGAACAGCCAGGCTTACGCCTGGCTTTTTTGTGCCGGTGATCATGCCCTGCGCCACAGCCTCCAGCTGACCCAGCCGGCGTGACCGAGCGTGGCCATCAACAGCCCCACCACGGTCCAGCGCAGCACCGCTGCCACTTCCAGTTGCAGCGCTTGGCCCTGCATCTGCTCCAGCAGCAGCCAGCCGATGACCGCCGCCACCCATGCGCTTATTGCGGGCCGATAGGCACGCAGTACGTTCTGATCCCAACCTGTCATCTCTGCCACCGGTGTGTCTGAAGGTGCGGCCAGTGTTCCCTGCCCCGCTCTCACCAGCTGAGATCTTCAGCAAACCACGTCACGCCACTGGCGGCGCCGGAAGATCCGCCTCGCCGTCGGTTTCCGACTGCACGGTATTGCGACCCGATGCCTTGGCCCGGTAGCACTGGACGTCGGCAGCCGCCACGGCTTCATCCACACTCATGCCGGCCCGTATCGAGGCGATGCCGATGCTCACCCCGACGCGTATCGTGTGCTGCTCCCATGGGATGCTCAGCCCGCCGATCCCGTGCAGCAGCTCGCCAGCGATGCGCCGCGCGCGCCGCAACGAGCAGCCCGCCAGGATCACCGCGAACTCGTCACCGCCCAGCCGCGCCACCACATCCGAATCGCGGACGCCGTGGCGCAGCACGTTGGCCACCGCCCACAACACCGCGTCACCGGCCAGATGGCCGTACGTATCGTTGACCGGCTTGAACTGATCCAGGTCGATGAACATCAGCGAGGCGGCCTGCCCGGTCCGTTCCAGGTGGGCAATCGCCTGCTGCAGATGGGCATCGAAACCCCGTCGGTTGATCAGCTCGGTCAGGGGGTCCAGCTCGGCCAGTTGCCGCGCCTCGCGCTGACGGGCGCGCAGCTGGGTCACGTCACGGATCACCCACACCGCCCCCCGCAGCGTGCCCGCATCATCGTGCAGCCATGCCTGCGATACATCCACCGGCACGTTGACGCCTTCCAGCACCAGCAGCAGATCCGAGTGCAGATCCACCGCATTGCTGTCCGGATCCAGCAGCACCGACATGTCCAGCACCGACTGCGGCGCGTACTCGGTGGTCAGCTGCATCACCTCGGACACGTGCTGCCCATGCAGCGTCCCCTGACCGCGCAACGCGCGGATCGCAGCGGCGTTGGCATGCTCGATGCGTCCCTGCAGGTCCACGCTGAGCACCAGGTCGGTCACCGCATCCAGGGTGATCCGACTGCGCGCCTCGGCCTCCAGCACGCGCAGTTCACTGGCGCGCTCGCTGGTGACGTCCTGGATCTGCGACACGAAATGCAGCGGATCGCCCAGCTCGCTACGGACCAGTGACACCGACAGGCGCGCCCATATCAAATGGCCATCGCGGCTGATGTAGCGCTTGTCCAGATGATAGTGGGCACGCTTGCCGCGCAGCAGGTCATCCACCAGCTGCAGGTCGGCGTCCAGGTCGTCAGGATGGGTCAGACGCTGGAAATCAACCTGCAGCAGCTCATCGCGGGAGTAGCCGAGGATCCGGCACAGCGCGTCGTTGACGTCCAGCCAGCGCCCTTCCAGCGACACCAGCCCCATGCCCAGCGCGGCACTGGTGAAGGCGCCGGCAAACTTTTCCTCGGCCAAGCGGGCTTCGGCCCGCGCCTGCAGCACCTCGGTCACGTCCGTCGCCATGCCGACGAATCCGGTGATGTCGCCCTGCGCATCGGCCAGCGCGCTGACGGACAAACGGACCTGCCGCTGGCGCCCGTCTTTGCGTACGAAGGTCCATTGGCGCGAAAACGTATGCGCACGCGCCCGCTCGCTGAGAATGCCGAACAGATCCGTGCCGTCCCGTCTCTGCTCCGCCGGCAGGGCCTGCAGGAAGTGCTGCATGTCCTGGACATCGTGGAACAGCGTCGGGCGTGCCTGTCCGACGACCTC
>Ga0247812_10002520_pt1 | contig 10333 bp, 10 predicted proteins | sample UWRJL149409B1_FD_178011 | JGI IMG/M metagenome (GOLD analysis project Ga0247812, IMG submission 178011) | Plant litter microbial communities from Arlington Agricultural Research Station in Wisconsin, United States - UWRJ-L149-409B-1 | ecosystem: Environmental > Terrestrial > Plant litter >...
TATCATCACCCATCCTCCCCGTACAACATTCGCATCTCATAACCATATTCCCATTATTCATCGGTAAACACATCATCGTACAAATCCCCACACAACACATAATAACAGGCACCAACATCATCCCCGGAAGCATCATACACACCGGCACACATAACAGTGCCATACTTATCTGCATCATCCCCAACATGACCTGCAAATACACATCTATAACGTCCATCATCTCCATACTCCCCATCATCAAGCGCCCCAGGTCCATAGCATACAATGAACGCATCATTTCGGGCATGCATCGCATCATATTCACCGCCATGAGCTTCATATCCATCCACATCAACGTCATGGCCGAGTGGCGAGACGACATGGGCTCGGTACTATTCGACACATCCATCATCGCAGGCAGGAAACGTACAGTGCCGTCCATGGCTGTGTACATAGGACGCATATTCGAAGAATCCATCATGGAAGGAGCGCGTTCCTGCGAAGCTGAGCGGGAGAGACCTAGAAATGGCATTTCTTTTTTGCGTCGTTGCTGTAAAGCTGACTACGTAAAAGCTGTTGGGTCTTTATTTTGGGCTATGAAATTAACAAGACGTGACAGAATTTTCAAATGGGGTGTAGGCACTTCGACTGAGGAAAGGGAGGGGTGTGAAGGGTAGTGTTCGGGGAGGTGGGCTTTGTGGAACAAACGATTGAACTTATGTGAAGAGTGGAAAACAACATTCTTGACGTGGAATGTAAACACAGCAAGATTCGAAGAGAGCACTGGAAACGTACTGGAAACGTGGTTAAGGGAGAAATTAAACTTCATTCTTTGGATTTGCGAACGGCATTCCTGAGCAGAATATCGCATTATGTTTTTTGGGTATGCATATTATTGGACGGAGGCTGCTCCGGATGGCAACTGGAGAAGATGGTTGGATGGATTGAAATAACAACAACCTTGAAATACCGAGAACATGGTTCGTGAAGGATGTCCATTGATGACAAAGGCTTTTTTATGTTCAAATCCCGACTTGTAAACTGAAGTGAAGAAAAAGTAACTATCAAATGCCTAGTCATGTGATACATTTCAAAAGAAATTACTTGAGAATGACACTTGATGAAAGTCTCATTCAATTATTACTATTACCCAGTCTTTTCAGACTTACGAAATCCCACAACATAGTTTTGAATTTGCTCACAAAAAAACAGGTAGAGTTTAGAATACCGCAAATCCTATCACGAAATCGAAACTTGGCGTCGATTCAGGGGTTAAGCGAGATATTTCTGTTCCCGTGGCATTATTCTCTTTAACAAAGATTGAGCAAATAATTTGTGTTTAGTAATCTTAGATCATTTTCCCACTACAAAATTTGTTGTATTGAGTCAACTCTGATACGCGTATGGTTATACTATCAACTAAAATAACTTAAAGTATAGTTCTCAAGCATAGCTGGGACTCTGAGAGATAATTTTATCATATGTAGCTTGTAGAGTTTATGGTGCATCTCAACCTCTTCCTTGCTAATTTGAATGGATTATTAATTGGTTTATGAAAGCTTGTTATTGCGTTCTTTGCGTTGTTTATTGCGGTTAATCTGAATTTACTGCATTTACTGCATTGCATTTCGATTTAAACGATACTAGAGTCTTGTTTAATAGATGAACTGGCTTTTCGCCATTGGATCTTCATTGGTGAACATGTCCTGTTTAGTGGGACATAACTAACTGCTTAATATTTTACAGAATTGATTAATCCCAAACATATTGTTCAGGTAAAGTTACATACATGAATCATTTCCAATTCATTTAGCCCCAAACATCTTTTCCTACGGCTGTATAAAGACTTATCCAGCAGTTCACCAAACTATCACGAATTCCTAAAATAAGTTTCCCTTAAATTGGGCACAATGGACTGCTGCAAAGATTTATTTATTCACTGCTCCGCAGTACTTGTAATGCTGGTCATGGCAATACTCTGCCTAGCCCCTCCCACCTCCATCGTCTTCTTGATCCAATACCTCCAGCCTGATACACCTGCAGTACTACTCTTCTTTAGCTTCATGCTTGTACTACTTGCATCATACAGACTCGTCGGGGTTTTAGTCATCGATACGTGCTGCAACCACCCTGTATTGTCAACAGCAGCACCGCAGCAGGGATTGGCACCGGTCATAATGTCGTTCTGGATGGTGCATGCAGCTTTGACGCGAGAGATGCGCGAGTATTATTTGGAGTTTGAGGAGGCTGGCGTGAGGAGAGATGCAGAAAGCGACGAGGAATATAGCGAGGCGGGAAGCGATATGGATTCAGTCTTTGATTATTTGCAATATGGAACATTGGTGGCTGAATAAGTTGTAGGCATTGTATACCATAGACTGCAAATAATAAACCTAGATGTTTACTACATACTAGTCTATGTAGACTTGAATACATTCATGTTTCGTTTGCTTGTAAGTCTCACGTCCGGAGTTATTCGAATTTACCGTACTGTACTACCAAATAAGTTCACACAATAGCAAAACTTTGCAAAGCAAGCTACTTAAGTGTTCTCTCTCATTATGAGTATAGCTCCTTCTCATCTTGCTGGTGAAAAATGACAGTTTTGTTCTTAAAAGTATTAATTCCCAGTGATTCAAAGCAAAGGAGGCTGTTCGTAAGCACTCCTTTCAATCTAATGTATGTTTTCCGAGTTTTTTCCGCCATTGTTATTTCTGAATGGTCGAGGGGGGTTGGGTGTGATTGAATAAATTGAATCTGCATTGAAATAAGTCTAAGGTTACGGAGTGAAGCAAGCGAATTCAATTTATCCAACCACATCTTCAGGTAAGACACGCCACCAACATATCGCCGATGCATGTGCCCCTGACACTGCAACATACTGCAGCATGCTACATCACGCAAAGGAGTCGCTCAACATTAGCGAACATTATTCGCTAGCAACAAGTGTCAAAGACCGAAGAAAATATGGCGGGTAACCAACTGTAATTAACTCTGAGTCTTCTAGGGTTAGGGTAGGATTAATACTACAGTAATCTGCACACCTAAAGCTACTGTGAATAGCTCCTGCAGGTTCCAACCACTTGGACCTGGGGCTGGAAGGTATAGGTCAGCTCTCACGCTGGGGAGGGGCGTAGAACCGGTGTTATGAAATTCAATCATTAGACAACCACTTAAACTGGATTAAGGAAGATATATATATATTTCCAATAGGAGATTAATCGAATAAGTTTTTATTTAAGAAGATCAGTTTACAGTCGTATCAGTAATTTTCAAACACTGTTTTCATTAGGTGAGTTTCCTTTCTGCCATGTTTTTGGACGCAAGGAACATGCAGTGCTGGGTAACAATCGCTTTGGGGATCTCAGAGGTTGCAGTATCAACCTTGCTAGCTAATGCTACTGAAGTATGATACAAAATGGAAAAGAGAGTGTTTATGGTTGTAGCAATCTTAAGCCAGGGTATCTGACTACGGCATTCTATCATTCTAATCATTAAACTTTGCCATAAAATACTCGTTGGACACACACACAGAACATTTAATTGATCTTTCGACTTTTACAAGGTAATAAATGTAATTGGATCTTGCTAACTCCCAATAATTTAGATCAAATAGGCTTAGCTCTGAGCTCGTTCCCCTTCGTGTAAACATGCTGCCGTTTCATGCAACCGAAAGTCATGGCCACAATCCTCTTTACTTGCGCCAATTGAGGTGGCTGGCACATACATTACCAGTATGACATGGACTGGGTCTGCATGGCTGCGCCCGTTAGCACATTTACTCCTTTAATAACCTGGCGGTCAGAGATATGTGCACACTCTCTTTACACTTAAAGCTGTGAATGGTCCAATTCTTACTCTCTCTCTCTCTCTCTCTCTCTCTATCCGGGCTACTTCTACACACATGTTTTTGCGAACTTTTATCTCTTCTCGACAAGATTGCACAAATTCAAGTCAGCTACACAATACCCGCTGAGGATTTCAGATATCGCCATGTCTGATATAAGTGACACACCTGGGCGTGAGAGTGCTGAAAATGGAAGAGAATCAGATTATAATCTTCCACAGTCATCAAGAACTAAGAATAAGGAGGATGATGAGCAGCACAAGAATATTCAGCAACCGAATCCTCCAGCAAGACAAACCCCAATTCGGCCAGCACTGGCAGATTCTTCTTCTGTATCAAGCGCTCTCTCAACCTCGACAACATCCAGTATTTTTGACACCAGTTTGAACCAACCAGGAACACCACTCACACCCAATGAGCAGGAAACACTCATTTCTGGCATACCCAAATGTTTGAAAGTTGAAAGTCATGCCGATCCGAGAATCTTTTTGTTTAAGAGTAACTGTCCAGAAGAATCTCGTCAATCTTTTATCAGTAGTTCTCCTTTAGTATCTCCAATGTCGACCGAATCACCTCCGCACCATATGTCTCCAGTTGTGCCAGCAGAAGGCGTGAAGTACAATACCAATCCAGACCAGGATGAAATTGTTTGCAATGTGGATGTTTTGGATGTTAACAACTCGCCAACCGCTCAAACTAATTCCAAGCTTAAGGCTAAGCACTCTGCCAAAAATTTGGATAATAAGACTGACGAAAATGTCGAGGTTCTTCATACCAAAATAATTTTGAAAGAGGCAATGGTTCAAAAAGATATAGCGGTGGACAGAACTGTGCACAACTTAAAGTCGTATGGTGAAGAAGATGTACGAAGCTCCAAGCGGGACTACTTTCCACCTGATGCAATTCATAACGGTCCGGGATCGGCTTCAGAGCATATGAGAGCCGGTGTCTCTACCGGACCAGACGTCATGAATGATGGCAGTCCAAGCAATGCAAAATCAAAGAAAGGCCGCACCTCTGCCGTAGGCATCACTAAGCCGCTGCGAAGATCAGATCGATTGGCTAAGTACCTAGTCAATTACTATTCACAGTCTTACAAAACTAAAAGCCAATCAACTAGTCTGGTTTCGGTGAAACCAAATTTACCCCTACCTAGCAAGACAACCTCTAGCATAAATTCTGAGTCGGACATTGAATCTCGGATTCAATTAACACCAAATTCGAAGACAGACCCGCCGAAACACTCTCCTGATTTTAAGGGATGGAAGACTGAAAAATCTGAGAATGATGTGAAACTTGAAGTTCTCCGTGTCCTGCGACAGAAAAGCACGGAGACAAAATCCAAAATGCCATCCTTTCGTACCCGTTACTTTCAAACTTGGAATTCAATCTGGAACGACAACAACAAATCAAACGCAAAAGATGGCTTCATCTACATATTCGAATGCTCCTCGTTTCCAGAAGGATACGTCAAGATCGGACATACAGATCTACTGCCAGAAGAGCGTCTAAAAGCATGGGAAAAGCAATGCTCGATCTTGATCTCCCGAATTTCAGATCCTCATGATAAGAAATTTCGGCATCATGAAATAGTAGAGGCTCTTGTACACGCAGAACTGTGGAACAAGCGAAGGACGTACCAATGCTGGTGTAACACAAACCACATAGAATGGTTTGAGATAGGGAAAGAAGAAGCTTTAGCAGTAGTTGAGAAATGGCGCAGTTGGGTCATTAACATGCAACCTTACAAAAATAATGGGTCACTGCGCGCCAGGTGGATATGGAAGCATGACCAGGCCATGAATTCGAAGGAGATTGATCTGGCCATTTTGAAGCAGTTTACTATTGAGGATACACATGAATGCTGCCTCTATGCTTTCCGCGATTTGGTGGAGATACTTTGGCTCGCTGCAGAGATGCTTGTATCTTGTCCTGAATTATTTCTATTTGGAACCGCCGTCGCTTTGTTTTCATCTATTTTGGGCGCCGGCATTCTAACTTGTGTTATAGTGGTACAGTCTTTATATGTATTCCTTTGGTTTAATTACAGCTGAGTAGGATTTGTTTTGTGGAAACTGGAAGGAATAGAGCATGAATAAAAGAAATTGTAGTAAACTCTTTTTAGTTTGATCCCTTTGACTATTCATATTTTAGTGTCAATAATGAGTAGAAAAAATTAACATCTTGAACTAACTAGTATATGGGAATATACCGTTTGCTGGACGGATAAGATGTTTGCATACACCAGCCAACATCCTAAGGATCCAAACCGCTACATCTCGACATCTGCCAACTCCTGCCCATTGACAACCACCGTCTCACTTGGTAAAACCACAAACATGATCCTTGCTATTTCAGCTGTCCTATTATGCCACGCATGAATAGTCCCACGTTGCACAATGCCACTGTGCTCGGTAAGCACCTTCTCGACACCATCATCTAATTCAAGCACAATCTCCCCTTTCAGTACGACTCCAAAGTCTACACTGGTAGTTCGATGCATTGGTGCTGATCCTCCTGGTGGGAAGTCAACTATCTTCCAATTTGCATGCCCAGGTTCAGCAATCGGCATGGTGGTTTTGTACGGTTCCTTAAAGGGGACCGTGTTTGAGACTGAGAAGGGTGAAGCAGAACTAGGTGTCTTCTCGAGACTGTTGCTTTCGCCCTCAGTACGAAATAAAAGTGTGATTCCAATATCGGAGTCGGTCGCTACCTTAGAGGTGTCCAAATAATTGACAGGGTGGAGGGTATCCTCGTTGGTAATTATAGATTTGCCAGTAGAGGAATGGCCGGTAATGACTCTATGAAATGGGGCCGACATGACTAAAGTATCGGATAACTGTTATTTTTTGATGAAGCAAATATCCATGGATTGATGTATGATGGGAAACGTGCACTTATACACTGGATAGGCTCGGCAAAGGCCGCTTACTTGCTTACTTATGCAGCCTTACAGCGGAACCTATGAGATCAAACATATATTTGGCTTGCATATATGATTACCCAGTCACAGGTTCTTCAAAGCTCAAACAAATTAGGCTAATCGTAATATGCTGGTTGGAACTCAAATTGCGTGCGGCCGCAGCCCGAAGTGGGATATTTCCCCTCCATTTTCATCCCCTTCTCTGTCTACTAGACGGGTTTGCATTATGTTTGAGTTTCAAATTATAATCTTTCCTCTCTGTTTGGGTAATAGTAAACAACGGCAATACAAGTTAGCCTTCTAAAGCAGCCAGTCGGTTATGCGCATTCAGGTATTGTAATATTGTGTTATCATGCTTTATAAACCTTTAGGAAACTTTACGTCGCTAAGTATAAATAAGGGACAGACAATTTTAAGTCTAAAGAATGTACTATCACAAGTAATATTTTGTACCTATACGCTAGAATTCTATAATATGAACCGCTATAAACTTTCAAAGCATCAAGACAAGAAATTTAAATTGTATACCTAGTTTAGCATAAATTCTAGCAACCTCCGCTGCAACTCGAAGTGAAATTATTTATTTTATTTATTTGCTGAGTTTCAAGGCATTTTTCTTCTTTTGAAAAGAACAATTCTTTTCACTTACACTCTGAAGTATTCAATGTTGAATTACTGCTGACTGGGGTACGAGATAAGCGAATGTCAATAACAGAAAAGGGGGAAGATGAAGCTAACAAGCGAGAATATTTAAGTGGAGAAGTTGGAATTCCGCAAGGCTGGGAAAAGGGTAGGGCTTCAAGTACGGCACAAAAAACACACCCACCATCCACGACGATTACCGCACCAAGTAAGTGTTCCGATGGCGTTAAGGCAGCTAGACTGATAGCTCTAGAGCCATGTGCAAAGTCATCTACCTCTGGTGGTGCGGTGACGTATCGCAATCCGATTCTCCGGACCACTGCGTCAAGCTCTCCGATCCTACCCAAGAATGCATAGATACTGAAGAGCACGTCCCAGATAACATGTGCTATCACTGCAAAATTATGCACGACAAATTAGTCGAATTGCGAAATCTAGAAAAGAGTTTGGTTGCGGCAGATGCAAAGGGTGTACAAGGACAGAGTGTGGAGGAGATGGAAGCCATATGTCAACGGATTGTAAAAGTTGACCAGAATTATGGGGAACTATCTGATAGAAGGGAAAGGGTCTTTGAGAACAGCCGCAGATGGCCTATTGACCATGGCTTGATGTACGCGGGTGCTTCACTCGCGCATTTCAAGCAAAACTGTGAAGAGTTGATACCCATGGTGGTTGCTGGTATGGATTAGGATCGCTGGACTCTTGATATATTTATGAATTATGAATTATGAAACAAGAGATCAATGGATGGCCGGCAAATTGGAAAATCAGGGAGTCAGGAGTGGAAGACTTTAGTTGCCAGAGCTTCAGAGGTCCAGCTCCCAGAGCCTTCTTCTGGTGGCAACTCAACTACTACTTAATGTGACCTGGTTCGCCTATGTGGAAAGACGTAACATTATATATCACGCCAAGAACACAAACGATTCGTTGGGAACGGTCTGGAAATGGATTAAGTAGTCCATCTTCAAGTAGATAATCTGGGAAGTGAAGGAAATCACGACCAATTATGGTGATACGTAGATGAGCTCTCAGAAGATATCTGCTAAACCTCGAAGCATTATAGAACACTTCGTGTTAGATAGCATTAGTATTGTGATCACTTGTGAGAATGTTCACCAAGAAGAATTGGTCCACTCCGCTAGGATAGAATACAATATTTAGCCACAATCTATCAAAAACATCAGATATGGAATATGAAATCTAGAGCCAACTTACAGATTCCCAGGAGCCAGGGCGCCGTCATGAGACGACCCAATTCTAGCTCATGCATCACAGAATGAATGATTCCAGGGAAACATTATCGGATCTTTTGCCGCTATTGCAGCAGCACAAATATGTGGAGTTCATGACAAATATTCTTGTTCGTGATATGCTCCATATTATCTCGCGGTACTTCTAATTTTTTCGAGTATAGTAATCCAAGTTTTATCCAGCAGGATGTAGAAGATATTTCTTACACAAAAAGAACAAGGATATACCGGGGCATCTACAGATTAATGATATATGGTAATCTATTTCGGTACGATCAAACCATATCCGGACACAACCGAGCGGACCGATTTGATACGTTAGAGCAATCGCACCCCTTTCTGAGGCCTTTTCCAGCTTGGCAAGTTGAAGAACTCAGCTGTATTAATTACTTCATATACGACAAAATCACGGAAAAGTGGCGGGAAGTCGAGGGCCATTTCTACAACCTTCTCAAAGACGACCCATCCCATCTAGCTGGGACGTCGATCGGAAAGATCCATGTAGCAGGCGCTGGGAGATTGAGCCTTTCTTCTCGCATTCAGCGAAATTCAATGGGCACATCAAGTGGCAAGAGTATATCGCCACACTCTGTATATAAGACTTACGCTGGATCTTCACTGGCGAGGGCGATGGCTGAATGTATATCTTACAGAAGAATTCGTAACGCACAGCAGAACCATTTCTAACAGAGGCTCTGGATGAGATTCCGTATAACTCCACATTTATCACACCAGAATAGAAAGAACTCATGTCGCTTTTGCGAGTGGAGTGAAGGTTCCATTCCTAGGGGATTGTGTCAACAAACCAAACAATGGTTGGATTTGGGCTCATCGACACCAACTTTGTGACCTCTACGTCGCCTTTATGATTGGGAAAGGCTTAAGAAGATTTGGATACGTGTTCTGGGATAGCAGCAGACTATACATCTCGGGGATTTTGCAGATGGAGTAAGTAACTATATTCCTCGGACGGTGCCTGATTGGCATCCTTTTATTTAGAAAATAAATTGATTTGTATTATGCTAACTGATGGCTAGCCCCTCTAAAGCTTCTTCCAAGACATCGAAACGATTCCCACGGCTGATTTGCCTTGAAGACAGTGTGGAGGATAGGATTAAACAGCTTGTGCAGTCATACTAAAGCCCTTCGTATTTCGAAAAAGACGTGATTCCGCTCCTCATATATAGTCATATATCTAGCCGCTCTAGAAAAAGGGAGTATTTCAGAGCTTCGTTCTGAAAGAAATCATATGAAGCTTCTACCATTTGAAAACCCTCGAGTCATAGCTGTGCTCCACCGTTATAGATTTGGGTCCTGGGAGTTATGCCCCTCCCCTCAGGTTGTTCAACCTAACTTGGGTTCATGGAGACACAGTCTAACAGTTTGCCAGGAACAGCGGCGTTTAGAGAACAAACATAGTGACGATTTCCTTGGTTTTCATTCCTTGTATAACTGTTAAATCACGTGCTACTGATTGACCACATGGGGAAGGAATGAGGGGATTGCGAAGCTACCCCGCCATGACGCGGCGTTGGTGAAGGTTGAGTCGTGAAGTCTTCCTAATCTCGTTGGGGATTGAACCATCAACATCAATGAATTGCTCGATTCTTCGCTTATGTATTGACAATCATTACTTTGAATTCCTCACTCTTACATAGCAGATACGACGTTGCGCTCAGGAAGACGAGAAAC
>Ga0247812_10002522_pt1 | contig 10331 bp, 6 predicted proteins | sample UWRJL149409B1_FD_178011 | JGI IMG/M metagenome (GOLD analysis project Ga0247812, IMG submission 178011) | Plant litter microbial communities from Arlington Agricultural Research Station in Wisconsin, United States - UWRJ-L149-409B-1 | ecosystem: Environmental > Terrestrial > Plant litter >...
GTCGTTGCGCTGGATACCCTGTTCCATCGCGGCCAGGTCTGGAAAGGCCGGCCTGCGCCCGCCGACGTCAGCCGCCAACCCACCGGGCATGCTGCGCTGGACGCGGCATTGCCCAGCGGCGGTTGGCCGGAAGCGGCACTCAGCGAGATATTGATTGCCGGGCAGGGCGTCGGTGAGTTGCAGCTGGTGTGGCCGGCCCTGGCCCGGCTGACCGCGGACGGTGAGCGGGTGGTGCTGGTGGCGCCGCCCTGCGTGCCCTATCCCCAGGCGTGGCAGAACGCCGGGATCGACCTGCGCCAGTTGTCGGTCATCCAGGCCAGTGACCGCGAGGCCCTGTGGGCGGCGGAACAATGCCTGCGCTCGGGCAGTTGCGGCGCAGTACTGTGCTGGCCGAAACAGGCCGATGACCGCGCCTTGCGGCGTTTGCAGGTGGCTGCCGAAACCGGCCAGACCCTGGCCTTCGCCTATCGCTCGATCAAGGACGCGATCAACCCTTCGCCGGCAGCCCTGCGCATCGCTATCGATGCGCGGCCCGCCCAGTTGCGGGTGCTCAAGTGCCGCGGCGGGCTGGCCCGTACGGCGCCCATTGCCTTCGCCCCGGGGCATTGAGGTTGCTATGCGCTGGGTCTGTATCCTGTTCCCGCAACTGGCGCTGGACGCTGTCTTGCGTCAGCGCAGCGACCCCGACGAGCCGCTGGCGCTGCTGAGCGGCCCGGCACAACGCCGGGTGTTGCAGGCGGTGAATGAGCCGGCGCGGGCCCTGGGCTTGCGGGCCGGGCAGTCGATGACGGCCGCCCAGGCCCTGAGCAAGGCTTTTGCCTGCGCCGACTATGACCAGGCGGGAGTGGAACGCTGGCAGCAGTTTCTCGCGGCCTGGGCCTACCGCTTCAGTTCCCAGGTCAGCGTGCATTTCCCACGTACCGTACTGTTTGAAATCGAGTCGAGCCTGGCGCTGTTCGGGCCCTGGCCGCAGTTCGAGGCCCGCTTGCGTGCCGAGCTGACGGCCCTGGGGTTTCGCCATCGCCTGGTGGCGGCGCCCAATCCCTTGGCCGCGCGGATCCTGGCCAACGCCTACGACGGCCTGGCGGTGTCGGACTCCCAGGCCCTGGGGCCGTTGCTTGGGCAGATGCCGGTCGAGCGCATCGGCCTGGCGCCGACGGTCGCCAACGCCCTGTCACGCATGGGCCTGCGCACCCTGGGCCAGGTCCAGGCGCTGCCCCGGCAAACCCTGGCCCGGCGGTTTGAGGCAGCGGTGCTCAAGCACCTCGATACCCTGCTGGGCGACCGACCGCTGGCCTTGGCCTTCTACCTGCCGCCGGACCGCTTCGACGTACGCATCGAACTGAATTTTGATGTGCAATCGCACCAGGCCCTGCTGTTTCCGTTACGCCGGCTGACCGCTGACCTGGCGGCGTTTCTCTGTGGTCGTGACAGTGGCGTGCAGCGGTTCGACCTGTACCTGGAGCACGCCGGCCTGCCTGATACCCTGATCAAGGTCGGGCTGCTGAGTGCCGAGCGCGACCCGGGCATGCTGTTCGAGCTGGCCCGGGGGCGCCTGGAACAGGTACAGGTCGAGGCCCCGGTACGTGGGTTTCGCCTGTCGGCGCAGGACTTGCCGAGCTTTGTACCGCAGCGCCGCGAGCTGTTCGACGAACGCCCGCAGCAATCCTTGCCCTGGGAGCAGTTGCGCGAGCGCCTGCGCGCCCGGCTGGGCGACGATGCCGTGCAGGGCCTGGGATTCCAGGCCGACCACCGCCCCGAGTGTGCCTGGCAACCCCATGCCCAGAGCCAGCCTGCCACGCTGCTGTCGCGGGCGCAGCGCCCGGGCTGGTTGCTGACCGAGCCGCAGGCGGTACAGGAAAGCGCGGCACGGATTCTCATGGGGCCGGAACGCATCGAGTCTGGCTGGTGGGATGGCGCCGATGTGCGCCGCGACTATTACCTGATCCAGACCCGTGCCGGGCAACAGGGCTGGGCCTATCGCGGGGTGGGCGAGGGTGGGCCGCTGTGGCTGCAGGGCTGGTTTGCATGAGCCGCGGGTATGCCGAGCTGCACTGCCTGTCGAACTTCAGTTTCCAGCGCGGTGCCTCCAGTGCCGGGGAACTGTTCGAACGGGCCAGGCGCCAGGGCTACCAGGCCCTGGCGATCACCGACGAATGCACCCTGGCCGGCATCGTTCGCGCCTGGCAAGCGGCCAGGGTGCAGGGGTTGCCGCTGATCATCGGCAGTGAAATGCGCATCGAGAACGGCCCGAAGCTGGTGCTGCTGGTGGAGAACATCGAGGGTTATCAGGCCCTGTGCCGGCTGATCACCCAGGCCCGGCGGCGTGCGGAAAAAGGCCAGTACCGGGTCCTGCGCGAAGACTTTGCCGAGCCCCTGCCCGGGCTGTTGGTCTTGTGGCTGCCGGACCCGGACGATGCGCCGGGCGACGGCGCCTGGTTAAAAGGGCTGTTTGGCGCGCGGTTGTGGCTGGCGGTGGAGTTGCATTGCGGGCAGAACGATGCCCGGCGCCTGGCCGATCTGCAGGCCCTGGCGGCACAGTTGCAGATCCGCGCCGTGGCCAGCGGTGATGTGCACATGCATGCCCGTGGTCGCCGGGCGCTGCAGGACTGCATGACTGCGATTGCCCTGCACGTGCCGGTGGCCGCCGCCGGGCAGCGCCTGCACCCCAATGGCGAGCGGCATCTGCGCAGTCTTGAGGCGCTGGGTGAGCTGTATCCGCGCGCGCTGCTCGACGAAACCCTGGAGATTGCCCAACGCTGCCGTTTCGATCTCACTCAGTTGCGCTATCAATACCCTCGTGAGCTGGTGCCTGAAGGGCAGACGCCGACCTCCTGGCTGCGCCACTTGACCGCGCAGGGCCTGGCCCGGCGCTGGCCGCAAGGCCCGGACAGCAAGGTGCAGGCGCTGATCGACAAGGAACTGCAACTGATTGCCGAGCTGGGCTACGAGAGCTATTTCCTCACCGTCGAGGACATCGTCAGCTTCGCCCGGCGCCAGCGCATCCTGTGCCAGGGCCGAGGCTCGGCGGCCAACTCGGCGGTGTGTTTTGCCCTGGGTATTACCGAAATCGATCCGAGCCGGATGAACATGCTGTTCGAGCGGTTCCTGTCCCGCGAGCGCAATGAGCCGCCGGATATCGACGTCGATTTTGAGCACGAACGCCGTGAGGAGGTCCTGCAATACGTGTTCCAGCGCTATGGTCGGCGCCGGGCGGCGCTGACGGCAGTGGTCAGCACTTACCACGCGGCCGGGGCGATCCGCGATGTGGCCAAGGTCCTTGGTTTGCCGCCCGACCAGATCAACGCCCTGGCCGACTGCTGCGGCCACTGGAGTGACGACGCACCGGGGCTTGCGCGTTTGCGTGAAAGCGGCTTTGACCCTGACACCCCGCTGCTGCGCCGGGTGTTGAGCCTGACCCGGCAACTGATCGGCTTCCCTCGGCACCTGTCCCAGCATCCGGGTGGCTTCGTGATTTCCGAGCAGCCGCTGGACAGCCTGGTGCCGGTGGAAAACGCGGCCATGGCCGAGCGCACGATCATCCAGTGGGACAAGGACGACCTGGACATGGTCGGCCTGCTCAAGGTCGACATCCTGGCCCTGGGCATGCTCAGCGCCATTCGCCGCTGTTTCGACCTGCTGCGCTACCACCGCGGGTTGGACCTGAGCCTGGCGAATATCCCGGCCGAAGACCCGCCGACCTACGAGATGATCTGCCGCGCCGACACCATCGGCGTGTTCCAGATCGAGTCCCGGGCGCAGATGTCGATGCTGCCCCGGCTGCAGCCTCGCACCTTCTATGACCTGGTGATCGAAGTGGCGATCGTCCGTCCCGGGCCGATCCAGGGCGGGATGGTGCACCCCTATCTGCGGCGGCGGAACAAGGAGGAGCCAGAAACCTATCCCAGCGTGGCGCTCGAAGCGGTGCTCAAGCGCACCCTGGGGGTGCCGTTGTTCCAGGAGCAGGTCATGCAGATCGCCATCGTGGCGGCCGACTACAGCCCCGGCGAGGCGGATCAACTGCGCCGCGCCATGGCCGCCTGGAAACGTCACGGTGGCCTCGACTCGCACCAGGTGCGCCTGCGCGAAGGCATGCTGAAAAACGGCTATTCAGAGGCGTTTGCCGCGCAGATCTTCGAGCAGATCAAGGGGTTTGGCAGCTACGGTTTCCCCGAGTCCCACGCCGCCAGCTTTGCCCTGCTGACCTACGCCAGTTGCTGGCTCAAATGCCATGAGCCGGCGGCGTTTGCCTGTGCCTTGATCAACAGCTGGCCGATGGGTTTCTACAGTCCCGACCAGATCCTCCAGGACGCGCGCCGGCATCAACTGCAGATCCGCCCGGTGGACATCAGCGCCAGTGCCTGGGATTGCAGCCTGGAACCGATTGCCCAGCAGCAGCCGGCGATCCGCCTGGGCTTGCGCATGATCAAGGGGTTTCGCGAGGAGGACGCCCGGCGTATCGAGGCGGCGCGCCTGTGCCGGGCCTTCGTCGATGTGGCCGACCTTGGCCAGCGCGCCGGGCTCGATGCCCGGGCCCATGCGTTGCTGGCCGATGCCGGCGCCTTGCGTCCGCTCGCCGGCAATCGTCACCGGGCGCGTTGGGAGGTGGCGGGGGTGCAGCAACAACTGGGACTGTTCGCCGGCTTGCCGAGCCAGGACGAACCGCCGGTGAGCCTGCCAGCCCCCACCGTCAGTGAAGACCTGCACGCCGACTACCACAGCGTCGGCACCACGCTCGGCCCCCATCCGCTGGCACTGTTGCGCGAGCAGTTGCGGGCCCGGCGTTGCCGCAGCTCACGGCAGTTGCTGGAGGTCGAACACGGACGCAACGTCAGCGTCGCCGGCCTGGTCACCGGCCGCCAGCGTCCGGGCACCGCCAGTGGCGTGACCTTCGTCACCCTGGAAGACGAGTTTGGCAACATCAACGTGGTGGTCTGGCGCGACCTCGCCGAGCGCCAGCGCAAGGCCCTGGTCGGGGCGCAATTGCTCCAGGTCGACGGGCGCTGGGAAAAGGTCGGCGAAGTGCGCCACCTGATCGCCGGCCGCCTGAGCGACCTGAGTCCGCTGCTGAATGGCATCAGCGTGCACAGTCGGGATTTTCATTGAGTCAGCCGTTGGCGAAATTGCGCAACAGTCGCGCGGTTTCCACTGGACGCTCCAGCATGGGCAAGTGGTTGCAGTCGTCCAGGGTCACCAACTGCCGGGCCTGATGGGGCGGCAGGCGGTTTTCCAGGGTCTGCAGGGCAGAGATATCGATCACTCGATCCTCGCGGCAGCCGACGCCGAGCACCGGTATGTTGAGCCGGCCCAGGCGCGGGTCCAATGCCCGCCATTGGGAAGGCGGGCGGATTTGCTCCAGGGTCGATTCGATGAAGGCGCGCTGGGCGCGGTTGAGACTGATGGCGTCTGCCACCTGCTGGTCGGACATCGGCAGTGGATCGAGGTAGACCAGGCGCGCGGTGCGTTCGACACCGGCACGGTCATCGTAGATAAACGGGTTGTCACCGGCATTCAGGGCACGGATGAAGTCGTTTTCGACAAAGCTCAATCCCAAGGATCCGATCAGCGCCAGTCGGGCTACCCGCTGTGGCCGTTCGACGGCATGCACCCCGGTTATGGCGCCGCCCATGGAATGACCGACCAGGGTGAGCTGTTGGAGATCAAGCGCCTGGATAAACCCATCAAGGCGCGTCGCCTGGGCTTCAATGTCATAGTTCTCGCCCGGGAGGCGCGTCGATTGACCCCAGCCAGGAAGGTCGGGAATGATCAAGTGAAAGTCTGTGCCGAGGTCTGCGGCGAGGCGGGCCCAAACGTCCTTGCCGGAAGCAAACCCATGGACGAGCAGCAGGCTCGGGCCGTTTTTCTCGCCCTCGTAATAGGCCCAGGTCGTGTCACCGACCTGGATCGCACGGGACTGCAGGGCGGTGCCTGGGGGCGGCAAACCATCGGCACGGGCCGTGGCCAGGCAAGGCAGCAGGGCCAGCGCAAGACTGAGCAAATGGGCCAGCAGTCGGTTGCGGGATTTATCGCGACGGGTGAAGCGCGGGTCAACGTCCATGTCATTACAGTCCTGTAGGCGGGGTGGGTGGGCTCATGCCCTGCAGGATCGATTTGAAGAGGAGTGCGGCGTCGCGGCAATGCTGGCAACCGGGAAAAACTGCCAGTTGAAGTTTCCGCTTGCTGCTGAGCGTAGCGTAGCTCGGCCCGCACATCGCGGGCTGACAAGCGCCGCGAGTTGGACAACAATGAAACCATCAGCGCCGGCCGCGCTCCAAGCTTTGAGCGCGGGCCCACCTGCGTCGGTCCGTTGTTCCACCTTTGCGCTGTGCGCACAGAGTCCATCGATGCAGTTTCTAACGCAGAGTCATGGTTGTAGCGGGTGGAGCGGCGAAATGGCCGAACGCATTCGCGCGTTCGACTGGAGCGTCACCGAACTTGGCAGCTACGATACCTGGTCGCGCAGCCTGCGCAGTTCGGTGCAGTTGCTGCTGGCCTCACCGGTGCCGCTGGTGATGCTCTGGGGACGCCCCGGCTACATGATCTACAACGATGCCTATTCGGTGTTTGCCGGCGGGCGTCATCCCTATCTGCTCGGCTCGCCAGTGGAACTGGGTTGGCCGGAGGTCGCCGAATTCAACCGTAACGTGGTCGACACCTGCCTGGCTGGTGGCACCCTTTCATACCGCAACAAAGAGCTGGAGCTGTTGCGTAACGGCCAGCCCGAAGCCGTGTTCATGGACCTCTACTACAGCCCGGTGGCCGATGATGACGGCGTGCCGGCCGGGGTCCTCGCGATTGTCGTGGAAACCACCGCCCACATGACCTCTGAACGCCTGCGCGAACAGGCCGAAGCAGCCTATCGTGCCGACAACGAACGGGTACGCCTGGCGCTCAATGCCGGGGCCTTGCTGGGGTCGTTTGTCTGGGACATTCGGGCCAATCTGCTGTCCGGGGATGAGCGGTTTGCACGGACTTTTTCCTATCCGTGCGAGCAGTCGCTGGAGCTGATGTCACCCGAGTACGCCGCGACCAGAATCCATCCCGATGACTTGCCAGAGGTTAATCAGTTGGTGGAGCAAGCCCTGGAAAATGGTGGCCCGTTCAATGCTGAATACCGTATCCGGCGGGCGGATGACAGCTATTGCTGGGTGCTGGCCAGTGGTTGCTGCGAGTTCGATGAACAAGCTCAACCCCTGCGTTTTCCCGGGGTGCTGATCGATATCCACGAGCGCAAGACTGCCGAAGAGAACCTGCTCAAGTTCACCCGCAACCTGGAGCAGCGGGTCGCCGATGAGGTGGAAGGGCGCCTCGCCGCTGAGGAGCAATTGCGCCAGTCGCAGAAACTCGAAGCCATTGGTGGATTGACCGGCGGCGTTGCCCATGACTTCAATAATCTGTTGCAGGTGATCGCCGGCAACCTGCACCTGTTGGCCCGCCATGAAGCCGATAACGCCAACGTGCAGCGCCGGGTCGGTGCCGCCCTGGCAGCCGTCGAGCGCGGTGCCATGCTGTCCTCGCAACTGCTCGCCTTTGCCCGCCGCCAGCCCTTGTCGCCGGCGGTCTACAACCCTCGGCAAATCTACCAGCGCCTGGGGGAGTTGTTGCAGCGTGCGCTGGGCGAAACCATTCAGATCGATGTGCAACTGCCCGACGACCCCTGGTGCATTTCGGTCGACCGCAACCAGCTGGAAAACGCCTTGCTCAACCTGGCGATCAATGCCCGTGACGCGATGCATGGCGAAGGCACGATTGTGATCAGTGGCAAAAACGTCGTGCTCGATCGCTTCGTGTGCGTCGGCAAGGGCATCAGCGCTGGCGACTATGTGCGCCTGTCGGTGATCGACCCCGGCGAGGGCATGGATGCGGCGACCCTCAAGCAGGCGTTCGAACCGTTCTTCACCACCAAGGCCGACGGCCAGGGCACCGGCCTGGGCCTGAGCATGGTGTTCGGTTTCGTCAAACAGAGCGGTGGGCATATCGAGATGACCAGCGAGGTCGGCGGCGGCACGTGCGTGCACATGTATTTTCCTCGCAGTGAACGCGCCCAGAGCCGTGAGATGCCATCGCGAAGTGTGCCAGGCACAGGCGGCAACGAGACGATCCTGGTGGTGGAGGACAACGAGGAAGTACGTGGTACCGCCGCCGAATTTCTCCAGGCCTCGGGCTACCAGGTGTTGCTCGCGGGCAATGGCGACAGTGCCATGCAGTTGCTGCTGGACGGGGCGACGGTGGACCTGATTTTTACCGACGTGGTGATGCCCGGGCTGATCAAGAGTTCCGACCTGGCCGCCTGGGCCAAGGTCCAGGTGCCTGCAGTGGCGGTGCTGTTCACCTCGGGCCATACCCGCGACATCATTTCCGACAATCATCAGCTTAGCCCCGACACCTACTTGCTGAGCAAGCCCTATGGTCCGGATGCGCTGTTGAGCATGATCCGCAGCGTCCTGGGGGAGAGCGGCCGCGGGTGAGGGGCGACGAACGGACACCGCTGGTCCGATTGACGGTCGACAGCGACCCTCAGGCAAGGCCATGCTGATAACTGGTGAACACAGGACAAGTGTTCGCCACCGATCAACAAACGGAGGTGTTCCATGCCGGTGAAACATGACCTGTATCAGGACTTGAGCTATTCAAAGGAAGACATTCAGAAAAAGCGTGCCAATGATCCCCACCTGCACGCGCTGCTGGATAAATACTCGGATATCGACACCCAGGTACTGAAGGCGGAAGCCGCTGCCCAGGCCGACGACGAGGTGAGGAAGCTCAAGGCCAAACGCCTTACGATCAAAGACGAAATCTCCAAAAGCTTGAACGGTGCCTCCAAGGCTTGACCACTCGGCGGGGGCGCAGCGTCGCCCCCGTGATTTACTCAAGGCAGTGCTGACAACGCCTTGGCCAAAGGCAGTCGCACCATATGACTGGACTTCAGCGAACCGAAATACAGCCAGTCGCCATACTCGCGGACCGTGGTGATGGGTGAGTAGTTGCCACTGCTGGCATCCTGCAGGTTACTGATCACCTTGCCGTCCAGATCCAACCCCAGGGCAAACGCTCGGCGCTCCACCGGCTTGGGCAGGAGCATCATCGCCCTGACGATCATCTTGCGCACGAACGGATACCCGGCCAACCCATCGAGCAGGCTGTTGCGCGGTGCGTACAACGCCACCCAGAAACGCTCCTGGCCGTTGAAGCTGAGGTTGTCCGGCAAGCCCGGCAGGTTGTCGACGAACACTTCGCGGGTGCGTGCCTTGGGGCCGCTCAGCCAGTAGCGGGTGATGCGATAGGCACCGGTTTCGTTAACCAGCACAAAGCTGTCATTGGGCCCCAGCGCCACGCCATTGGCGAACTCCAGGCGGTCCAGCAACTGCTCGGTCTTGCCACTCTGGAAGTCATAGCGCAGCAGACGCCCGTCACCCCCGTGCTCGATGATCGCCTCGCCATCATGGCCGTAGCCCCACCGGCTGGACGCATCGCTGAAATAGGCGTAGTGCCCGGTCCGGTCGATGACCACATCATCGGTAAAGCCCAGGGGCACGCCGCCGGCCTCGGTGCTCAGGGCGATCAACTGGCCTTGGGTATCGAGGGCCAGCAGGCCCTTGATGGCGTCGGCGATGATCAGCCGGCCATCCGGATGCCGGGCCAGGCCCAGAGGCCGGCCGCCAGTGTCGGTCAGCACCTTGAGGATCTTGCCGTCCAGGCTGCTGCGGATCACCCGGCCGTCATGCAGGCCGCTGATCAGGAAACCGTCTTCCAGCAGCAGGGCTTCGGGCCCCGGGAGGTTGGCCGCGCCGACGTGCTCCACGTCCCTGAGCCGTTGGTTTTCGGCAAACACCCCCGAGACCAGGGACGGGGCCGGTGGCGGCGTCCAGGCCACGGGTTGCACCTGGGTCGGCGCCAGCAGCAGGAACAGCCCGATCAGCACCACGACCACCAACAGCAAACCACTGAGGCTGACGCGCCGGCGCGCGCGGCTCATCAAGCGACGGCTCCGGCGGGCTTGACCAGCGTGCCCAGCGCCCGGTCGCGCAGTGCCAACAGCGACACCGCAGACTCGCGGTCGATCCGCCGCTTGAGCAGCAATTGATTGGCCAGGCGCATCCACAGGCCGCTGAAGCGGTACTCCAGGGTACGCACAAAACGGCTGCCGTCGCCTTCGCTGCTGCATTCATAGGTCAGCAGCAATTCCAAGCCATGATCGCCTTGGGCCCGGGCGCTCCAGCGGCGCCCAGGCAGGTATTCGTTGACCTCCCAGCTCAGGTGCCCGGCACGACCACCGGCGTGGATGTCCTCTTCAAAACGTGCCCCGGCATGCAGCGGTCCTTGCGGCCCCT
>Ga0247812_10002523_pt1 | contig 10326 bp, 4 predicted proteins | sample UWRJL149409B1_FD_178011 | JGI IMG/M metagenome (GOLD analysis project Ga0247812, IMG submission 178011) | Plant litter microbial communities from Arlington Agricultural Research Station in Wisconsin, United States - UWRJ-L149-409B-1 | ecosystem: Environmental > Terrestrial > Plant litter >...
GAACCCAAAACCTTAAAAAAATGAGTCACAATAAACACGAATTTAGCATCTCGAGCTGGGCGGTAGACAACCGGGTTACCGTTTACATTTTCACGCTGTTGATCGTTATCACAGGTGTAATTGCCTACATCACGATGCCGCGCGAGGATTTTCCCGAAGTCATCGAGAACAAGATCTACATCTCTTCTGTCTTCCCCGGAAACTCTGCCGAAGATGTTGAAAAACTGATCATCAAACCGCTCGAAAAAGAAATCAAGAACATCAGCGGCGTATACAAAATCACTTCGAGCTCGTTCCAGGATTACGGAATGATCGTGGTCGAATTTGACGACAATATCACGATCGAACAGGCCAAAGAAAAAACAAAAGACAAAGTCGACATCGTAAAAGCCGACACCGATTGGCCAAATCTTGACAACGGCGGAAAAGTAGAACCGAGTGTTTTCGAACTCAACATTTCTGAAGAAGTGCCGATCTTAAACATCAACCTTCAGGGAAATTATACGACACAGCAGCTCAATTCCTACGGGAAATTAATTGAAGACGATCTTGAAGAAATCCCAGAAGTAAAAGACGTTGTCATTTTAGGGGTTGACGAAAAAGAAGTCGAAATCGCAGTAGACATCTTTAAAATGCAGGCCGCGCAGGTTTCTTTTGACGAAATCCAGAATGCCGTAAAATATGAAAACATGACGGTTTCAGGTGGAAACCTTATTTCTCAAGGTTCGAGAAACAACATCCGAATCGTGGGTGAGATCAAAGATCCGAAAGAACTCGAGAACGTCATCGTAAAATCTTACGGCGGAACGGTTTACTTAAAAGACATCGCCAAAATCAGCTTTAAAGAAAAAGAAAAAACCACTTACGCCCGCGAACGCGGAAAAGAGGTTGTGATGCTTAACGTGAAAAAACGTTCGAATACAAATATGATCTCGGCAATCGAGCAGGTAAAAGAAAGGCTCGAAAAAGCCAAAGCATCTTACCTTCCGGCCGATTTGAAAATGAAGCTGACCAACGACCAATCGTCGCGTGTAGAACATCAGGTTGACGAATTGTCAAACCACATTATCTTCGGGATCATACTCGTCATGATCGTATTGATGTTTACAATGGGCTTGCGGAATTCGCTCTTCGTTGGCGCTGCGATTCCGTTATCGATGCTGATTGCCTTCAGTATTCTTTCGGCTTCGGGATTGACGCTGAACACGATGGTACTTTTCGGATTGGTTATGGGACTCGGAATGCTAGTTGATGACGGAATTGTGGTCGTCGACAACGTATTTGCCAACATGAAAAAGGGAATGGACCGTTACCACGCTTCAAAAATCGGGATCGGGGAAATCGCCTGGCCGGTAATTTCATCGACGGCGACGACTTTGATGGCGTTTCTTCCGTTCCTGCTTTGGCCGGGAACTATGGGTAAATTCATGAAATATTTCCCGATCACGCTTACGGTAACCTTAACGGCGTCGTTATTTGTGGCCATGGTTATCAACGCAGCTATGACCGGCGGCTCGATGGATATTGAAGACAAGAATGTTACTAAAAAATCGGCAAAAAGGTTTTCGATCATCTTTACAATTATGGCCGTCATTTTTGTAATTATTGGAAATGTATACGATTCTAAACTGGCACGTGCGATCGGGCATTTATCGATCATCGCATTTGTTTTCATGTGGTTGTACCGACTTAAAATTTACCAATGGACTCAGGATTTCCAACATAGTTTCTTCCCAAAAATGGAAGATAAATACAAGCGTTTCCTGGGTAAAATCCTTACCGGAAGAGCCGCCTGGCTTTCATTGGTCGGCATCATCGGACTGTTGTTTTTCTCGTTCATCTTGCTGGGCATTTTCCCGAGAAAAGTATTGTTCTTCCCGGATAATATTCCAAATCAGGTCATTGCCTACATCGAATATCCGCAAGGAACTGACATCGAAAAAACGAACAAAGCGACTTTATTTGTTGAAAAACAGTTTATCGACATCCTAAGCAAATATGTGGATAAGAAAACCAACGAAAACTACCTCGCAGAATCGATTGTTTCTCAGGTTGGTGTTGGTGCCGGAAACCCAAATGTTGACGCTGGTTCACAATCGGAAACACCTTACAAAGGAAAAGTTTCGGTCAATTTTTCAGAATTTAAATTCAGGCGCGGCATCAATACCGCCGACATTCTCGAAGAAATCAGAAGCAAAGTAAAAGCAATTCCGGGCGCATCGGTTACGGTAGAAAAAGACGCCGCAGGTCCGCCAGCCGGTTATCCGATTAGTATCGAACTGACCGGTATGGATTATGATGCGATGCTTAAAGAAGCCGATAAAATGATCGTGTTCATTAATAAAAAGAACATTCCGGGTATCGAACGCCTTAATGTGGATGTGAACAAAGACAGTCCGGAACTTCAGGTAAAAGTTGACCGTGTAAACGCCGGAAGCCTTGGTGTTTCAACAGGCCAACTCGGATTCAACTTGCGCCGTTCGCTTTACGGACAGGAAATTTCTACCTACAAAGAAGGCGACGACGATTACAATATTGTGATGCGCATGCAGGAAGACCAGCGTAAAAATGAGAGCGTTTTATTCAACCAATCGCTGACTTTCAGAAACCAGAACAACGGACAAATCGTTCAGGTTCCGATTTCCGGGGTTTCGAGTACTGAAAAAACCTCAACATACAGCCAGATCAAAAGAAAGAACCAAAAACGCATCATGACGGTTTATTCGAATGTACTTACCGGTTATAACGGTGATGAAATTACGAAGCAAATCGAGGCCGATCTTAAAGGTTATCAAATGCCAGCTGGAATTACGTATGGTTTTTCTGGAGTTCAGGAAGAGCAAGGCAAGAACCAAAGTTTCCTATTGTATGCGTTATTCCTAGCCTTGGCCGGAATTATGATCATCATCGTATTGCAGTTCAATTCGGTGTCGAAAACGGTCGTGATTTTATTTACGGTATTGTTAAGTTTCAGCGGCGTGTTCTACGGATATGTAATCGCAGGAATGGATTTCGTTGTCCTGATGACCATGATGGGAATTATCTCGCTCGCCGGAATTGTCGTCAAGAACGGAATCGTATTGATGGATTTCTTCGTCTTATTGCTTGATGAAAAAGTACGCGAAAAAGGCGTAAAAGAACACGACGATCTAACTCTGGAAGAGATCAAAGGCGTTATTATCGAATCTGGAAAATCGCGTTTGCGCCCGGTATTATTGACGGCATTAACCGCAGTATTGGGATTGATCCCGCTTGCAATCGGTCTTAACTTTGACTTTTTCTCGCTGATTATCGATTTGAATCCGCATGTATTTTTAGGCGGTGATAACGTTGTTTTTTGGGGACCATTGGCCTGGACGATTATTTTCGGATTAACCTATGCGACCGTTCTGACATTAGTCATGGTTCCGGTAATGTTCTATCTCGTAAAAAGAACGAAACATTGGTTGCGCGACCGCAGACACAAAAACGCGGAAACCGCGGTGGACAATTAATTAATAATTCGATTCCAAATAAAGCTGTTGCTCAATTTTAGCTACAGCAATTATAAATTCTCAATTAAAAAAGCCATCAGAAATTGATCTGGTGGCTTTTTTTGTGGATGAAAATCAGATGAAAATTCAACGCTATCTTTTTTATCCGTTAAAAACGTAACAGATTCGCAACAAACCATCGGATTTATTTTCTTATTTAGAATAAATACAAATAGCTTGTTTTACTGGACTTCAGCACTTAATTTTGCAGCCGAATCATTCTAACACTTATTCAAATGAATAAAAATCTCATTGCATTATTAATCACAATCGTATTTAGCTTCGCATCGTTTGCACAGGAAAACGGATCTGTTTCGGGAAAAATCACTTCGACCGACAATACAGCGCTTGATGATGCTACCGTAACAATTAACGGAACAAAATTCGGCACAAAAACAAACGCCGCAGGAGAATTCGAAATCAAAAATATCAAACCCGGAACCTACATTTTAAAAGCTTCCCATGTCAGCTTTAAATCGAAAGAAACCTCTTTTTCGGTTGCTGCCAATCAAAACACTACAATTCCGGCAGTCATCTTAAATACGACAAATGAAGTCCTGAATGAAATCGTAGTCAAAGGAAACATCAACAAATATTCAAAATCGGAAAGCGATTATGTGTCGCGGATGAAAATCAAAAACCTTGAAAATTCACAGGTTTACAACACCGTGACCAAAGAATTGATCAAAGACCAACTCGTTACCAATCAGGACGAAGCTTTGAAAAACATCCCGGGATTGTACCAGCTTTGGTCTGCAACCGGGCGCGCCGGCGATGGAGGTTCTTTCTTTGCGTCACGCGGATTTGTAACGCAGAGTTTGGTTAGGAATGGCATAGCAGGAAAGATCACAAACAATGTTGACGCTTCAAACTTAGAGCGTATTGAAAGCATAAAAGGGCCATCGGCGACTTTGTTTGGAAACGTTGTGACGTCGTACGGCGGTTTGATCAACCGGGTAACCAAAAAACCATACGCGGGTTTTGGCGGCGAGATCGCTTACCAAACCGGAAGTTACGGCTTTAACCGCCTGACTGCCGATGTCAATACAACTTTAAACACCGATGAAACGGCGCAATTGCGCATGAATGGCGCGTATACGAACGGCAACACATTTCAGGATTACGGTTATTCGAAAAGCTATTTCTTCGCACCCTCATTTTCGTATCAAGTAAATGAAAGGCTGACGATTGCAATAGATGCAGAGATCTCAAATGTCGACGCTTCTTCGATGCCGCTGATTTACATTCCGTATGGTTCGTCGCCTTCAGATATCGGTTTCAACAGCACCGATGGGCTGAACATGGATTTTAAAAGATCGTTTACCGGAGACGAATTTATGATCAACACCAAAACCATGAATGTTTTCGCACAGGCAAATTACCAGATTTCAGACAACTGGACGTCACAATCGATCCTGAGTTCGAGCACCAACAAATCGGAAGGTTTGCAAAGCTGGATGTATCTTTTGGGCAACGATTCGATGTCGAGAAACGCCTGGGGCATTGACGGCCGCGACAATATTTTGGAATTCCAGCAGAATTTTAACGGCGATTTCAACATCGGAAGCATCAGGAACCGTTTTCTAATCGGCGGCGACATTTTAAATTCGGAAACCAAATCCAGTTACGGCTACCTGAGTGGGGGCGGACTTTTCAGGAGCGATTTTGACACCGTAAATTATTCCGGAAGCGTGGATTCTTATTACAATTTCAATCCGGCCAACGTGAACGATTTGCTCGTAGGCGGATACAAATACAACCAAATTACAGCTTTCACGACCTTTAGCGCTTATGTGGCAGATGTGATCAACATTACCGACAAGCTGATCGTTTCGGCAGCCGTTCGTTTTGACCATTACAACAACAAAGGATTGTTCAATCCGGCAACCGGCGAGACGACCGGAGATTTTTCGCAAAATGCTTTTTCGCCAAAATTCGGTTTGGTGTACCAGATTGTAAAAGACCAGGTTTCTGTTTTCGGAAATTACCAGAACAGCTTTAAAAACATCGGTTATGTGCAAACGTCAGAAGGCGTTTTAGAAAAATTCAAGCCCGAACAGGCAAACCAGATCGAAGGCGGAATCAAACTGAATGTATTCCAGAATAAATTAAGCGCCAACATCAGCTATTATCATATCCTGGTAGAAGACATTCAGCGGTCAAACGGTTTGTTTGCGATTCAGGACGGAAACCAGAAAAGCAAAGGTTTTGAGATCGAACTGACCGGAAACCCGGTTCCGGGACTGAATTTTCTTATCGGATATGCTAAAAATGACAGCGCGCTCGAAAAAGCAAACGCCGATGTCAATGGCCTTCGCCCGGAAACAGCCGGTCCTGAAAATCTCGTGAATTACTGGATCAGCTACAACCTGCAAACGACCCGATTGAAAGGGCTTGGTTTCGGATTTGGCGGAAATTACGGCGACCAGACATTCATGTACAACAGAAGAAAAGATGCCACATCTCCGGTAGAAACATTTGCGTTGCCGTCTTATGCAGTGATCAACGCCACGATCAACTACGACCAGCCGAAATACCGTTTCTCGTTAAAAATGAATAATATTACAGACGAATTGTATTTTAACGGTTATTCGACCATCAACGTTCAAAACCCAAGAACGGTTATGGGAAGCGTGACGTATAAATTCTAAATGGATTTTAAAAAACAGTTGCGCTTTTTACACAAATGGCTCGGATTAACGTCCGGGCTTATTGTGTTTATCGTGGCTGTTACAGGCTGTCTTTTTTGCTTTCACGACGAAATTAAAGACATTACGAGAAAAGAATGGCGGTTTGTTGAAGTGCAGAGCAAGCCTTTTTTACCGCCGTCGGTATTGAAGGAAAAAGCGCTCAAAATGTATCCGAAAATGACTTCCGGAATGGTCGCTTACCACGGAAAAAACCGGTCGGCTGTCGTATATGCAAATGATGCCGAAAACAATTTTTACGTTTATTTCAATCCATATTCGGGAAAATATTTGCAAACAGAAAACCCGAAATACGATTTTTTCATCATTGTCGAATACATTCATTTGTATTTGCTCCTGCCCGATTACATTGGCAAACACATTATTGGCGTATCGACGCTGATTTTCATCTTTATGATGATATCCGGAATTGTGGAATGGTGGCCAAAAAAACGCAAGGATTTAAAAAAACGCCTCGGCGTAAAATGGTCGGCCAAATGGCGGCGCGTGAATTATGACTGGCACAACATTTCAGGATTTTATATTGCGATTGCCGCAACTGTTTTAGCGATTACCGGTTTGACATTTACCTACGATTGGGTTGGAAACGGTTTGTATGCAACGGCAAATCTCGGTAAAGGCGACAAAGAAATGGAAACGAAAGCGCCGACGATCGACACGACAAAATTCAGCAAGATCAATGCTTCAGCAGTCGACAAAGCGATGGCGCAGACCTTTAAATTGCAGCCCAATGCCGAAATGTTTTTCGTTATTTTTTCCGATAAAAAAGACCAAAGCATTACCACTGGCGCCTATCCGCATGCGTTGCGATTCGACCACCAGAGCAATTACCATTTTCATCCCGGAAACGGAAAATTGGTTGCTGCGCATCCATACGGTCAAAAATCCGCAGGCTTGCAGCTCGTCGAAATGAACTACGGAATTCACACCGGGCAAATTTTAAACCTGCCCGGAAAAATCGCGGCGTTCATTGTGAGTTTGATCGCTGCCGCTTTGCCGGTTACGGGTTTTGTGATTTGGTATGGCCGAAGAAGTAAAAAGAAGCCTTCAGCAAAAAGCATAAAAAAAGCCTCCAATTAAGGAAGCTTTTTTGTTTTATTGGATTGGTCTGAATTAATTCCTGTTTGCCAACGATTCCTGTTTCCAGTTTTTAACCGATTCGATCGCGTTTGAATTGTAATTTACTTCAGTCAACTCAGCGTTGCTCCAGAACAGCCATTTTCCGGTTTTGATGCCTTTGTTGTATTCGCCCACCGATTTTTTATTTCCGGCCGCATCATAAGCAACCCATTGGCCTTCGAGTTTGCCGTCTTTAAAAAATCCGGTTTGCTGCACCTGTCCGTTATCGTAGTAATAAGTCGCTTTTACGAGTTCGCCAAAAGCTTCCAGTTTAGGTTGTTGTATGTTTTGTGCTGCAATCAATCCAGTAACCAGCAGTGTTGCAATGATCATAAACTTTTTCATAGTGTAGGTTTTTAATTGTTGGTAATAATTCCGTAACAAATGTATACAACAATTTACATTAAAAAAACTTTTACATAACAATTTGGTAACATTGCGTGAAAACTTAACATTGGAACTATATTTATAGTTGACTGAAGATCAGGATTTGGGCGTTTCCCTTCGGGCCAGGCTGTCCGCTATATCTTTTACGGCTCCGCTGCGCTTTGCCGCAAAAGGATGCCGCTTCCATCTTTAACGCGGGCCAAAAACAAGTAGTTTCCATATCAACCGTAAGCTGCGTTCTTACTGCAATCCCGCGTTAGCGATTGCAGCGGAAATCCTTTTTGAGGTTTTTTACCGAAAAAAGATTGCAGCGGAAAGCGCGGCCGGAGGCAACGCCAAAAAAACAAAATATTACATTTTCGTAATATCTATTACATTTTTGAAATATATTATCTCACTAATGACATCCATTTGCTAAATTTGCGCTTCTAAAAACAAGGTAATGTACAGAAGTCACAATTGCGGCGAGTTAACGTCCGCAAACATCAATACAGAAGTTACGCTGGCCGGCTGGGTCCAGAAATCACGCGATAAAGGTTTTATGAATTGGGTCGATTTGCGCGACCGTTACGGCATCACGCAATTGGTTTTTGACGAAAGCCGCTCCGACAAAGCTGTTTTTGAAAAGGCGAAAACGCTCGGGCGTGAATTTGTGGTTCAGGTCAAAGGCACTGTGATTGAGCGTGAAGCCAAGAATAAAAACATAGCGACCGGCGATATCGAGATTTTGGTTTCCGAACTGAATATTTTGAACGCTGCTTTGACACCGCCATTTACCATCGAAGATGATACCGACGGTGGCGAAGATATTCGCATGAAATACCGTTATTTAGACATTCGAAGAAATCCGGTAAAAAACTCGCTTTTATTCCGTCATAAAGTCGCGATGGAAGTCAGGAAATATTTATCAGATTTGGATTTTTGCGAAGTAGAAACACCATATTTAATTAAGTCAACTCCGGAAGGTGCGCGCGATTTCGTTGTACCGTCAAGAATGAATGAAGGACAGTTTTATGCGTTGCCACAATCGCCGCAGACTTTCAAGCAATTGTTAATGGTTGGCGGCATGGACAAATATTTCCAGATCGTGAAATGTTTCCGTGATGAAGATTTGCGCGCCGACAGACAACCGGAATTTACACAGATCGATTGCGAAATGGCTTTTGTGGAACAGGAAGATATTTTAGACACTTTTGAAGGCTTGACACGCCATTTGCTGAAGGAAATCAAAGGCATTGAAGTCGAGAAATTCCCAAGAATGACGTATGACCACGCGATGAAAACCTACGGAAATGACAAACCGGACATTCGTTTCGGGATGGAATTTGGCGAATTGAACGCGGTAGCACAATATAAAGAATTCTCGGTTTTCAACTCGGCTGAACTCGTAGTTGCGATCGCGGCTCCGAAATGCGGAGAATATACAAGGAAAGAAATCGACGCTTTGATCGAATGGGTCAAACGCCCACAGGTTGGCGCAAGCGGAATGGTTTATGTGAAATGCAACGAAGACGGAAGTTTTAAATCATCCGTAGATAAATTCTACGACCAGGACGATTTGGCAAAATGGGCTGAAGTGACCGGAGCAAAAGCTGGCGATATGATTTTCGTATTGTCTGGCCCAGCCGATAAAACGAGAACGCAATTGAGCGCTTTGCGAATGGAATTGGCCACACGTTTGGGTCTTAGAAACCCGGCGGAATTTGCGCCTTTATGGGTTGTGGATTTTCCTTTATTGGAATTGGACGAAGAATCTGGACGTTGGCATGCGATGCACCATCCGTTCACGTCGCCAAAACCGGAAGACATGAAATTATTGGAAACCGATCCCGGAAAAGTACGTGCGAATGCTTATGATATGGTGTTGAACGGAAATGAAATCGGCGGCGGATCGATCCGGATTCACGACAAGACGACACAACAATTGATGTTTAAATATTTAGGATTTACCGAAGAAGAAGCGAAAAACCAATTCGGATTTTTAATGGACGCGTTTCAGTTTGGCGCGCCGCCCCACGGTGGATTGGCGTTTGGATTGGACCGTTTGGTTGCGATTTTAGGCGGACAGGAAACGATTCGTGATTTTATTGCGTTCCCGAAAAACAATTCGGGACGTGATGTAATGATTGACGCACCTTCGGTAATTGATGGCAAACAATTGGAAGAATTGCATATAAAAGTAAATCTGTAATGAAAAAATACGCATTATTGCTGATTTTTCTATTGGCTGCTACCAGTCTTTTCGCCCAGGACGTTGCCTGGACCAGCGTTATTGCCGGCCAGCGTGAAGAATACGGCAATGCCATTTGCTTGGACGCAGATCATAATGTGATTGTCACGGGCAGTTTCCAGGGCATTTGTTATGGTGGAAGTTTTGCGTTGTCGAGTTATGGAAGCACGGATATTTTCGTACAGAAATTGTCGAATGCAGGAGCGGTTTTATGGACGAAGCAATTTGGCAGCAGCGGTGCCGACAATGGGTTTTCGGTAGCAACCGACAGTTCGGGAAACATTTATGTGGCCGGAATTTACGCTGGAAATGTGCTTTTCGGATCGGGATCTTTGAGCGGCAGCAATAA
>Ga0247812_10002525_pt1 | contig 10318 bp, 13 predicted proteins | sample UWRJL149409B1_FD_178011 | JGI IMG/M metagenome (GOLD analysis project Ga0247812, IMG submission 178011) | Plant litter microbial communities from Arlington Agricultural Research Station in Wisconsin, United States - UWRJ-L149-409B-1 | ecosystem: Environmental > Terrestrial > Plant litter >...
TTCTCGGGTGTCAACATTGATAATATTGCGATGTTGCTGGAGGGTTGTGGTCGATACTTGTTGAGAAACGAGTCGACGGGGCCGAAGATGCAAGCATTGGTGTGTAGATTTTTCTCTTTCCCAACTAATTGAGACCCATTAAACCATTCTCGTTTTATAGCTTGAACTAATGCGTCGCAAACAAAGCTTGACACATCTTGATACACGCCAGGTTTTGGTTTTGGAGAATGCGTATTACCAGGCGAATGATCCTTGCTTTTTCTTTAGCCGGGTTTTACAGTCCTGATCCAGCCATCTTTCTAGTGTAACCCTCCGGAGCGAGGACCACGTGAAGAAAAAGTTCGAAGCAACACTGTTCTTTTCATCCGACATTTGATTTTCGATGTATTGTCCAAGAAGACGATTGATAAGGTTCTCAAGCTGATTCGCAAGTTGGACTGGGAAGATCCAGAGGTAAGAAGGTCTCATCGAATCTCATAGACAGTGCTTAGTTTCTTGCTTCAGGTTTCATATACACTCCACCGACTATTCACAAGGCCTTGGAAAATCAAATACATCAATGTTGGACTGATGGCTATGCTTACATACGATCTTCAGCGATATCACCCTGGGTTCGTGACGAGCGTAGTGGATCAGATCTTTGAGGACATTCGTCGAGGTATGGAGGTATGGGAATCATTCTGAATTATGTGTATCTCGGATGTTAACAAAAGTACTGCTCAAAGCAAAACGTGTACAAGACCAATCAGCGTCGGATTGCTACTATCAAATATCTCGGAGAGCTCTACATTTATCGACTCATCAGCTCTACTTTAGTCTTCGATACGCTGTGGTCATTAGTGACTTTTGGTCATCGTACGCTGAGTTTTAGTGTTATTCTTAGCATTCTAGGCTAAGTTTATACGTTTCTTAAATAGCGGATGGGCGGCCACTCCCTGGTCAGGTTAGCCCTATAGATTCACCAGATGACTTTTTTAGGGTACGGTTAGTGTGCACTCTTTTGGATGGATGCGGCATGTGCTTTGATCGTGGATCATTGAAGAAGAGACTGGATGCTTTCTTGACATTCTTCCAGGTTCGTTTGTTGTCAGGATGCACCTTTGCTTGCTCACTTTTCTTTCGTTAGCTATACATTTTCTGTAAAGATGAACTGCCCATGGATGTCGACTTTATGTTGACGGATACGCTCGAGGTGGGAAATTTTAACCTCTCAAGCATCTGAAATTAACAATGTGTTCAGGCTCTGCGACCGGACTTGGCGAAATTCAAAACATTTGAGGAAGCTGCGGTCGCCGTAGATGAGCTTTTCGTTGCTGGGATGCAACATACAGGTAAGACATTACTATTGGCAAAGCAGTGCATATTGAACTCCTAGCTCTAGGGGACGAACTCGATGATAGCGGAGGAGAAAGTGATGAAGAGGAAGAGCGAAGAGAGGCAGCTGACGATGAAGATGATGGGCCAGCGGGAGAAGATGAATCGGTAAGCATACCTATCAAAGCTTGGAATAAATCACTCTTATTCGGCACCTTCTTTAGGCACTCGGTCGTCCATCCTCGCCAGACACACTTGTCGTCCTCTCTCATACACAGAAAGAGGATACTGGTCCATCTGAAGAAGAAAGCACTGAATTCGAGAAGGAACTCGCCAAAATGGTATTTGATTCTTCTGTTGAAGCGCGAAAGGTCGATAAGAAGGCTGCCTTGGCTATTTGGGACACGGCAGTTATTCCCAACGCTAAAAAGAAGAAGGATGAAGAGGCGGATGTTTTGCGTTCCAACGGTCCATCCATTTTGGGGACTGACAATGTTATGAACTTCACCTTGTTATCTCGGCGTGGGCACAAGCAACAAGTAAGCCACTTCGCCGGAGCGCATCGCTCCTATTGCCTAACATTTTTTCCTTTGATAGACTCGGCAACTTGCTATCCCTGAGACCTCCGCATTGGCCATCCACACGCGTTCGGCGCAACTTCAAAGCAAAGAAGAACAACAACAATTGAAAAAAATAGTATTGAACTATGAACAACAAGCCGAAGCTGAAGAATTCCGAGGTACGTGGATGTACCCCACTGCTTCTTCCCATTCTGACCGGACACGTTACTATAGCTAATGTTGAAGCTATGAAAAACAAAGGGATCAATGTCCGCTATCGTAGCACCTGAAGTGCATTGGAGAGGCTCTAGTTCCACCGTTTTCTTTTCTCGCGGCACTAAGCAAAAGACTAGTGGTGCTGCTGAGGTTGCTTTGGCTGGCGCTAATGACCATGTGTCATCCCCAGTGTCGTAACACATGCTGCCCTGATTATGGCCGACGTGCCGAACGCATCGGTAGAATGTTCTGTAAATTTGAACGGCGGAAATAAACTTCGAGTCCGTTGGCTGTGTGCTTTGTAATTGATCGGCTGGTGGTACGAGTGTTCCCTCGACAAACGGTCGTCCTCTCCATCCGCTTGATTTTTTGAATGAAGTAGGTCGTCGCCGACAGCGTGTCCAATACCCAGCCAACACTTTTTTTACTCACAGTCCACGACCTAGGCCATCACAACCTTCAACATCAACTCACCCTTCTAGTAATGTAGGACAACGGCCCGGTCCTCATGATCATCAGGTGCTTATTTGAGAATTTGTCGCTCAAGTGGTTCTTCACTTACTATCACCCACATTTCCCGTTGTACTGCTGTAGTATGCACAACTTCACCTCGAGCCCCCATTGGGCGTTCATCCCCATTGGACTGTGGAAGGTATCCTTGGACAGGCCTCAGGAGCTCCTTCAGCTCCACCACAGGCACCACTACCCGCTCAAATCCTTACTATATATATGCAAGATCATCGCTTAGAGACCGAAAATCCAGATCATTTGTTATCTGAACTGCCCATCCAACTCCATAAAGATAACAATGACCAGTGGTGGGTCAATGCAGATGATATGATACGGAGGCTACAGGCCACTCCAGGGAGGATAGATGGTATGTTTCAGCCGGGGAATTTTCAAGATGCACCGAAATTAACACGTGAAATGTGCTCTATAGGCTCAGCTAAGGTGTCCATCAGTCGTGGCATCTATCGTCAACCATTTTGCCGCCTATCCACTACCAGCATAGAAAAATGTCACCCCGAAAACCTACGTGTATCTCCCGACCATTCCATTGAAATTATAATTGAATCAGTGAGTGATAGCACTCCAAATTGAAAATACAACCTGACTGAAGTTTTGTTACAGTATGCGGTGGCAATTGCTGCTGCTGATGCAAGCGCTTCTTCTAGCGGACATCAATCCGCAAAGAGGCAAAATACCATCGAGGACGAGGTCGGAGGTCCCCAGATGACCCGCTCCTCGAAGCGATCGAAAGCCAGCGACCCTCATAATAGCGCTGAAGAGATTACCCCGGTCGTCTCGCCTGCTATCGCCCACGCGCTCCCATCAACATATGCTAGTAATTCACTGTATGATATGAACCAATCGTATGTTATACACCAGTCGCCATTGGTTACGCCAGCCCCTTCCTCCGTTCGCGGTGGTGGCTCACCTCAGCCAGTCCAGCCCACGTCACCATCATCTTCCACGGCCAGGAAACCAGTTCTTGGGACAGGAAAGGGGGTCAATGTAAAAAATGAGATAGCGCGGGCCGCTATCATACCGTGGTTACAAGGAATGATGCAAATGGAAGAGGAATACGATTATTTCGTGAAGAGCAAGGGGAGAATTCTCAGCATTTCGGACACGTTGAGGGCATATCGCTTCGCTCGCGCAATGCTGAACAAGTACAACAACACACAAACGCCGTCAGATCTTGAAGGAGCAGCCAATCGGAAGATTACCAAGGTTTGCTTATCTGATTTATTGTGGCAGTACAGGGTGGCTATTAACTGGAACCTTCTGCCACAGGTAAATATTTGGCAAGCACTCGATAGGCAGACAAGCTGGGGATCAGATGCAGAGACGACACTTACCTTGGTCGACAAGTACGGACCAGGCGGACCTGAAGAGCACCCCAAGATTGCCGATATGATCAATGGCAAGTTCGGGCCTGATGAAAGAGAAGGTAGTGTACTCTTCCTGAACCATGTGAGTGCTAGAGTTCTGTCTGAATATGCTCGCACACTTATACCTGAATTACTAAGCTGAAACGCATCGATGGGGAAGCAAAGGTTGCAAAGCAAGCTGCTGCCCAGGCCGCTCTTAACGCGATGATATCTCATTAAAATGCACAAGTCTCGTTTTCGTTCAGCTGTTTCGCGATCCGTCGTGTCCGCTTTGTTTTTGTTCTGTGCTATGGGTTTAATAATGTCTCTGTATTGTAGTTAAATCGTGTATGCTAAAACCTTGTACATTTCTGAGGTTGTAAAATTACCGCGTTATCATATGAACGCTGATCCGTTCGCCATCAAGTGAACGAATAGCACTGATCGTTGGCTATGGAACCCGTACCATAGTCATTTAACCAGTGGAACCTCTGCGGCGCCTCTGCCTTATGGCGCACGGACCAGCACCCTATCCCAAGCCTATAAAGCCTGAGCTTCCGACTTCAATGATTCCTTACCACTCTAGCCTTTGGCTTAGATCAAGTGTAGTATCTGTTCTTTTTAGATTAACCTCTAAAATGAGTCCACCGGACTCATCTGGTTATTCCAATTTTTGCCGCCCCGCATTTGCTCCTCTGCTTGCACGAGTATTTGCAAGATGACCCCGCTACTGCACAAACGGCGGGCGTTGTCAGGGGATTTATCTTAATCTTTTTGGGATCCACTAAACCTAACCCTAATTAGCTTTTCCTGTCTTGTGCGCTCATGAACAAATATATGTCAATCTCGAATACAGAGTGACTATTCACCATACAAATGGCAGGCATGAAACTACACACTATGATTGGGAAATTACTGGAGCAAACAGTCTGGGTTCGGCGCTAACATCGCCTATGATGTCTACACTCATACCAACACCGGCTGGGACGCAACCTTCACCAAGTGAATGCTCAAGTGCAACCTTGGCAGTAAAACCTGTACAGTGCATAGGAAGTACGTACGTCGGGGCAGGTCGCAGTCGATTAGCAAGAAAATGCACTGTAGGCGCTATTCGCGGCTGCAGTTCAGGACCAGCAAGATGCAAACCCCCCACAATCTAAATAGATAGCAGCATCATTACGACCCTATCACTTCGCAGTGTAAGTGCCTATCCGTACCATGTGAACAGGACGTTCGAATCGTTGTATCGCATCTTGAACGACGTTGCAAATGCCGGCATGGGAGCACCTACATGGGAACCATTATTATAAGATACAGGTTGGCTTATTTGATCACCCACGAGCTGATTATTACCAGCCCTTTGCCGAGCACGTCAATTACTGCATAGCGCTCATCCATTATATCCTGTACTGGAATAAGCTTCTAGCCATCTCGAAGACGAAAAGTGCACCTTACTGGTTCGCCCACCCATTCTCCAACTGACGTTGCTGGATGTGTAAACCATCTGACACCACCTAACAGTCCTTCTTCAAATGGGATTAATCTTGGGATTTCGCCACTTATGAACACCGTTCCACCTGCAACCGTGTGCGGTTCATCATGTAGATCTACAAGCCCTCCTAACTCTTCAATTTCGCGGAATGTAGGATCTTCCGGTAGGCGAGCGATCACCTTGTCATATTTCGGAGGTGGAGCGATTCCGCGGGCGATTGGGCGGTTTGGATGGAGGTCTACTTTGACGGCACCCTTCTGGCTATGTTCAGAATCCTCCTGGCGAGCGGCGTTGATGTGTGTCAGAGCTTCCAAAATCCCCCCGGAATGATCACGATGCCAATGCGACAGCACAATGGTATCCACTTCCTGAAGCGATTCCTTCAAAGCAGCTAAATTGCGACGGATGCTCAGGGCTTCTGGACCGGCATCAAACAGGGTACGTCGCGTTTGCCCATCTTTGACTGTAGTCTAAAAGACACCAAAATGTGAGCCAGAGAAAGGTGTAAGTTTGCGATTGGACATCCTATGATTATGGAAAGGCCGTGGGCTCTGATGTACAGAACTCTCAGCTATGCATCCCAGCTTAATTGAACCAACCTCACCCGCAACAATATTTATCCAGGTCTACCACCGGGACCCCCGTGAGAGGATCAATAGGCGGGTCATTAGAAAGCTGCCTTCTTACTTCGTTCTTGAACCCAGGAGGTAGTTTAGTCATCCTATCCGCGTTAGTTTGCTATTGTCTTAGGTAGTTGAATGGACGGACTCGGCCTTAAAACATACCATTCAATCGTATTGTCGACTAAGAACGAAAGTGTGACATGATCAACACGATCACTTATTACCCCCATGTTGTTAGCCATGATCTGTTACTCAATCTAGGATTTAGATCGTTTTTCAAGTTGGTGGTCCGCGTTACGTCATTGCCAAACTTGGGAGTCATCATGCGATGTCTATCTGACTATCTTTCATGTGTTTTTAATAGTTAAACCCCAATGTCCAATTGCCCCCAAGAAATCAAAGTAAGAACGAAATTATCTGTTATGAATCGAGTATGAAAAAAGTCCAGTATCAACATTTACGAGCTCTACCGGGCAGATGTCAGGCCTCGGTCGCGTTCAGCTATCACCTGGGCAAACCGCTGAGTCTGCGCATCCCTTCGTTGGCGGAAATTCTATTGGTGAAGGAGTTTGTTCACATGATCAGAAATTGCTAAATCACATTAATAACGACTAATGCTTACTCGTCGGTGGCGGCTCCTCTCATATGTTACCACAGCGACTATAGCCAGCACGATGAAAGCCAGTCCCGCAAAAATTCCCAAACCAATGGGCTTCACTTCCAAATTCGTTCCGGGTAGCGATGGGAGTGGTGAAGTGGTTGCTTGCATCATACTGATAGAGTCTGAAGTTGGGGTGCCAGTTGTAGTTGATGAGACGAAGGTTTCCGATAACGAAGTGATTATCAGAGGGGGAGTTGTTATGACTGAACTTAAGGTTAATACAGCGGTTGTTTCCTATTAAAAACATTAGTCATGACGTGCGCACAATGAAGACGACTTTATTTACCGTTGGTGCTAGTGAAGTCACTGAGGAAGATGCGGATGTAAGGACCTGATTCGTACTTGCAGCTGAAGTGCTGTCGGAAGTAGGTGACAATGACGTGCGGGAACGGGAAGATGAAGAAGCAGTACTAGTGGGGAGGCTAGAAGTAGAGGAATCGGAGTCTGTACTTGTTGCGGTAGAAATTGAAGTAGATAAATTGAGAGAACTGATAGATGATGAAGTGGAGAGTTGGGTAGTTTGAGTTGCAGAAGAGGAGCTAAGAGACGTGGTAGAGCTGGAGGTAGAACTTCGAGTGATGGTAGGCGTAGTAGACGCCAAGACGGAAGAAGTAGTAGTGAATGATGAGCTTGAGCTTGAGGTCGATGCCAAAGCATCAGTTTGTGGAGGAACTGCCAATTGTGTTGAGGTCGAACAAGTCTTTTGCAACCTCACGAGATCTTCCCCATCATTAGAGACAAACGGTGTTAAGCGTATACGGCATGTCTCAACAACCACACTTCCATCCGGTCTGGTAAGCCAACAAGCGATCATGAGCTACAGTTAAAAAACTTGACATCTGAAAAGAGAGCTCACCTTACATCATCCGTGACGGTCACCACATCTTGTTCTCCAGAGAGTGATGATTGTGACTGCCTCTTCTCCTCTGAATTTCGTCGGTGAAGTTTGGACACGTGATGTGAGCGTGTCGCCAAGGAACGAGTTGGTAAAACGAGGGCGTAGACAAGGAGTAACCCATAAGTGTTGAAGAAAAGCCAATTAGATATCAGAAGCCAGAACACCCAGAAAGGCATGCCCTACTGCATCAGTTAGCAAGATATAGAGCTAACAGGTTTGGTTGACGCACTTTTTGAGTGAAGATCTGCCGTGACGACGGGTTTGCGTATCACGGGACAACCAATGTGCACGTTTTTTTAAGTACTAACTTCAGATCATGTTAATGCCACCTGGGCCGATTTGAAAGAATTAAAAGAAAGTAGGTAAAAGGAGGGGTGAATATGTGTGCGACGGTCAGCACCACAGGTTTTCAGGCTTGGGAGTCAGTGAAGAGGGAAAAAGGTAACCATATTGCATATGCAACACTATATGCTTCATGGGACTCCTGCGAAGCAGTCCAATCTCCGGTTGCTGGTGATCAAGACCGTGGATAGGAGTTGCGTCACGTTCCTGGCAGCCCGTTGTTACCACCCGTTGATCGGCAGTCACGGGTTGTTACTACCGTGCACCACAAGAGCGATTTTAGGTGGCGATATTACTAGATGGGGTATTATATATATTAAGACTGCCACAGTAATTAAGATAGATCAAGAAATTGAGGTTAAGACGTGAATGGGTATTGTATACAATAGTGCACAGCGGAATTCAAAACAGACGAAAGCGGGGAGAAGCAAAGAAGACGAAGCCTATTCCGGATTGAATGCGAATACAAAGGATATGATAGTTCTCGACCCTCAAATTTCAGAAGAAAGCCCGCTTCTTCCAGACTGCGGAGGACTCGGGCTACCTCGTATTCCTAAGCCCATTACATTGCCCGTCGTGCTAGCAGCGGCCACAATGTTCGATAGTCTCTCGCTTGGCGCTGTATAGAAGGTTGCTGCACTGGGGCCCGCTTGATCCAAACTTCCACTCTGGCTGAGTACCTTGAGCCAACTATCACCCACTTCGCTACGCAAAGCTTCAATCTTGGTACGGAAGGCTTCGGCTTCAGAGATAAAGCGTGGCGGACTGCTAGCGGTAGTGCCTGAATCTAGCGGGGATTGGCCAGCAGAAAGGGGGGTATTTCCATTTGGTACTGCAGGCTCGTACACCGATGCACTGACTCTCGCACGTCGAGAGTCTTTCCTGCCTGCACGGTTGTCCAATGTGGCAGACATGGAAGGGTTGCGCCTCGACGCACGACTGAACGCAGTGACCGCAGTTGATAGAGCATCTCCGACTTGGGGTGTTGGAGGGGATCCTAGGGGTGGACTGGATGGTAGAGGGGGTAACTCATCAGCGTCAAACTTGTTGCTTGAAGTGGCAAATTCGGTAGCATGTCTTCCATGTCGACTGATGGTATAAGGTTTTAGGTGATCTGCGCGTTTGGTTGGGAGAGTTGGTGTGAGGGTAGTAACGGAGGGTCCACTCTTGGAGCTGGATGACGCAGGTGGAGATGAAGATAATGCAACAGCCGTCTCCACCAATTCATCTCTCTCCTCTTTCATCATCTCCTTCCAATCACCGTTTGAAAGAGGCGACGAGGATAACTGCATGCCACCACCTTTCTCGATTGGGAGGATAGTACGAGGTGCCGGTGATACATCTCGACTTGCGCTTCCGCCATCACTAGATGTTTCGCCAGCTAAGTTTCTTCTTCGGCCTGGTTTGACTTTTATTGATCCCGTTCCGTTTGTGTTGGGAAACCCACCAGGGTCTCTATCGTCGGTGCTCCCGTCGAGATCTACTATGCGTGTGTTGCGTTTTTTGCGTGTTTTCGAGGATACTACGATAGCTGGGTTCATTGCAGGTGAAGTAGAAATCGGAGATTGGGTTGCTGAAACATTTGGACTACCAGTAGCCGAGGTGTCGGATCGAGAATTCAATTGGGTCGAGGGCTTCGGGGATATGAGATGTTCAATTCCCAATCCTGTTGCAGGAGGAACTCCTGAGAGTGAGCCAGCTCGTGAGTGTGATTGTACACTCTTGTTTCTTGGGGACGATATGGATTTCGTAGATGCAAGAATGGAATTTCCCCCGAGTGTGGCGTCGACAGCACGTCTCTCTCCCCAGCTCGGAGACGTGCCATCCAAGACTATCTCCTTCTGCTCCTTGTGGAAGTGAGCAAAGCAACGAGCACGATGCTCAGCTCCCTCGGTTTGCACTAGGGGATTCCCCACCACCCAAATCTCTGCAACATTGGGTAGCACCGCCAATCTGCCAATCTCATCCGATTCTGTTATTCTGTTATTGCGAAGGTCGATGCGTTCCAAAGCGGAGAGCCGCTCAAGACCACAGAGACTGTCAAGGCGGTTTTGCGAGATGTTGAGAGTGGTTATGGACCCGATGAGGGTGTAGATTCCTAAAACACTGTCGATCATGTTGTTGGATAGGTTGAGAGAAACCAGGTTGTAAAGCTCGCCCAGGCCCGGAGGAACGCTGACGAGGAGATTTGATGATAAGTCGAGGTGGGTAAGTGAGGTAAGGAAGGGCAGTGGTGAAGTAGGAAAAAATGTGAGGTTGTTTTCTGCAAAAGAAAGGTATCTCAGTCGGCGCCAGCGAGTTGGGGATAGTGTAGGAAGGGTCGGGGTATTGGAAGATG
>Ga0247812_10002528_pt1 | contig 10308 bp, 9 predicted proteins | sample UWRJL149409B1_FD_178011 | JGI IMG/M metagenome (GOLD analysis project Ga0247812, IMG submission 178011) | Plant litter microbial communities from Arlington Agricultural Research Station in Wisconsin, United States - UWRJ-L149-409B-1 | ecosystem: Environmental > Terrestrial > Plant litter >...
ACAAGACCTTCCACATCTATTGTGGGTGAATCATCAGCAGCCAAATATTGTACTGTATTTCAGTTCATTGTTAGTCAATACCTAAAACATTTTTGCGGGTACCGCCCACCACAAATCGAAAAGGGCAAAATCCTCAGTACACTGCAAGCCCTTCAAGCGATCTTGATAGCGAAATATAGCAGGGAAACTAGATACTATACCGTTCCTATTCAGCTTCTATTATTTCAGAAGCAATAGTAGTCACGTGTCCATGGACTGAGGCAAGGCGATGGATCCTCTTCGATTAGTGCGATTTGCTACATTGCGCTGGCTATTTTTACTAATATCCATATCACTATGTGATTCTGAGCTGCTGCAAGATTCAGAGATTATTTTAAAGTTGTTACCCCATAGATTAAGCCTTCTTTTGAGAAAGAGACACAGCTTTTCACTCACCTAAAATAAACCATAACTTCGTATCTTGAAAAGAACTACTGCTAACTATTAAAAGTCCAGAAACTTTAAGCCAGAACAACTCCTTCATTCTAAGTCAATTTTCGGACCCATTCATCATGTCTAATCAAGGGAAAAAATCGCATTTCCGGACCATCCAAAAATTTGGCACGGATTACTCACCTGCGACAGTCTCGCAATATGTTTCAGAACGAACTGGAATGCATTGTGTTGTTGTGGAGCAGAAAGGCCCAAAGGTTCAAGGTTACTTTACGCTGGCAACGGAGATCTTGGACGATTCGGGATCCCCTCATACCTTGGAACATCTAGTTTTCATGGGTTCGAAGAGCTACCAGTACAAGGGATTATTGGATAAGCTCGCAAACAGGGCATACTCAAACACGAATGCATGGACTGCAACAGACCATACCGCTTATACACTAGATACGGCGGGTTGGGAGGGATTTGCTCAAATCCTTCCGGTCTACCTTGAACATGTACTCCTTCCTACCTTGACGGATGAAGGTTGTTATACTGAGGTCCATCATATTGACGGGGAAGGCAATGATGCCGGTGTCGTATACTCAGAAATGCAGGGGGTTGAAAATACAGGCTCTGAGATTATGGATATTAAAGCTAGGCATTTGCTTTATCCAAAAGATGTTGGTTTCAGATATGAGACTGGTGGACTCATGGGAGCACTCCGGGTTTTGACACCTGAACGGATACGAGCATTTCACAAAGAAATGTACCAACCGAAAAACCTCTGCCTAGTTCTTGTTGGAGAAGTTGACCAAATCAATCTCCTTGAGATCTTAGATGAGTTTGAGGATGGAATTCTTAATGAAGTGCCATTAGTTGATGCACCTTTCAAGAGGTAAGTGCTACTTAATCTAGCATAAGTGAAAAGCTCTGATTTCTCTAGACCTTGGATCGAGTCTGCTCAACCACCCCAGCTTAAAGAATCTGTTATTGAGACCATTGAGTTCCCTGAAGAGGACGAGTCTTCTGGTGAAATCCTGATTGGAATGTTTGGGCCTAATTGCAATGATCCCATACTGACAGGAGCTCTCAATGTTCTCTTGACTTACCTATGCGGTTCATCCGTTTCAATTCTAGAGAACGTAATGGTTGAGAAAGAGGAACTTGCAAGTGCTATCACATACTCCTGGGATGCGCGCCCCGATTCAGTAATATGGTTCAATCCCTCAGGAGTTGCGACCGAGAAACTGGCATATGTCGAGAAGCGACTTTTTGAGCTTCTCAAGGAGGTTGCATCGAAACCGCTCGACATGGAGTATCTGAAGGATTGTCTCAGAAGAGAAAAGAGGCAACTGAAGTTCGAAGCAGAAAGCTCAGGTAACTTCTTTGCTACTGCAGTTATTAATGATTTCTTATTTGGTGCTCGGGATGGATCTGATCTGAAAGATCTCAGCTCAATTAAGGAGTTTGATGAACTGGAGGGATGGGCCGAGACACAATGGAAAGACTTCTTGAAAAAATGGATTTCAGATGCTCCTCACGTATCTATCCTTGGAAAGCCGTCTAAGAAACTTGCGAAAACTTTGAAGGCCAATGAGGAAGCCCGCATTTCTACCAGAAAAGCCGAGTTGGGCCCGGTCGGTCTAGCTGAGAAAGCTGAAAAGCTAAAACAGGCGATTGCTAAGAATGATGCCGAGATTCCAGCCTCAGTCCTACAAAAGTGGCCTGTGCCGGGTGTAGAATCCATCCATTTCATTGAGTCTATTACTGCACGCTCTGGCCTAGCCAAGAAAATCGGTACACAGTCAAATGAGATACAGAAAGTTATTGATAGCTCCGACTCGGGATTACCACTTTTCATTCAATTTGAACATGTTCCTTCAAACTTTGTACATATCACCGTACTTTTGGGAACCTCTCAAGTTAAGACAGAACACCGACCACTACTGCCCATATTCATCGACAACTTTTTTAATACTCCAGCTATTATTGACGGAGAAAGACTTGAATTTGAAAAGATCGTTACTGCGCTGGAGAAAGATACAATTAGTTACTCTATGAGTGGCGGTGCTCGTCTAGGAGACAAAGAAGGTCTGGTTATTCAATTCCAGGTAGAGCCTGATAAGTACACAACAGCGATCAAGTGGATCAAAACTATGATGTTCGATAGCGTATTTGACCAAACACGATTGAATGCAGGAATGTCAAAGATTCTAGCTGATATCCCCGAAGCCAGACGGGACGGCAACACTATGGTTTATGCTATAGATTCTGCTATTCACCTCGATAAAGAGTCTAGCATAAGAGCTCGAGGAACACTCGTCAAGGCCGTTTTTGTGAAGCGTCTCAAGAAACTTCTTGCCAAGGATCCAAAGTCCGTTCTCGCCTCTTTCGAAGAACTCCGAAAAGCTCTTTTTACATTCGATAACATGCGTGCTCTTGTTATCGGCAACATCAAGACACTTCCTTCCCCTGTGGATGCATGGCAACCTTTGATCGCCGGCCTCGAAACGAATAAACCGGTGCTGCCTATTGTAAAGCAAATCGAACGCTTGAGTCCTCATGGGAAGGAGCCTGGTCAATATGGTGTAGTGGTGGCTCCAATGGCTCCCATTGACTCATCTTTCCTTCTCGCAACAGCCAAAGGACCAAATTCATATACCGATCCCATTCTCCCCGCACTTCTTGTCACGACATCCTACCTTGAAGCTGTTGAAGGTCCATTGTGGACTGCTGTTCGTGGCACTGGTCTTGCATATGGAGCTAGATTTGGAAAGGATTTGGAAGCTGGTTCCGTACAGTTCTCTGTCTATCGCTCTCCCGATCCATACCGGGCTTTTATGGCCGCCAAGAAGGTCGTTGAGCAATATATTAGTGGAGAACTAGAGCTGGAAGAACCAGCGCTTGAGGGTGCTATCTCCGGTATTGTTACTGGCCTAGCTGATGAGCAGACCACAATGGCTGCAGCTGGCCAGTTCCATTTTGTAGACGGCGTTATTAGGGAAGTTGATAACGAGTATAATACACGTATGCTCAAGGCCGTGCGTGAGGTCACCAGAGACCAGATAAAAGATGTCATGAAGAACGTGCTTCTACCAGCTTTCATTCCTGGCAAGGCTAATGTTGTTACGACTTGCGCAACTCTCATGGAGGAGGTAAGCTACACTGTGAGATACCATACGGTATGTTTTGCTAACATAATGTCAGGGTATCATTAAGGGTTTCTCGGAACTAGGCTTCAAGACTCAATCTCAGCAACTTTCCCATTTCCAAGAAGATTATGGTCTCAGTGGAGATGCTGATGAAGAGGAGGAAGAAGAAGATGAGGATGAGGATGTTGAAATGGACGGGGAGAGTGAAGACTTCAGCGATGAGTCCAAGGAATTGTGATTTATGACATAAGTTAGGAGTGGGTTGACATTGGGATAGAATTGGGTGCGTACGCAATGGCTATTTCAAGGAACTCGTCACGGTCATAAATTTGGCTAAGAAAGGTGCACTGATATAGACCAAACTTATAATCCTAGACAAATCTCAGATTTTATCAACAAGTGTGTTGAGAAAGGGGGGGGTCACGGTAAAACTCTGAGTGGTACTTGTTAAATACGAGGCACTTAGTTTTTATTGATTTAGCCTTCTTTGCCTTGTAGAATAATAAACAATAGAGGGTTGTTTTCTGAGTCTTGGAAAATTACACAGCTTTATATGCTTCCAAGTAAGCTCGTCTGGCCCTGAAAAATCAGTCTAATTATATGAACTAGGCTAGATTCCTCCTCATAATGCTCGGCCTAGAACAATCAATGCTTACTCTTCGGCATGCTTAGCAAGTCAAAAATCTTTAGATGCCACTGAGGGATGATGTTCCTAAGTCAACACCAGGGTCAAGAGCTGTCATTCTGGCCTCTTCTATTGGAGGTTATTCTTCCAGCTCCTCAACCTCCAACCTCCTATTCGATCTCGGATAGTAGGAAGTTAGTCCGCATGAACAGTTTCTGAAAAGACGGTTGCCAGCCACAGAACGGCACAATTTTAATGTCGAGGTAAGCCTGTGAGGATTCTGACAGACAGAGTTCTTTGCAAGAGTCCATCGTGTGGTAGAAAGTCTACTGGTAGGTCACTTATAACTATTGAAGTTTGATCACGAAGATTGGGCTATAACTCGTGCTTTCGAATTTAATGCTACGCAGCAGTATACTTGAGTAGAATTGTATTGTTTTTGTTAACAGTGGGCACTTCCGTTGCTTTTGAATGCTTCGGCATCTAGGTCTTCTTGAATTTGGCATTAATGATCAATCAGGAGCATTGGGAACCGGAATGTAGGACATATTCAAACAGCCAACACTTAAATATGTCCTAGCTTGATTACGATATTTGTGCTGCTACCTAACAATAGGAAATATCGAGCTGCACCGTCTTCAAGGCCAAGTCGAGATCACCCCTGCTTAAATTAGCTACATAAGTTTTCCACGGCTAAATCAACTATGTTGAAGGATTTGCATCGCCAATCAGCCGCGACCCGATTGCAACCCTATTAAAACAAGCAAATTACACGGATAAGCTTTCCAGATGTACACTGATCAATGATACCTTATGCATGCCAATGTAGATCATGAAAGCCAGCTGTCTGTGTCGCTTGGCTATTACCCACGCGCGATCACTGGGACTAGTTATCCGTTATACGACATCGTCTATACGAGGTATATGTATGGCAAAGTTGTCTTTTGGATAAACTCAGTTCGAAAGAATTCTTCCTATCTGTTGTGCTGTAGTTGATTGTGCCTTCACACTTTTGATTGAAGCCATCACTATGACTTACTTTGCTCAATTCTCTTCTTGCGATGACAATGATCATTAAGGCAGTGAAAAGTCGACCTGTACGATCTTTGAACCGACGAAGATGGATGTTGTATGCTGCGTTCCTCGTAGTCACCTTGATGATTTTCCTCGACTCTATGAGCTATCCTCCCAAGCCTCCACAGACTGTGAATCTAGTACTTGCCCTCACCAAGGCACAAGACTACTCGTGGACTTCGAAACTCACGATCCCAAACATGAAAATCATACCCTTCATCTCGGACGATCCCACAGCTCTATTCCACCCGCCTGCAGACAAAGGTAGAGAGGCTCTCGCGTATCTCACCTACCTGTACCAATTCTATGATTTCCTTCCGGATATTTCCATCTTCGTGCATGGCGATGATGTAACTTGGCATATCGATCCAATTTTCGGGAAGAGCACAGCTAATGCTATCGATCTTTTGTATATCCAAGAAGCTCTTCGCCGTGGTTATCTGAATCTGCGTACGTCCTGGAAAGGCGGATGTCCCGCTTGGATCAATACAACAAATGGCTATAAAGGTAGCACCACCGACTCATTTTTCTCTAAATCTCTTCGCTGGAACGGGACTCTAAGCGAGAAGGTTGAGGAGCCTTACATGAGAGCTGCATTTGAAGAAAACTTTCCTGGCATCCAAGCGCCGGAAATTCTAGCACAGCCATGCTGTTCTCAGTTCGCAGTCTCTAGGAAAACTATCAGATCCATCCCAAGAGAAAAATATCAAGAGAAGATTTCTTGGATGTTGAAGACTCCCTTATCTGATCAGTTAACAGGAAGGATGTGGGAACATATGTGGCAATATCTGTTTTTGGAGAAGGCTGAGGATTGTCTGGTCGAGTACGAGGCTTTGTGTAGGGGTTGGGGGATTTGTTTCATGAATCAAGCTGAATTGGACGAATGGAATAAGCTCGCGGAGAAAATACAGGGACTAAAGAGAATTACCAGCTCAACAGATGTTGAAGATAGGGACATTCGAGCGCTAGAGGAGAATTTGAATAGTAGGAGAATGGAGGCTCTTGGAAGAGGGAGAATCAACAGGAGAAACTGAATCTAATCGTAGAATTTCGGATATACTTTGATGACTATAACCCATACTAACTCAGTGATCAATTTTCTTTCCAAACTGTGGCTAAGACCTTCCGTGGAAAAGGAGATTTCCTACTTGTTGTGGCCTAAGGCACCATTACTGTAGCCCCGCACTACTAGTTTACAGTATAGCATCACGAGAAGGGGCAACGTCTCTTTTCTTCTTCAGACTACACTGTATACAAGAACCCTTCTTTGCATTTCTGAGGAATCTCCCCTCTCTTTGTGACATAGGGTCCTTGACACAAACGTAAATTCCAAAGCCCCTACTATAACAACTTGGGAAAAAATCAAAAGTGGTATACTATAGAACCAGTTTGAATACAGTGCAAACCACGTACTTTCACGTAGACGTAGGGTGCTCGTTTTATTATATAAGTGAAAGCCCTCGTCCACTCGAATGTGATAAGGACAGGAGAATCTGGCGGTGTATTTGCTACAACACCAATTATACATGGCAATTCCTCATTCGAGTCAGGTGGTATCTTTGCAACCTTCTGAATATGTTGGATCAAGTCACAAATCTTGTGCAGAGTCACTTTCAAGTTCTGTTTGCTACTTTGTCACCCTTGGCTTTTGGATTTGGAGCTTGAATTTTGCTTAATGTTCCGAAGTTGGAAAACCTTAGGTGAAATAAACCTTGTTAGAATTCTAATGCAGAAAGATAGACACTAATGTTAGCGAGTGAAAATTTATCAGCAGATATGATGGTAGAGTTGCTAAAGTCTTTCGCACCTTGAATCTGTGCAGGAAGGATTGCAACTGCTTGGCTTGTTGTTGTACTAGCAGGGTCGTGTAGGAGTCAAACACTTACGATGAGCCCAATGGCCCAATGACACATATTTCTAAATGTGAATCATGGGCCAGTGATAAGTTTTCGTAAAAGTATTAGCCAAAAAAAACAAGCCACCAATAACAATTCATAAAAGATATAACTAGCAAGTATCCGTAAAGAACATAGCTGAAAATAATGGTCTGATCATAACTTGGCTGGTGTCGTTGCAGTTCCATAAACCAATATTAAAGTAAGCTATGTCAGCGCTAAGTGTTGGATTGGGCTTGATACACGAGGGATTACTCCACTAACACAACAAAGTGAATTGTATATCTATTCCGAATGTCCCTATCAATAACAAGCAGCAAAAGTTTCTCTAATCTCTATCTCGCTGGCCCTCTGGTTGCTCTAACAGTCATGTCACCCATTCAAAAACCGACTATTCTTATCATTCATGGCCTCTGGCACAGCCCTAAACATTTCAGGCCTCTCAGAAACTTATTTGAATCCCACGGATTTGAAACTGAATGTCCTACTTTACCTACCTTCAATGCAAAGGCAGCACCGCCTACAATATCCCTTGCGGAGGATGTCAGCGCTGTTCAGGTAAACTTTAGTTTCTTTAAATGACTTGATATCTTCGGTCTCTTCAGAGCAATGGTTGAAATACTCCAGCCATAGATTCAAGATTTCAAGTCCAGTAAATCAAATCACTGTCCTATTGATGCAAGCTAATTCTAGGATTGCAAATAGGCAGTGCTCACAAGGTTGATAGAAGGGGAGGGAAAGGAAGTCATCGTGATATTGCACTCTTATGGTGGCATAGTGGGCACTCAGGCAGTCCTTGAAGCTTTTAGCAAGAAGGCTAGAGGTGCAAAGAACCTTTCTGGAGGCGTCATTAGACTTTTCTATGTGGCTGCCTTTCTCTTGCCAATGGGAGCTTCTCTTGAGATGGCAGTTGGGGGTGAACTGCCACCATTTATCAAAGTTGAGGTGAGTTCTACTCAATTTTCCTTGGGGTATTAACATCTAACTAAGTTGAATTCTATTAGGATAATGGACTTTGTAACATGGATGACCCAGACATTCGTTTTTACAACGATCTTGCCAAAGAAGAACAGGATCAATGGATCTCAGAACTGGCACCGGTTCCGGTTATCGCACTCAAGACAGCAATCACTTATGCCGCATATCAACATCACCCGACGACATATTTGTATTGCGAGAATGATCAGGCAGTACAGTGGGAGGTTCAAAAGATAATGGTAGCGGGGGCGGGTATCGAAATCGATACCGAAACATGTACTGCGGGACATTCACCGTATCTCAGCCAGCAGCAACTGATGCTGGATATGGTGAACAAGTTCGTAGAAGTATAGAGGCTGTGATTCCCTTTCTTGATTCGCTGCTATGCCTCTCGGATCTAGCACGTGGTGAAGTTGTGTAGAGTTTCTTACAGCCGCTTCATAATGGCTATAGTGCTGAGATCGCGTCATTATCCCAGTCCACGAAGATATCAAATACCGCCTCAACCGATCACCTTCCTAGTTAAGGGTTCCAACCTGGGTTATCATTAAGAGGAATGAGAATGGTACCTTTAGGTGAAATACTATATTTGGTTAAACTATAGAACATACAATTGGCATTCAAAAAGTGAACATAGAGAATTAAATCATCAATAGACTCGATTCTGCCAATCTGAGGCTCGTAAACTTGAATTTAAACAGTGAATTTGACAAATTGGAATCTTGTGGAAAACTTGGTACGAGAAGCAAACCTTATTTATATTTAGAGTTGGGGGGAAAGTGTGAAATCGAAGTGAATTTCAGTATAATGTCCTGATACTGACGAGGTGGTAGTGACGGAACGAACTCATATCATATATGATTGATACTTGTCTACGGCTCTGCTCCAGCAGCGTAATAGATGTAATTTGAGATGTATAACATAAATCTAGGAACATGATGCTAAAAACACATGCTAGGGACTAGGGACTATTGTGTCCAGTTGAGCTTATCCTGGCTAAGGTGGATAGTTGAAATCACCAAATCTTCGTAAGTACGAGGTGTTATCCTGAACCCTGATATCAAAATTAAAGGTTAATGACCAAAGGAAGAAGAAAAGAAGAAGAAAAGCTCGCTGCTTCATGAAATCGGTCATTTTGGCTGATGTAGACAATAGTTGAATGACACGTAATATACATGTTGTGGCGAGCATTTACTACGTAGGGCTCCTCTAGGAAATTGACACCTTTAGTAGCGGTCATCCAGGCCAACTCCAAAGTTTGTAAGGCATATCTGATTCATAGTGCCCTGTTGTGGATTTAAGGCTCTGTGTAACAAATCTCTATTGGTGTTATTTTGGTCCCAACGGTTAGAATACTCATCACTCGAAGTGTTGAAGCTAACAAGTTGTTCGTAGGACGGAGAACATGCTATTGTGTGACTTGATCACTGGAGCCTCGCTGGGGCAAAGAATGAGAGAGTAGCACAAGGCAGATTTTACATGTCAACTTAACATGAGAATAGAAAAGATAAAAGGAGTTAGAGTCTCGATGAGTTAAGCGAGATCATTCAGGGGCGGAAAAACTAATTTTGCCAAGACACACATGATTATATCTGTTTTTAGTTCTGGATATATCTCCGTAGTTCTATTTTAATTCAGTAATAGGATAATAGCACCGGACAGACGACATATTAAGCAGTGAAATAGAGACAGGAATAAGGATTTCCCAATCTCCTGTCCCAATCTCCTGTCCCAATGGATAATTGACTATTTAACTGCTGCAATTGCACGACTTTCATCAAACTCCTCAACAATCAGATTTATGATGTCCCCATGTTTAATAGAGGGAGCTTGCACGTACAAGATTTAACCTTATCACATGCTGCTAGTACGGGTGATATACAAATGATATGTGTCGTAGGTAGTCTTCAGGATACCCACGTTTTTCGTACGATCCAACAGCATATTGATGCGCAAGGTCGTAAGTATCAAGGTTTTGACTTTGTGCTCTATATTATACAGATACTATAAGTCATACTTCAATCAAAATTCATAATCAGCAGTGGTTGGTGGGTAATCAATTCATGAAACTGGAGAGACTGCGAAAGGTAAAGGGTATCGACATCGAATTCATAAAATCTCCGTTGCAGCCAGCCAAGTTATATTACAACATGAACAGTCATTATTGCCA
>Ga0247812_10002529_pt1 | contig 10308 bp, 10 predicted proteins | sample UWRJL149409B1_FD_178011 | JGI IMG/M metagenome (GOLD analysis project Ga0247812, IMG submission 178011) | Plant litter microbial communities from Arlington Agricultural Research Station in Wisconsin, United States - UWRJ-L149-409B-1 | ecosystem: Environmental > Terrestrial > Plant litter >...
CGTCAAAAAAGGAAAGAAAACAGCCGGGATCTAATATCACTAAAATATTGTTAGTTGGAATGAAGGGGAGCTGTGTAGCTTAGCGTAGCTGAGTGAGTACGTTTACGTTCCCTCCGCTCTACACAACACACAAAATACGACACGGTGTGATATGATATGATAGTGTGCCTCCATATCAACAACATAGGTACATCCCCGACATCATTGGAATATGTTGACAACAGAAACGCAGCTTTGTGACAACAGCCATTTGGCGCCACTCCCTCTTACGTTTGGTTCTAAAAAAGAAAATTGAAATAATTGGGATATCTCTAGACTCAGAAAGATTAGAGTGTTAGATATATAACTATTACCTTGTTGCTGTTGTTGAATAGGTGGTTCCCCCATCCCCTTTCTTGGTCTTCTTCCCTTTTCTGGACATCCTTCCTTTGCTTGTGCTTTGTCGTTGGCTTTTGGTGGCATATAAGTTTTTCTTTTCTTCTGATTCACATTTAAGATTCATTGATTTCGAAGTGATGGCACTCGTCAAAGTATCGGAGGACTGGCTTCTTTAGGGTGTACACATATATTATAAGGAGTCTATTCATTTCCATGAGAATTTTGAGGCTCCATCATTTTTTGGTTAGGTTTTAAGCATATATTCCTCGTGCTATGTTGTGAAGTTTGTGTTTAGACTTCTCTTGGATTTGATAATGAACGCGTTAATGGCGGAAGTGAAGTGAGTGAGTGTAATTTCGCGTGCCTTCCTTCTCGCCGTTTCTGTCTTCGCCCAACATGAACATTACACACGCATTCACTGAACTCTACCTTCCCGAGATCTTTGATCCCTGCCTTTTCTCCTACAGTCAACCATCATCACCGTTCGCCCTCTAGAGTGTACTGTCAAATTCAACACAGGTACCTCAAATAATTACAAAGTCACTGTACCATCCATCCTCTTGAATGCTCCCAACGCTTCAATATGGCGCGCGAGAAGACCTATCGAAGTCGGAAGCATCGAGAAAAGACTGAGTCCCCCTCATCCGCCAAAAAGAATCGAAAGAAGACCTCCAAGCGCCCAGGTCTCCGGGAGCGCAGACAGGCCGAGAATCGCGAGAAGCCTTCGCAAGCAAGGTCACCTCGCCGGCAGGCCATCAGCGCAACAGATGTCCAAGAAGAGCCTGCTAAACATAAACATGCGGCCAGACCCCAAGCTAACATCCCGGTTGCTGTTGCACCGGTCGAGAACGCTCCCATTGAGAAAATCCCCGTAGAGAAAGTGCTTAAGGTCAGGAAGACAGTATCAGCTGCTGGTATGTTCAAGAAAGACAAAGTCGATGTAAAGAAGCAGGGCATTGGCAAGAGTTTCTCGCCTGACAAAATAACTGAGAGCAATCTATCTCTTGAATTTCATGGTACGTATCCCTCGTCTTCACATGGCGACGGACTAATACAGCTACAGGATATCTTGAGGAAGCACGTATGGCCATCGACTCCAAGATGCTAAAGAGTTTCAACGAGGTTCATGAAGAATTGACGAACAGTTTTGCAGCGTCCAGGCGAACTGATGAGGAGTTCTTTGAGCGGCTTCACGGATCCACCAAAGCCCTCGTATTCCCGCTTGCTGAAGAACAGATTAAATCGACATTCAAGCGTGACGGTAAACAGGTCACTGAAATTATCAATATGGGTCAGCGCATTACCGAATTCAAGAGGAATATTGAGAAAGACAAGGAGAGACTAGAAGAGCAATGGAAACAATGGGAGGAGCTGCAGAACGAATATATTGAGCTTGGGCTGGATGTATTTGGGCCTGAGGCATTCGGTGATGTGCAGGAGCGTGAGGAGAGAGGACATGGGTATAGGTGGGAGATGGAGCTTACGGATTTGGAGCATGGTGCGAGACTTGAAGAGATCATGGCTGAGGTGGCGGAATTCAAGACTGAAGGCCTGAAGAAGATGATGAAGACTGAGAAGGTATGTACGACACGGTGCTTCCTGTGGATGTACCACTAATATAATTTTTCATCTAGGAGATGATAGCCAGCTCAAACCAGGAAACTGCTAGAATTGTCAAGGCCATCATTGAAGATTAGAATGGGGTATGCCACGGGCGCTTTGAGAAGATCTGGCTGCCAAGGGTGTTTGCTCTACTTTTGCAACGTCTAGCATGTTCGAAATTTATTGCTATACAAAGGAATCAAAGAGCTACAATTATGATTATGATGATGTTACCATACTAATTGACTTCAAAGTTCAGAAAGTGCATGCTGCTAAGCCAGAAGAACTCCAACTGAGTGCCGTGGTGTATGCATCCAATAATAATAAGCTTGGTATTCGATGTAATATGATAGATCTCATAAACGCATCATTGAGAGATAAATCCTTACACGAAGGTAGTCAATTCTACTTCCCTCCAGACAGACCAAATAAGTTTTGTGGTTTGCTTGTCATACCGGATTTTGAAATACCAGTGAGCAAAGAACTTCTTTCTATTAATCATTCGAATTGAGGTATCTAGCTTTACCACAAACCTAACGCCAGCCCATAAATGACACTTCCAACACTTTATCCTACAGTATCAAAACACACGTATTCATACAGAAGATCATAAACAAACATCACAAATAGTTATGTTCCACATCCCATGCCGGCCGTTTGAAAATCTCCACCCTCCTCTCCATCTTCCCCGACATGCTTCCCAAGCGATACGCAAGATCATGCTCACCAAACCAGCCCTCGCCAAAAAAGTCCCGCATATGCCTTGCATGGATATACCGCCACCCGTCGCCATACGGCATCATCGAAAAGTAAATCTCGGCATACTGCTCCCAGTCCTTCTCAATGATGCAGAGCACACACAGCATCGCCTGCTGCGTTTGGTTGCGCACACGGTCCGCTTCTAGATTGTGCGTCGTGGGCTGGCCCAGACATCTGAACGGGTTGCGCGTCGTGCTTGCAGGAATTGCGGGATCCCAGTATGTGGTGAGCGCGAGAGGAGAGGTGGGACGCCCGGGTGTCATATCTGTATAGGTGAAGAGGTAGGAGAGGTCTTCCCGAGCTTTGCTTGCTATAGCTGAGTTTTCGCCCTTTTCAGCTGTTCTGTCTGCTGAATCGGTGCTTTCGGAAGTAGGTGATGTTTCTAATTCCTCGAGATCTACCGTGGAAGAGGACGAACCGACAGTTGAATGTAGACGGGCAGTGGTCCAGTCTTCCGTAAAGTCATCGCTTTGAGGTGAGGACGGGAGACGAGGCAGTTGTGCCTCTTCGGTATTTTTCAAATCAATGAGAGATCTCATGTATTCCTTGAGAGCTATCTCTGTCAAATATTCCTGATCCTCAGCCGGAGTACTCCAACTAACTGCTTTCTTCTTGGATGGTGCTTCGGGGCCCTTGAGATAACGTGGGTACTTAGGAGGCTGAGGTCCTTTGTCTTTGGGTTCTGGTTCATCTTGTGGTCTCCTTTCTTTTCCATCTTCATTATTTTCATCAGCGCCACCATCCTCGCTGTCACTCTCATCGCGAACACCGTCGTTATTATCTCCACCCTCACTATCATTTACTGAATCACCACCCTCCCCAGGAGAATCTACTCCCATATTACAAGTCAAGCAAAGGACCTCCATGCAAAATGCGCATCGAGATTCTATTTCAGTGGCTTCTACTTTAGTAGTTTCTGCTACAGTACTCTCAGCTACAGTGGCAGCTGCTTCACTACTGTTGAACGTCCATAGATCTTGAATATCTACAGCAGCGGGTATCTGTGGCGAAGTCTCAGCAGACTCCACATGGGTTTGTAGAAGACAAAGTATGGGATATCCGTCTTCACACCATATACAATCACAGCCTGACCTATCGCCTTGAATGGCATTTTCGTCTCGTTCCATGAATTCTGGTGCATCAGGCCGTAAAGCCGAAGGTCCTGCTGATTGGTTGTTGCCCTGATTATAGCCAACGCAGATACACGGAGAGGCGGCACAAATTAGACAGCCCGTACTGTTGGCCTGCATTGGAGCTTCATTCTGCATTTTAGGATTTTGAGCCAACACAGGTCCTTGAGGCGACGATTCTTGCGGGGTGAATAGCACCGTACTAACGAATTCTGGAAACTGCCTTCTTGGGAACGGCCGCAAATTGGCTGGTAGCTCCCCATGCACTTCTTCCAGAATTTCAAGCAGCCTCCAAAATTCGTCATAGAAACAAGCTCGCAAGTCTTCGTCTGTTAGCGCCTCCATATCCGTACTCTGCGGAAACGTGTCGATCTGATACCCCAGAGTATCAATGGAGTTTCTTATAGACTCAGCTCTTTCTATATTCGTAGTTTGCCGTTCCTCATCGGTAGGTAGTTTGAGTCGACGTATGAGCGAGAAGGTATCTTCCAGGTCGGGATAAGCAGCTTCACTGGTTTCGTGGTGATAGTCAGGGTGTTTCCCCAAGAACTGACCGGATTCGGCTGGTTTCCCGCTATAGGCTGTGCGTGTGATTCGTACCACTGTGGAAAGCTGTCTGTCGCATGTCTCATGTCTTGCTAGCTGTTCCTGAGTAGGCCGAGCAGGTCGAACAATGTTCCCCCGTTCGTCCACCGGTGGATGATGAATGCCGCATTTACAGTTTCTAGGGAAACAGCCCCTACCTCTGGTTGATATACTCGTCCTGTTCGATACGTTACCAGGGAATGGCGCAATAGTAGGCTGTTGCTGGTTTTGTAAAAATTGGTGAGCTCGACCACGAGTCCTATTTCCCGCACGACCACCTCTATTTAAGCCACGGCCGTATTGGCCTGCCGGTGTCCTATCTGGTGGAGGATTGATTGGAGCTGAAGTCGCCACATTGCTATTACCTCCATTTCCGGCATAAGCCGGTCTGTGTAAATTCTGGGGTGGTGGACCCGGAAACTCTCCAAAGGCTGGATAACGTTGGGTTTGCGGCAGAGGTGCGAGGCCATTAGTCCTTCCAACATTCTCTCCATTTTGAGATAATGCTTGTACCTTATAATCTGCTAAACTTTTCGTTTCAAGAACCTGTGGGGGTAGTTTTGGCTTCTCTGGCGATGTTCCCTCTCGGCTAGAACGCTCTAATAGCCTTGATGGTTGCTGAGATACGTTTTCAGGCACCGGCAGCGTCTGCTCTGGCGAGCTCCGACGACTAGCTCCCCAAGAACTTGCTAGAGTCAAAGCTTCTAACCTTGATTCTTCTGTTGCTCTCCAATTCGAGGGCCCGGGGTCCTGAACGTTTGCCGCTATCAAATTTCGCACCCTACGATCATTCCAGTTCACGCGAGCTCTAGCGGGCGGAGGTATGCGGTGGGGTGTTTGCTGAACAGCAGGTCTGAAATCCTGGCCTGGTTGAAATGCCAATTTTGTTGCAGGTGCAGGTTCCGCTTCTCTGCGTACTACGGCTTTTCCTTTGCCCTTTGGATCCATGATGAGGGTGATTCCAACGTTTTTGGCCTCCTGAGTTTAAGCGAATTTAAGCGAGAAAGGGGGACGAATGTCGCTTATGAAGTGGTAAAGTGAGTTTTGTTATTTGTTATTCTTCTGAGAGACATTGCAGATCTAAGTAAGGCATGTTTATGTGCGTGGTGTAGATTTGTATATATATCTTGCCTTAGAAATTATAACTGAACTGCTTGGTTCGATCTAGGCTGGTTGGAAATATTTCAATATCAACTAATGAATGTGGTTAACGAGGCGCCCACCATCCATAGCGACTCAAATCTCAGCAACAACTTACACAATGCAACTGAATGGAAGATATTTGCAGCGGGTCATAAAATATCTCTCTCGTGAAGACGCTCAAAAGTCATGAAGTGAAAAAAGCATCTGTGTTCCAAAAAGAAAAGTGCGATCTTTTACATTTTACGTGCGCATATATCTACATCTATCAGAAAGTCGACGAGCATGATTCACATATCCCTCTCCACCAAACCCTCTAATTCAGCCACACAAAATCTCTTTCCCTCCAATAGTCATCATCAGTCGCGAAAACTAGATCACCTGGAGAAACGGACGGCTCGCACTAGCCTACCGCTCTAGTTAGCACTACATCGAGGCAGGAGAGAAACAACGACACCAAATACCAAATACCAAAATTTCAAACCGACTAGAGAGAAAAGGAGAAGGTGTCATGGGAAATATATGTAACATGTACTCTATCTTATCTATCTCAAATGGTCGAATTTGGAAATCGTCCTAGATTTCTCGAAAAGGAGAGACGGAAAAAAGAAAGAAAAAAAAAGGAAAATACGAAAACGGAATTTTGGCGCAGGCAGTCATTATATGTTTCTCTTTTCTCTTTTCTCGGTAGGGTTTCAAGAGAATAGGCTTGTGTAAAGTGTATATATAAAAATAAACATAGAGGGCTAATAACGATGATGGTTTCTGTTCATCATTTCTATTTTCGATCGTTCTAATTTCTTCTTCACTTGAAATTACTAGTAAACCCATTGGAGTTAAGTTTAAGGTCACACGTCGCAAGTATCATCATAAATCTTTTGGAAGATATATATTACCGCACTTCTTCCGCCGCCGGGGTGGGGGAGGGGATATCTTTTCTATTAAAGTTTGCTTTCTCATTCTTCATAATATCTCTCTTCTTTGTATTTACAAAAGAGTTTCATAGAGAAATAGCGTTATAGATAACACTAATGAACACTAATGAACGCTATATATACATATACTTATATGTGAGTGAATGACATCACGTGAGCCACCTCTACACCCTTTGGATAGAGATGTCAAATTTCTATTTGGGGACATGTAGTTAGGGAATGATGCTGATGATTTATTTGCTTATAGGCGTGTTTATTTTTATATTTTTTCAATCTATGTAGGGCTATATAGGATTCGTTCTATGTGATTTGAGTCGCTATGCTATGCAAAATTGCACATGCAAAGGGGGTGAGGCTTTTTCAAAATTAGATGAAAGCAGAGCAAAGCAAAGCAAAGCAGAGAGCAATAGCGCCATCAACGCCTCCTAACACCAAAAAGGGAATCAATGATGAGTCTAGCCACTCCATTTTTGCACCATCCGTGAGGTTTTGTTTTCGGTTTCGTTTTCATTTTCTTCGTCACAAGAGTTTGTTTGGTTTCTGTGGTCTATTCCTTTTCGTTGACAACTACTCCCCATGGATGGTCCTCTTTGCCGTACATGATGTTCACCAACCACTAGTATTTGTTAGATTCATGCGTGCAGGTGGGTTGGAATGGGTGAGATGTGGAGGAGGGGGCTTACGGATTTGATGATAGCGGTATATTTGCCGCTCTCACCCTCGGCCATGGGCATGATGAGATCCTCGTCATTGTAGTTGATCGCCGAGACGGGCTCTACGAAATACTAGAAAGATATCAGTATCACGGTTTCAACAAAAGAGCCGTTTTTGTTGGTTGTTGAGAGAATCAGAACTTACAGCTGTACCGGCCGCAAAAGCCTCTACGACCCTTCCCTCGGCCACCGCCTCCACAATATCCTCCATGGTAAATTCTCTCTCTACAATTTCCAGTTCGTCGCCTAATCGCTCCTTTGACAATTGCAAGATGCTTCGTCTGGTGACACCATCCAAAATAACTTTGTCTCCGAGTGGTGCAGTAACAAGCTGCACTCGGCCCTCCTTGGTCTTCCATACGATGAAGAAGTTGCTGGCACCTGCCTCCGTGACCTGTCCGTTCAACAACCACAAAACTTGATCATAGCCCCTGGCTCTCGCTTCCGAAGTCGCCATGAGCGATGGACCGTAGTTGGCACCGACCTTGGCGAAGCCAAAGCCGCCGGGCCAGGCGCGTACGCCATTCTGGGAGGCAAGGAGACGCATGCCGCCAACCGTGGAGAGCGAGGGCATGAAAGTGATGATGACGAAGAGCGTTGCTTCACGTGGTGCTGCGACGCCGAGCCCGGCTGCGGAACCGATCATCGTGGGGCGGATATAGAGGAAGGTGCCGTTCTTGGGGAGCCATTTCTTGCCATCTACGGCGAGCAGGGCAAAGATGAGTCGTTCTAGCTCCTGGGGGTCGAAAGCTGGAAGTGCGATGCGGGTGGCGGAGATGAGCTAGGAGGCAATTGTGTTAGTTTTCTATTTCTATCTCTACGATAAGATTCTAATTTCCCCCTCAATCTTGAAATGATGGGTGGGTGTGTTTTACCATGCGTGCGCAGTTTGCGTCTGGTCTGAATAATCTCAACTTTCCGTCATGGCCACGGTAAACTTTCATGCCCTCGAAGCATTCGGTTGCATAACTGCGCCTATATTAGCCATCCCATTCCGTTCCATTCCAATGCATTGCATAGTTCGTCTTTCTCATCTCAAGTAGTAGAATGACTTACTGTAAAACACTAGCCGTCGGTGCCAAGCTCAAATTTCCATAGGGTTTGAGTTCCGGCGCCTCCCAGCCTGTGGTGTTCTTCCACACGGCGGTGATCATGTGATCGGTACATTGCGAAGCCATGTTTGCGTGCGGATCACTCTGATCGGGTACGCTCATGGGCGTGGTGGTGGGCGTGAAGACGAGTTTGGAGGCATCGAGAGGCAGCAGGAGGGACTGGGCTCCAATCTTGTGGGTGATGGCCGATGCCGTCAACTCGGTGGTTTTGATGCCATGGGGCGGCGTGGCCGCAGGCGTGATGGCGGAGGGAGCCATTTTGGAGAGTTTCCCTTGAGGGTATTGCTGCGCGAGTGAAGAAAACAAGGATTATCTTTTGTTGGTGTCTCCGGTTGAAGATTGGGAGGATATTAATTAATTGATGGATGGGGGATGTTTGGGTGGTTTGGGTGGTGGTCTTCGGTGCTCTTTTTTATATTGCTTCTTTGTTGTTATAGATGGATTGAGATAGAGATAGAGATCGAGATAGATATATCTTGGGTTGAGTCACCAAACGAAGGACGCAGGTCATGTAATGCTTTTATTGTATGCAGCTAGACCGCCGAACAAGCTAGGCGTGCAAGCGTGCAGCGTAGTCTCTCCGTGTATATATATATATGGAGCCGCCACACTTATCCACGCAAAGTGCGAGTTAGGTCGTGTGTTTGGTAGCCACCAGGAAAACCCGGCACCGCAGAGATTGAAGATTTCTTGCCTGCTGAGCCAATCGACGTCGTTTTTGCCTGTGAAGAGGGGGCGCGGAGGAAAAACAGACAGATAATGGCCTTGGGAGTGAGGAGGAAAACAAAGATGAATCAAGCTAGGGGGGAAAGGAAAAACTCGCTTAGATTGCTTGAGCCGAGTGTGAGAGTATAGTATAGTATACATATATAACAATACAGTAAAATGATATAATATGATATAATATGATGATAAAATATAAAATATAGATGTGTAGGTAGATAGATAAACCTCTTACATACCGTATACCGTAAATACAGCACAGTAATTTCCTCTGATATTGGTTGATATCTGGCAATGCATTCATTCGTTCATTCATGCATTCATTCATTCATTTGGTCTTGCAAAGGGCGTCGTCGACACCCGCATCATTGGAATCCGATATCGCTTCCATCCTCACACTAATACATCTTTATCTTTATCTTTATCTTCATCTTCTTCTCTTGCTGCTGCATGTCCGTTGACTTTTCCCTCTAAACTACTTGTAATGTTGGTGAGGTCCGAATTAGAGCAAATAGTAGTAATACGTAGATTTGGTTGGTTGAAGCATTTTGAAAATATCATTCCGCCCTTTGTGTGCTAATCTAAGCCGTGTGTAACCGCCACTGGCCGGGTGTGATTGGTCAATTCGACCTCTTCCGAGCCGAGTGCCGAGCCTGCGTGCCCCTGGAATGACGGGTTCCCGGGTCACTTGATTGATTGATTTGTTCGCCGCGCGGATTGATTGATCGCATTTGGATTAATTTGATTGTCATGTTTAGGGCGTCATCAACTCATCAACTCATCAGCTAATAAGCTAACGTAAGCTAATAAGCTAATAAGCTAACGTAAGCTAATAAGCTAATAAGCTACAGTACTTACCTACGGTCACATGTTCCGTAAACCTCGTGATGCATTGGGATCTCTATGAACAACCGGGGGTGTCAGAAAAGGAAAGCCCATGGCACGTTTGGACGCCGAGAATGCTGAGCTAAAACGCAGGATAAATGCAAACACACAAACCCATCCATCCATCCATCCAGCCACCATATCATTATATCAAATCATGTCACATCACTTCCCTCACCCTACATCGGCTGCTCCTTCTTCCGCTGCTCTGCCTCGAGCTTCTCTCTTGTGCGCTGGGCTTCCTCTCCAATGCCTTTGACCCCCTTCACTCGTTGTCGCTCTTCATACATGTCGCGGCTCTTCAGGATACGTTGCACGATCTGTCCCGCGTTGACCGATGCAAAGC
>Ga0247812_10002531_pt1 | contig 10305 bp, 8 predicted proteins | sample UWRJL149409B1_FD_178011 | JGI IMG/M metagenome (GOLD analysis project Ga0247812, IMG submission 178011) | Plant litter microbial communities from Arlington Agricultural Research Station in Wisconsin, United States - UWRJ-L149-409B-1 | ecosystem: Environmental > Terrestrial > Plant litter >...
GTCCCGATCTCGCTGAACGGTGCTGAGGTTGCGGCTCCGGCCTCGATCGCAGACGTCGGCGCGAACATCCTCGGTGCGTTCATCCTCGGCCCGCTGGCGGCACTCGTCATCAAGCTGTGGGACAACATCATCGCCGGCAAGGTACGCGGCGGCTTCGAGATGCTCGTGGACAACTTCTCCGCCGGTATCCTCGGTGGACTGATGGCCGTTCTCGGTATCTACGTTGTTGGACCGATCACGTTCTGGATCGCACAGGGCCTCGGCTCGTTCGTCAACACCCTCGTCAACGCCAACCTGCTCCCGCTCGTCTCGATCATCATCGAGCCGGCCAAGGTGCTCTTCCTCAACAACGCACTCAACCACGGTGTCTTCACGCCGCTGGGTGGCGCTGAAGCTGCGGAAACCGGCAAGTCGATCCTGTTCATGCTCGAGTCGAACCCCGGCCCGGGTCTCGGAATCCTGACCGCGATGCTGCTCTTCGGCCCGCGCGCGATCCGCCCGACCGTCCCGGCCGCCATGGTTGTTCACTTCCTCGGTGGAATCCACGAGATCTACTTCCCGTACGTACTCATGAAGCCGATCCTGGTGCTCGCTGCCATCGTCGGTGGCGCAAGTGGCGTTCTGTGGGAGACCATCTTCAACCTCGGCCTCTCCGGCCCGGCATCGCCCGGATCGATCATCGCCTGGGCACTCGTTTCCCCGCCGGACAACATCATCCTGAACCTCGTCGGCATCTTCGTGTCTGCTGCGGTCACCGCCGTTATCGGTGCGCTCCTGCTCGGCTTCGGTCGCAAGGAAACCGCTACCGATGAGGCACTCGACCTTGAAGCTGCCAAGGAGAAGAGCGCGGCGAACAAGAAGAACTCGAAGGCAGCGCCCGCTTCGGCGTAGCCTCGAGTTGACGTAGTACAGAAACTAAAAGGAGACAGACATGGCAACCATCGATGGATCAAGCATCAAGAAGCTGATCGTCGCGTGCGATGCGGGCATGGGAAGCAGCGTCATGCTGGCGTCCACGCTCAAGAAGCAGCTCGCCAAGAACGGCGTAACGGTCGAGCACTCGCCCGTTGCGAACATCCCATCGGACGCCGACCTCGTCGTCACGCAGTCGAGCCTCGCTGAGCGCGCTCGTGGCGTTGTACCCGGTGTTCCGGTTGTGCCGTTCATGCTGTTCCTCGGTGACCCGGGCGTGGCCAAGATCGTCAAGGCCATCCAAAACGGCGAAACCGTCGAGGTCTAGGCATGTCTGAAGAGAAGAACTCGCTGACCGGCATGCTTGCCGAGTCGTCGATCAACCTCACCGCTTCGGCGGACTCGAGGGATGACGCGATTCGGCAGGCCGGTGCGGCACTGCTCGCAGCGGGAGCGATCGATGAGTCATACATCGACGCGATGCTCGAACGCGAGAAATCTGTCTCCACCTTCGTCGGGGAGGGTGTCGCGATTCCTCACGGCACCCTCGCCGGCAAGGATGCAGTCAAGAACGACGCCCTTGTGCTGCTGCGTTTCCCCGAGCCCGTCGATTGGGACGGCTTCGAGGTATCGATCGCCATCGGTATCGCAGCAAAGGGCAACGGACACATCGCCATCCTGTCGCAGCTCGCTACCATCCTTCTCGAGCCGGAGAAGGCCGAAGCGCTGCGGGGCGCAACGACGACGTCCGAGGTCTACGAACTCCTCACCTCCGAGGATGAGGACGAGTAGAACTGCATGAAGGTCGTGAGGTTTTACGCACCGGGAGATATTCGACTCGAGGAGACCGCGGTTCCGCGGGTCTCTGAGGGCGAAGTGTTGATCCGCGTGCGCAACTGCTCGACCTGTGGCACCGATGTCAAGATCTCGAAGTCAGGTCACCCGAACATGACACCGCCCCAGGTGATGGGGCACGAGATCGCTGGTGAGATTACGGATGTCGGGGCCGGCGTCTCGGGATGGGCGGAGGGTGACCGCGTACAGGTCATCGCCGCCATTCCGGATGGCACCTGCCCCGACTGCCTCGCCGGACGAGCACAGGTGTGCCCGAACCAACTCTCGATGGGCTACCAGTTTCCGGGTGGCTTCGCCGAGTACATGATCGTTCCGCGCGAAGTGCTCGCGGTCGACGGCCTCACCCGCATTCCCGATTCCGTTGGGTTTGCGGAGGCGTCGCTCGCCGAGCCGCTCGCGTGTGTGCTGAACGGCCAGGAGCTTGCGAGAGTCGGAGAGGGCGACACCGTCGTCATCATCGGCTCCGGCCCCATCGGCTGCCTGCACGTTCGCCTCGCGCGGGCGAGGGGCGCGGCATCCGTGATTCTCGTCGACCTGAACACCGAACGTCTCGCGGTCGCTGCGGCACTCGTCAACCCCGACGTCGTTATTTCGGCGGATGGCATCGACCCGGTGGCCGCTGTTCTCGAGGCGACCGGCGGGCGAGGTGCCGATGTCGTGATCACGGCAGCGGCGAGTGGTCGAGCCCAGGAGCAGGGCCTTAAAATGCTCGCGCGACGTGGCCGCCTCAGCCTGTTTGGCGGACTGCCGAAGGACGCACCGACGATCACCATCGACTCCAATCTCGTGCACTACCGGGAACTCACGATCGTTGGCGTCAACGGTTCGAGTCCCGCGCAAAACAAGAAGGCACTCGAGCTCATCGCGACGGGGAAAGTTCCCGTCGCCGATCTCATCACGCACCGCCTGCCGCTCGACCGTGTTCTCGATGCTTTCGAGATCGTGGCGAGGGGCGAAGCAATCAAAGTAACAATTGAGCCGTAGGAGGCCACATGTCTGAACGCACCGTCACCGTCGCATCGAGCGTCGGACTCCACGCCCGTCCCGCGTCGCTGTTCGCCCAGGCCGCAGCAAAGACCGGCGTACCGGTCACCCTTACCTCTGCAGCTGGCAAGAGCGTCAACGCCGCGAGCATCCTCGGCGTCCTGTCGCTCGGCATCGGCCACGGCGAGACCGTCACCCTGAGCTCCGAGGCCGAGGGAGCGGACGCCGCTCTCGACTCGCTCGCCGAGGTGCTCAACACCGACCTCGATAAGGAATAGCCCACACTCTTCCTGTCGATTGCGCTACTTGCTCTAGCCGTAGCGCACTGGCCCCGACGACTCGCCCCTGAACCCCTTCAGGCGGCGGGACGTCGGGGCTAGTCTCGTTTTATGAGCGCAGATCAGAACACTCCGGATGTCGCCAGAACTCCCACAGAAATCGATGGCATCGCCGAAGACTGGGTGACAACGCTCGCCGACCTCGACCCGACCGTCGCGACCTGGATCGGCATACCCGGGCGACTCGACGAGTACGGCGACTTCTCACCAGCCGGCCACGAGCGCTTCATCGACGAAGCTACGTCCACTCTTGCGAGGCTCGAAAAGGCGACGGAGGTCGACGACGTCGACTGGGTAACGCGCACCGACCTCTCCGCCGAACTGCGACTCAGCCTCGAGTCGAGTGATGCGCGGCTGCAGTTGCGCGATCTCAACGTGATCGCGTCGCCAGCCCAGGACATCCGTGAGGTCTTCGACCTCATGCCGACGAGCACCGAAGAAGACTGGTCGAACATCTCCGGTCGCCTGCGCAACCTTCCAGGGGCCATCGATGGGTACATCGAGACTCTGCGCGCGGGCATCGACGCGGGAATCACGCCAGCGAAGCGCCAGGTCAGGGAGGTCATCGACCAGGTGCAGCGCCACAGCGCAGCCGACGGCTTCTTCGCCACCTTCGCCTCCGGGGCTTCCCTCGACAACGACCAGGCCGTGCCCGACTCCCTCGCGAGCGACCTGCAGACCGGTGCGGCAGCGTCCGCGAAGGCGTACTCGACTCTCGCGGCGTTCCTCAACGACGAGCTGCTCGGTGCAGCGACCGAGCACGACGGCGTTGGCCGCGAGATCTACGCGCTGCGGTCCCGCGGCTTCCTCGGTGCGACCATCGACCTCGATGAGACCTACGAGTGGGGCATCGAAGAACTCGCCCGCATGACCGAAGAGCAGGAATCGATCGCCCGAGAGATCAAACCGGGTGCAACCGTACTTGAGGCAATCGACGTACTCGACTCGGATCCGGCGCGCACGCTCCACGGCACCGCAGCGCTGCAGGAATGGATGCAGCAGCTCAGCGATCACGCTGTCGAAGCGTTATCCGCCTCGCACTTCGACATTCCCGACCCGGTCAAGCAGCTCGAATGCATGATCGCCCCCACCCAGGAGGGCGGCATCTACTACACGAGCCCGAGCGACGACTTCTCGCGCCCCGGTCGCATGTGGTGGTCGGTGCCGGTCGGCGTCACCGAGTTCAACACCTGGCGGGAGACCACGACGGTCTACCACGAGGGTGTTCCCGGCCACCATCTGCAGCTCGGCCAGGCCGTATTCAACCGCGCAAAGCTCAACACCTGGCGCCGGCAGCTCGCCGGCACCTCCGGCCATGCCGAGGGCTGGGCGCTCTACGCGGAGCGCCTCATGCAAGACCTCGGCTACCTCGACGACCCGGGCGACCGCCTCGGCATGCTCGACGGCCAGCGAATGCGCGCCGCCCGTGTTGTGCTCGACATCGGCATTCACCTCGGAAAGCCGCGTCTCGACGGAACCGGCACCTGGGACTACGACTACGCCTTCGAGTTCCTCAAGGCCAACGTGAACATGAACGAGCCGTTTGTGCGGTTCGAGGTGAATCGCTACCTCGGCTGGCCGGGGCAGGCGCCCGCCTACAAGGTCGGTCAGCGCATCTGGGAGCAGATCCGCGACGAGACCAAAGCCCGCCAGGGTGCCGCCTTCGACATCAAGGCGTTCCACAAGAAAGCACTCGACATCGGGGGAGTCGGCCTTGACACCCTCAAGTCGGCGCTGTCCTGATGTCGGCGCTGTCCTGATGTCGGCGCTGCTCTAGGTGGTGCGCTCACCCTACGAACTCGTGCTCGGCGATGCCCTCGAGGTTCTGCATCCGCGCCTCCGCACCTACTTCTCTGCCATCCCGGCCGGGCAGCGTGGAGAGGGGAGCGGCGTCTTCGACGTCGTCGGAACGCCCCGGCGCTGGCTGTGGCCGGTGCTGTGGCTTCTTGGTACGCAGCGGGTGCTGTTTCCGGTCTGGCAGAAGGACGTACCGTTCACGGTCACGAATACCCCGATAACGGATGCCGCTGGCCAGGTTGCCGTCGCCGCAACCCGCACGTTCCAGCTCGCCGGCGGCGAACGGTCGATGGTCGACGCGATCACGGCAACGCCGTCCGGTCTCGTCGACTACCTCGGAGACCCGCGCCGTATCGAAGCGCGCCTGAGCGCGATCGTCGTGAACGGCGAGCTGCACATGAGCTCAATGGTCGTCCGCGTACGCGTCGGCCGCGCCTGGCTGCGGATTCCACGCGCTCTCGCGCCGGTTGTCGCGCTCACCGAGCGCTTCGATGACGCCGATGACGTGCAGCGAGTGAGCGTCATCCTCTCGTCAGGTGCGCTCGGTAAGCTCTACGAATATTCCGGGGCGTTCCGCTACGAGATCACGGCTCACGGGTCGTCAACCGAGGAGAATCCCGCATGAGCGAGCGCATAGTCATTGCCGGTGCATCCGGATTCATCGGAGCGTTCCTTGCCGCGTACTACCGCGCGAACGGTGCCGTCGTCAGCCTCATCGGGCGCAACGGACCTGACGCACGCTGGGGCGACACCGCCGCGATCACCGCACTGCTCGACGGCGCCGACCTGCTCATCAACATGGCGGGCAAAAGCGTCAACTGCCGCTACACCGACGAGAACCGAGCCGAGATCATGCGGTCGCGCATCGAGACCACTCGCGAACTCGGCGTCGCCATTCAGGCCTGCGCCACGCCACCGCCGCTCTGGGTCAACTCCTCGACCGCTACTATCTACCGGCACGCCGACGACCGGCCGATGACGGAGTCGAGCGGCGAGATCGGAACCGGCTTCTCGGTCGGAATCGCCACGGCCTGGGAGGCCGCGCTCTTCGAGCCCGAGCTGCCAGCAACCCGTCGGGTCGCACTGCGCATGGCGATTGTTCTCGGCGATGGCAGCGCCCTCACCCCGCTCTTGCGCCTCGCGCAGTGTGGGCTCGGGGGAGCGCAGCACGACGGGCGCTGGTTCTCCACCGCGGCTCGTCGGGCGGCCGGCACGTTCCACGAGTTCCGTACGCGAGGCGGTCTCCAGCGCTTCAGCTGGATCCACATCAGCGACGTGCTTGGCATCATCGAGTTCCTGCGCGGGCGCCCCGACCTCGACGGCCCGATCAACGCCAGTGCGCCGAACCCCACCGACAGCCGCAGCCTGATGGCGACTCTTCGCCGAATCGTCGGCGCACCGATCGGCATCCCGACGTTCCGGTGGATGCTCGAGGTCGGTACGTTCCTGATTCGCAGCGAGACCGAACTCGTGCTGAAGAGCCGCTGGGTTCTGCCGGAACGCCTGCTCGACGCGGGGTACCGCTTCCAGTTCGAGGATGTCGATCTCGCGATCCGTGACATCCGTTCGGCCGACAGTCTGGCGACACCCTGATTCTCGTACCACCCCTGCACCGAATCACGGCCGCGCTCTCGGCTGCCGTGCTGGTCGCGAGTGTTGCGCTCGTCGCAACGATTCCGGCGTCCGCGCAGCCGCCGAGAACTGCGACCAGCGCTGTGTCGACCACCGCCGCGTCGACCACCACCGCGCCGACCACCACTGCGTCGACCACCACAAGCACAGCGACGGATGCCACGGCCACGGCGTTCGACCCGGGATACATCATCAGCGACCCGCTGTTCTTCGACTTCGGCACCATGACAGCCGACGACATCCAGGACTTCCTCGCCGAAAAAGTGCCGGAGTGCAGCGCCGACAGCGAGGCCCCGTGCCTGCGCGACTACACAGACGATGTCTCGGCGGTGAATGCCATCGCCGGTCGCTGCGATAACCCCATCGCAGCCGCTCGCGAGCAGACGGCCGCGCAGATCATCGCAACCGTCGCCACCGCCTGTGAGATCAATCCGCAGGTGTTGCTCGTCACCCTGCAGAAAGAGCAGGGGCTCGTGACCGCCGACTCGGTGGCCGCCCTGAAATACCGCAAGGCCATGGGCTACGGCTGCCCGGACACCGCCGAGTGCAACACCAAGTACTACGGCTTCTTCCAGCAGGTTTACTGGGCGGCGCGCGCCTTCAACAGCTACTTCGCCTTCCCCGCCACCTTCCGCTTCCAGCCGAACAAGACGGCCACGATCTCGTACAGCCCGAAGAGCGGATGCGAGTCGGCGAAGATCCTGCTCCAGAACCGGGCAACCGCTGCGCTCTACAACTACACGCCGTACACCCCGAACGCCGCCTCCCTCGCGAACCCGTTCGAGACCGGTGACGAGTGCAGCTCCTACGGAAACCGCAATTTCTCGCTCTATTTCTCGCTCTGGTTCGGTGACCCGACCCTCGGTCGCTCCGTCGTCTCGTCGGCGGGAAGTTCCTATCTCGTGACCGGTGACAGTCGCTGGCGGCTGCCGACGGCATCCGTGCAGCTCGGTTCTACCCTCCGCCCGCTCGGCCTCTCCGCCACGGTTTCGCCGAGCTACGTCGCGAGCCTGCGCGATGGGGGAGCACTCGGCCCTGTTGTGCGCACGACGGGGAAAAACCCGCAGTACTACCTGCTCGACGGCGACACTCGATACGCGCTCGACGGATGCGACGCCGTGGTCGCCCTCGGGTTCTCCTGCGATGTACCGGCCCTTCCGAAGCGCACCATCCGCGAGTACCGGGCCTCATCTGCCCTCGCCGGTGCCAGCTCGTTCGTGGCTGACACGTCCGCCGGTTCTACCGTTCGTCGCTATCTCGTCGGCGAGGTCGACGGCGCCGTCGTGCGCCGTCAGCTCCTCGGAGACGCTTCGGCCAGCGGCCAGGCAATCACTCTCGACGAGTCCGTCGTCGCACGCCTGCCGCTCGGTGTTCCCGTCGTCGCCCCTGGCAGGTTCTTCACGCACGAGGTGACCGGCGACGGGTACGTCACCGCCGCGGATGGAACGCTCGTCACGGTCGACAGCTCGATCGTCGAGCAGACGAATGCCTGGCCGGGCGCAGGAGTCCTGACCGCCGCCAGTATCGCCACTCTTGGACCAGCCACCCGCATCCCCGCGCTGTTCTCGGTTGGTGGCGACCCGTTTGCCATCACGGCGGACGGCGCGATGCGCGTCGAGGATCCCGCCGACTGGCCGGTCGCTTTCGCCGCCATCGACCCGGAGATCGCCGCGCTATTCCCGGTCGCTCCCGGCAGTGTTACCGGGTTTTTCGCCACACCGAACGGCACAACGGTCTTCGAGCTCGCAGACGGCGTTCGGACGATCGTCGAGCCGCCCGCTGGCGCCCGAATCACCCTCGTTCCGGCCGCGACGCTGCTTGCCATCCCACTGAACACCGCGTGAAGTTTTTGACAGGAACTCAGCTCGTGCGCTTCACAATTCCGAAGGTCCGGGTTACGGTGGCCGAGTGAATTTTCGCCGCACACGCTCTTCTCGTCCGCTCGCGCTGCTGGTCTCCGTGGCCGTTGCTGCCGGACTGCTCACCGCGGCATCCGTCGTTTTCGAGACGCCGGCGCCAGCGCAGGCCGCGACCGCGAAGTCGAAGTTCAACGCCGGCGCGATCATCACCGACCCGCTGTTCTATGACTTCGGAACGATGTCGGCGGCGAAGATCCAGTCGTTCCTGAACAAGCGGGTCACGAAGTGCAGTAGCAAGAGCCAGGCCCCATGCCTGCGCAGCTACAAGGTCTCGACGAGCAACATCAAGGCGATCGAGGGCCGCTGCGACAACGACATCGTCGGTAAGAAGAACCAGACCGCGGCGCAGATCATCTACACCGTCGCCGTCGCCTGCGAGGTCAACCCGCAGGTACTGCTCGTGACGCTGCAGAAGGAGCAAGGTCTGGTTACGGCGAAGTCCGCGACGGCGCTCGACTACCGCAAGGCGATGGGCTACGGCTGCCCGGACACCTCGAATTGTGACAGCAACTACTACGGCTTCTTCAAGCAGGTGTACTGGGCCGCACGCGCGTACAACGCCTACTTCAACTTTCCCGGCAGCTTCAAGCAGCCCTGGCAGACCCTGCCGATCCAGTACAGTCCGAACGCGAAGTGCGGCACGAAGAACGTCTACATCGAGACGCGCGCCACCGCGGCCCTCTATAACTACACGCCGTACACGCCGAATGCGGCGTCGCTTGCCAACCCGTACAAGACCGGCAACTCCTGCAGCTCCTACGGCAACCGCAACTTCTGGCTCTATTTCAACAAGTGGTTCGGTGACACCAGCCGCGGCCAGTACTTCGTGACGTCGGGTAGCTCGACGTTCCTCGTCGCGGGCGATTCCCGCTGGTCGCTTACCGCCAAGAGCTCACGACTCGTTTCGTCTCTCGCCGGACTGGGAAAGTCCGGTCCGGCCACGAGCACCTACCTCAAGAGCCTCACCAACCAGGGCGCGCTGAGTCCGGTCGTGCGGGTGCTTGGCGACACCGAGAACTGGTACCTGCTCGCGAACGGATCCAAGTACAAGCTCGTCGGTTGTTCGGCGGTGCAGAACCTCGGTTTCGACTGTGACGTTCCGGTGCTTCCGAAGGCCGTTCTGTCGAAGCTGCCACTCTCCAATGACCTCAAGACCGCGACGAATGCCCACGTGCGCACCGCCGACGGCCGCAATTATCTGCTTGGCAACGGCATCCGTCGCCAGATTCTCGACAAGGCGTCGACGGATGCCGCTGGCATCACCCTCGGAACCCGCATCAACATCGACGCCTCGGTCATCGCGTCGATCCCGGTCGGTGTGCCCATCGTGAAGCCCGGTTCGCTCGTGACCGGCGCGACGTCCGGAACCGGTGTCTATGTGTCGGCTGATGCCTCGCGGAGCTACACGATCGACAAAACCCTGCTCACCCAGGCGGCCACGGCCAGCTGGTTCGGGGGAGTGGACGGCACCATCGACGACGCCGGCCTCGCCCTTCTGCCCGGTCGTACCGTTCTCCCGGCGATCTACCGGTCGGGTGGCGATACTTTTCTGATCGCTGCAAAGGGCCGACTCGCCATCAGTGACCCCGCAGAGTGGTCGGCGACGATCCCGGAGCTCGACGACGAAATCGCCTCGAAGATCCCGTCAGCCGGATCCGGCCGGTTCTCGGCCCCGAGCTTCCTGTCGACGCCGGGATCCACGACGACCTACCTCGTCTCGGACACCACCCGCTACGCGGTCACCACCGCCGCAGACCGCACGGCAATCGCGTCGTCGCTCGGCATTTCCGACAAAGCACCGTCTGTTCCCACCGCTGTCATCCGCGCGATTACCGCCGGGCCGACCATCGTGAAGCCGGGAACCGTCA
>Ga0247812_10002532_pt1 | contig 10305 bp, 8 predicted proteins | sample UWRJL149409B1_FD_178011 | JGI IMG/M metagenome (GOLD analysis project Ga0247812, IMG submission 178011) | Plant litter microbial communities from Arlington Agricultural Research Station in Wisconsin, United States - UWRJ-L149-409B-1 | ecosystem: Environmental > Terrestrial > Plant litter >...
TCGCGGATGCCGCCCCTGGCTCGGTCGTCTTCCCTCGCCCGCTCTTCGGCCCGGCAGGTCCACCGGAGCCGCGCGACTGGCTCCGCCCCGACTGGCTGCAGCTCGGTCGGTAGACACGCTCCCTGAGCTTGTCGAAGGGCAGAGACAGCTACCAACGCGTTCATTCAACGGAGCGAAACTCTTCCCCATTGTTAGACAATCTGCTACTTTGTCTAACAATCGCATTCTGCATCGGAGAGCGAGCAACGCCAACGAGGACGGAGCAGCGGTGACAACCGAACCCGCAACACTTGCTCCCGACGCCATCTACGATGGCCTCCGTTCCGGCATTCTCGACCAGGGCTTCCCGCCCGGCTCTACCTTCACGGAGTCTGCGGTCGCCGAACGGTTCGGCGTCACCCGCCCGACGGCCAAGCTCGCGATCGAACGACTCGTGCGCGAGGGCCTTCTGCGCCGCGAGTCCCACCGCGCCGCCCACGTGCCGCAACTCACCCGCGACGACATCATCGACCTGTTCGACAACCGCGCGGTCGTCGAGTGCGCCGCGATCGGCGCCCTTGCCACGAGCGGCTCGATCCCTGCCGAAGCGATAGCCGCTCACCGCGCGATCCTCGCCGGAGTCGCCGACGACGCCCCGTTCGCCCAGAACGACATTGCCTTCCACCGCGCGCTTGTCGCCGGCCAGCCGAGCCCCCGCCTCGCCCGCATGCACGCGTTACTCATGGGCGAGATCGAACTCTGCATCGGCCAGGTGCAATCGCTGCACCTGCTGAACGTCGCCGACATCGCCGAGCAGCACCAGTCGATTCTGGATGCCGCCCTCGCCGGAGACACCGACCTCGCGATCGAGCGCACCCGCCTTCACATCCGGATGTCCCGCGACACACTCCTCGCGCGGTACGACCTCGACCACCAGAAAGAAGCCTGAGTCATGCAGAGAAGTGTTCCGAACCCGCGCGAGCTCGCGAAGCTCATGAAGTTCAAGAAGCCAGAGCTCGACGCGAAGAAGCGTCGCCTGCAGTCCGCGCTCACCATCTACGACCTCCGCACAATCGCGCAGCGCCGCACCCCGAAGGCAGCCTTCGACTACACCGAGGGAGCCGCAGAGGGCGAACTGTCGCTTGTCCGCGCCCGCCAGGCCTTCGAAGACATCGAGTTCCACCCCTCGATCCTTCGTGATGTCTCGCAGCTCGACACCACGACCACCGTGCTCGGCGGCACCTCGAGAATGCCCTTCGGCATCGCCCCGACCGGCTTCACCCGTCTCATGCAGACCGAGGGCGAGATCGCGGGAGCCGGCGCTGCCGCCGCTGCCGGCATCCCGTTCACCCTCTCCACTCTCGGCACCTCGTCGATCGAGTCGGTCAAGGCGGCGAACCCGAACGGTCGCAACTGGTTCCAGCTCTACGTGATGCGCCAGCGCGAGATCTCCTACGGACTCGTCGAGCGGGCAGCCGCCGCGGGCTTCGACACCCTCATGTTCACGGTAGACACCCCGGTCGCCGGCGCTCGCCTGCGCGATAAGCGCAACGGGTTCTCGATCCCGCCACAGCTGACGGCCGGCACAATTCTCAACGCGATCCCGCGTCCCTGGTGGTGGGTCGATTTCCTCACGACTCCCCCGCTCGAGTTCGCCTCGCTCAGCTCGACCGGTGGAACCGTCGGCGAACTACTCGACTCCGCGATGGACCCGTCGATCAACTTCGACGACCTGAAGATCATCCGCGACATGTGGCCGGGCAAGCTCGTGGTCAAGGGCGTGCAGAACGTCGAAGACTCTAAGCGTCTCGCCGACTTCGGCGTCGACGGCATTCTGCTGTCGAACCACGGCGGACGCCAGCTCGATCGCGCGCCCATCCCGTTCCACCTGCTTCCGGAGGTGGTGCGCGAGGTCGGCAAGGACACCGAGGTAATGGTCGACACCGGCATCATGAACGGCGCCGACATCGTGGCATCCGTCGCTCTCGGCGCGAAGTTCGCCCTCATCGGCCGCGCCTATCTCTACGGCCTGATGGCCGGTGGACGCGAGGGCGTCGATCGCACGATCGAGATCCTCAGCACCGAGGTCAGCCGCACCATGCGCCTGCTCGGCGTCAAAACGATCGACGAGCTCGAGCCAAAGCACGTGACGCAGCTCGAGCGTCTCATCCCGCGCCGCAAGTAGCGCACAGTTTCGTTCGCGGCGGCGCTGTGGTGGTCGCCGCCGCGAACGACTTCACCCGCGGAGATGAACCCTGCACAAATCATTTCCCGCCGCCACAACCTCGTTAAGACCCTGTGAACCGCCGCGTTCACGGCTGGCTCGGGGGCATCCGAAACTAACGTCGATAACCCACCCAACCCGGTGGACCAAGACGAAGAGGAAACAGATATGCCCCAGGTAATCGAAACCGTCGACGTCAACGTTCCGATCAGCGTTGCGTACAACCAGTGGACTCAGTTCGAAGAGTTTCCGCACTTTCTGACCTACGTAGAATCCATCACCCAGGTGACCGAGACGCTCACCGAGTGGAAGGTCAAGGTCGGTGGAACCGAGCGCGAGTTCGAGGCCAACATCACCGAGCAGCACCCCGACGAGCGCGTCGCCTGGAACAGCACCGGCGGCCAGGTCGATCACGCGGGCGTTGTGACGTTCCACAAGCTCAGCGACACCGAGACGCGTGTCACCGTCCAGCTCGACTGGGAAGCCAGCGGACTGCTCGAGCACCTCGGCGCTGCCCTCGGTGTCGACAACCACGCCATCAAGAAAGACCTCGGCAACTTCAAGGAGTACATCGAGAAGAAGGGGGCCGCTGACGGCGCCTGGCGCGGAGACGTCGCGAACTAGCGTTCCGCACGAGAGAGGGGCCGGCCGCCATGGTCGGCCCCTTTTTTAGTACCTGAGGATGATGCGAACCCACCGTTGGGGTGACGCGCCGGACGCCCCTTTCCGCTGGACTTGAATCATGTCCAGCACCAGCTCCACCATCGCCCTCGCTACCGCGGCGGCACTCCTCAGCGCCCTCGCTCTCGCCGCCTGCAGCGCGGTTACCACCTCCCCGACCCCCGAACAGACCTATGTCACGGTTTCCGACGAGCAGTCTGTCGCCAAGCGACTCCCCTGGCTCGTGCCGGCCGACGCCACCAACATCCGGTTCGTCACACGAACGGTCGGCAAGGGTGCAGCGGTGACGTTCGATTCGAAGGAGGGCATCACGGCGGTCTACTGCACGATCGGCGAAATCGGCCAGGCTCCCGACGACCTCGTGGTCGACTGGTGGCCCGCCGAAACCCCCACCGACGGTTACGACTGCAGTCGCTGGATGGCCTTCGAGAAAGACGGCTCATACTTCGCCTGGGACACCGCCCGCTAGTTAGACGGCTGTGACCGAAAGCACGAGCGCCTGCTCCGGCGTGAACAGCGGCATCGGTACTCCCGTCACCGCGAGCGCGCGCCCGGACAGCGTGAGCCCACCCTCGCTCCACCATGGCGGAGGCGCATCGTTCAGCACTCGCGGCCACTCACCGAGGCGAAGCGGCTCCACCCGATAGCTGCGCTCCGGGTCGAGACCGGCGAAACGCGCCGGAGCGGGAATCGCGTCGCGGGTCGCCGCCATCGCGACGACCGAGAACAGAGCGGATGCCGCATCCGCAGCCACGACGCCATGCACCCACCGCGCCGGGTCGCTCGGGTCATCCCGTACGACGGTCCCACTGTGCAGGAGTGCTCGGTACCGCTTGTAGACGCCGATCCAGGACGAGATCGCGTCGCGCTCGTCGGCCGTCGTGGATGTGACATCCCACTCGATTCCGGCGTGGCCGAAGAGTGCGGTCGCGAGCCGAAAGCTCAGCTCGTGCGTGCGGCCGGTTGTGTGCGCCGTCGGTGCGCCGAGATGCACGCCGAGGAACTCGGGCGGAACGAGCGACGAGGTCCAGCGGTAGATCGACTGGCGTTCAAGGGAATCGTTGGTGTCGCTCGGCCAGACGCGGTCGGTGCGCTCGATCACGCCGAGGTCGACCCGACCGCCGCCCGACGAGCATGACTCGATCTCGAGGCCGGGGAATCGCGCGCGCAGTTCGTCCATCAGTCGATAGGTCGCCGTGGTCTGGCGGTGGGCGGAACCGCCGAGCAGATCACGGTTCTGGTCCCACTTGAGATAGGCGATCGGGTATTCGTCGAGCAGCGCGACGAGCTGGTCACGCACGTGCTCGTAGGCGAGAGGGTTGGCCAGATCAATGGCCTGCTGGAAGCGCCAGGGCAGGGGCATGCCGGCGCCGTCCGCGGCGAGCACCCACTCCGGGTGGGCGCGGGCGACCTCGGAATCTAGGCTGATCATCTCCGGCTCGACCCAGAGCCCGAAGTCCATTCCACGGGCCACGACGTGGTCGACGAGCGGGTGGAGTCCGCGCGGCCACTTGATCGGGTCGACAACCCAGTCACCCAGCGCGCGCTTGTCGTCGGTACGGCCGAGCATCCAGCCGTCGTCGAGAACAAAACGTTCGACGCCGAGGTCGGCTGCGGCATCCGCGAGTTCGATCAGGCGCGATTCGTCGTGCGCGAAATAGACGGCTTCCCAGGTGTTGAGCATGACCTTGCGTGGCGAGAGCGCGCGACGCGATCGCACGAAGCCGTGCAGGCGGGCGGTCAGAGCGTCGAGCCCGTCGGCCGAGTACGCCGAGACGAGCCACGGCGACTCGTAGGTCGCGCCGGGCTCGAGGCGGATCTCCCCGGCGCCGAGCAGTTCGCCGGCTCCGAGCGTGGTGTGGCCGGTCGCGCTCGACTCGAGCCAGATGTGCTGGTCACCGCTCCAGGCGAGGTGGGAACCCCAGATCTCTCCACTGCGAAATCCGAACCCCGGTGTGCCGGCAACGGTGAGGAAGGCGGCATCGTGGCCTGGCCGACCGTGGCGGGACTCGCGACTCCAGGTGCCGTGCTGGATCTCGCGGCGCTGCGGCTGGCGCTCGCGCGGCCAGCGACCGGTGAAATCGAGCAGCTCGCTCGCGCGATCGGGAAGAGGAACGGTCGCGTCGAGTGACGCGAGCGAGAACGGGAGTGTGCCGTGATTCGAGACGGCGAGGCGCTGGCGAAGAACGCCGTGCGTCGAGAGTTCGAGGCTGATGACCACGCGAAGTGCAGCGTTCTCGAGAACGACGGTGATCGCGTCGTCCGTGGCGTCGAGCTCCGCGAGAGTGAACGAGAGAGCCGCGGATGCCGCACCCTCGACGTGTCCGGAGATCCCGGGACGCCCGGACCAGCCGTCGGCGAGCAGCGGAAGCAACGACTGGCGAAGCGGCGAGTCGATCGAACTCGGGCCGACGGGTGGGCAGAGCGAGTCGGCGATCGCCTCGAGCTCTGCCGGATCGGTGGCGCCGAGGTCGGCGCCGAAGTGCAGGATGACGGGCACGCCCGTGCCGCGGGCGTCCAGCACAAGGCTGGTACCCGCGGCACGGAGGTGATGAAGAACTACGGTCACGTGGTGACTGTACTTACTTCTTGACGGGAATTGCGGCTGCCTCGAGCGCGGCGACCGTCTTGGTCTGGCCGGTGGTGAGCGCCTCGGTGAGGGTGCCCGTTCCGCCGAGCACCTGGCCGAAGCCGTCCGCGACGTCGCTGTAGGTCTGCGTCATGGTCGGACCCCAGGTGAAGTCGGGGTTCGTCTGGTTGGCAGCCTCGGCGAAGATGTCGTAGATCGCCTGGTTGTCGTAGAACTCGACACCCTCGGCGAGCACGGGAAGGGTGAGCCCATCCTTCGTCGCCGGGTACAGGTTGGCTTCCGTGTTGAGGGCGGTCAGTGCCTCCGGGTCGGTGTTGAGCCAGAGCGCGAACTGCGCTGCCTCGTAGGGGTGTTCAGAACCCTTCAGCACTGCGGTCGACGATCCGCCCCAGTTGCCAGCGGCGTTCTGGCCGGCTTCCCACTGCGGCATCGGTGCAACAGCCCAGTCGCCAGCGGTGTCCGGTGCGCCAGAGGAGATCGAGTTGGCACCCCACACTGCAGAGATCCAGGTCCAGTCACTGCCCGTGTTGTAGGCGTTGTTCCATTCGTCGGTCCAGGCCGGAACCTTTGAAACGAGGTCATCGGCGATGAGTCCCTGCCAGTAGTCGGCAACCTTCTCCGACTCGGGCGACGTGAGGGTGACATCCCACGCGTCTCCATCGTTCGAGAACCACTGTCCGTCGGCCTGCCAGACGAGGCCGGCGAACCAGTTGACGTCGTTCTGCGGGAAGTTGGTGATGTAGCCACCCTCCGCGCGGATCTCGGTTGCGGCGGCCTGGTACTCGTCCCACGTGGTCGGCACGGCGATGCCGGCCTTCTCGAAGAGGTCCTTGCGGTAGTACATGGCCATCGGGCCGGTGTCCTGCGGCACCGCGTAGACGGCACCCTCTTCGTTGAACGTGACCTGGTTCCAGGTCCAGTCGATGAACTGGTCCTTGCTGTCGAGAACGCCTTCACAACCGGCGATGTCGGTCAGGCCGTCCTGCACGCGGAAGTTCGGCAGCGCGTCGTACTCGATCTGGCCGAGGTCTGGGGCATTTCCGGCGCTCAGCTGGTTGAAGAAGTTCTTGTAGGTTCCGCCGTTGCCGTTCGGACCGGTCTGAACCGTGACCTGGACGTCGGGGTTCTTCTCGTTCCAGATGTCGACAACCTTGTCGATTCCTGGAATCCACGACGTGAACGTGAGGTCGACCTTGCCCTCGCTCGGGGTGCAGGCTGCGGCATCCGTCGACTCTCCTGGAGTGCTTCCAGCGGCGCAACCGGTGAGGGTCAGCGCGGCGAGAACACCGAGCGCGACAATGCGCTTGCGTGAGGTGATCTGCATTTCTCTTCCTATTCTTTGATGGTGTGATGTGGGAGGTTGTGCGGGCGAAAGGTCTATTTGACGCTGCCGGCGCCAAGGCCGCCGCGCCAGAAGCGCTGCAGGCTGAGGAACGCGATGATCAGCGGGATGATCGAGAGGAACGCTCCGATGATGACGAAGGTGCGGATCTCGGGGATCTGGTTGACCTGCGAGTTCCACGCGTAGAGACCGAGGGTCACCGGGAAGAGTGACTGGTCGCGAAGCATGATGAGTGGCAGGAAGAAGTTGTTCCAGATGGCGACGAACTGGAAGAGGAAGATCGTCACGAGCGCTGGCGTCATGAGGCGGCGTGACACCGAGAAGAACGTGCGCACCTCGCTCGCTCCGTCGAGCCGCGCGGCCTCGAGCAGTTCGTCCGGAACGCTCGCCGACGCGAAGATACGCGCGAGGTAGACACCGAACGGGCTGACCAGGCTCGGCAGGAAGACCGACCAAAAGGTGTTGGTCGCATTGAACTGGCTGAAGATGAGGAACAGCGGAAGCGCGAGCGCGGTCGCCGGGACAAGTACGCCACCGAGCACGACGTTGAAGATCAGCTCACGGCCGGGGAAGCGGTATTTGGCGAGGGCGTAACCGCACATCGCCGCGAAGAGCGTGCCGAGTAGTGCGCCAGCACCGGCGTAGACGACGCTGTTGAGCATCCAGCGAAGGTAGACGCCGTCGTTGTAGGCGATCAGGTCACCGATGTTGGTGAACAGGTTGAAGTCGGCAAACCAGAGACCGGCCGTGCTGCCGAACTGTTCGCGGCTCTTCGTCGACGAGATGAACAGCCACCAGATCGGCACGAGGAAATAGAGCGTGGACACGCCCATGACGATCATGGCCGCGGCGCGGGAGGCGAGCTTCTCTTTGGGAGCTCCTGCTGTCACGGTGCTCATTTGTCGGCCTTCCGCTGGGTGAACTTGAGAAACGCGAACGACATGATGAAGGTCGCGAGGGCGAGCACCACCGACATCGCCGCCGCGAGGCTGACGTTGGGAACCGCGGAGGTCGAGTAGACCGCGAGGTTCGGGGTGAACGTGCTCGAGACCGACGAGGTGAAGCTGCGGAAGACCTGCGGCTCGGCGAGCAGCTGGAGGGTTCCGATGATGGAGAAGATCGCGGTGAGCACGATGGCGGGCATCACGAGCGGGATCTTGATCGACCAGGCGATCTGCAGCTGGTTCGCTCCGTCGAGGCGAGCCGCCTCGTAGATGTCACTCGGGATGGCGAGCAGCGCCGAGTAGATGATGAGCATGTTGTAACCCACGTAGACCCAGGTCACGACGTTGGCGATCGACCAGAGGATGCTTTCGGGGGCGAGCAGATCGATGTTCTGGGTTACCGAGGCGAACGGTGAGAGGTTGGGCGAGTAGAGGTAGCCCCACATGATGGCCGCGATTACTCCCGGCACCGCGTACGGCACAAAAAACGCGAGGCGGAAGAACTTCTTGCCCTTCACGAGCGGGGAGTCGAGCAGCAGCGCGAGCACGAGGGCGAACCCGAGCATGACGGGAACCTGCACGGCGCCGAACAGAAGTACGCGACCGACGGATGCCCAGAACGCCTCGTTCTGGAACACCAACACATACTGGGTCAGCCCGCCGAACACTTCGGTCGGCTTGCCGAACGTACCGTCACGCTCGACGACGAGCAGCGACTGGTAGATCGCCCACCCGATCGGCAGGAGGTAGAACAGGCTGAACAGCACGGCGAACGGCGCGATGAAGATCGCAATGGCGCTCTTGTGCTTGACCGGGATTCGACGCTGCTTTGTCGGCCGACCGGCTGCTGTGGCGGTACTCACGAGATCTCCTCTTCGTGCGTGGTGGGGCGGGTGTCGAGGGTGGGTGGCGAGGTGCGAACGACGCGCACTTCGCCGGCTGGCACGGTGACGACGTCGACCGCCGTGCCGGTGATGAGTTCGGTGCCGGCCACCGGGTGGGTCGCATCGGCCTCGGTGTGGTTGATGACGAAGACGTAATCGGCGGCTGCGGCGCGACGACGAACGACCTCAACGCCACGGGAGGCCGGTGCGACGGAGATTCCGGCACCGTTCGCCGCGCGTTCGATCGTAGCCGCGAGCGCGGGGGCGTCGAGATTCGTCGCGAGGTACCAGGCGGTGCCACTGCCGAAGTGGTTTCGGGTCACCGCCGGCATTCCGGTGACGACGTCGTCGGAAGAGGCGGTGACGGATGCCACGACCTCCGCCCCCTCGACGCGGACCAACTCAGCCCACAGGGTGCCGGTCGATCCGTCGTCGAGAGTGAGGTCGGCATCCGGGTGCAGCGGGAAGAACTCTTCGGTGCGCACGCCGAGCAGCTCGCGGAATGCACCGGGGTATCCGCCCGGGCGAACCCGGTCGTCTTCGTCGACGATCCCGCTGAAGAACGTCACGACGGCGTGGCCACCGGCGGCGACGTAGTCGGTCAGCACCGCGGCGTCCGTATCGGAGACGAGGTAGAGACTCGGCACGACCACCAGCGGGTAGGCGTCGAGTGGGGCGCCCGGGGCGACGAAGTCGACGGTGAGGCCCGCCGCGGTCATCGCGGCGTAAGCCCGGTGCGCTTGATCGAGGTACTGGACGTCGATGGAGGGGTGCGAATCGAGGTCGGTGGCCCACCAGGCCTGCCAGTCGAAGACGAGTGCGGCATTGGCGACGACCCGGGATCCGGTGACCTCTGCGAGCTTCTCGAGGATGCCGCCGAGTTCGACGACCTCGCGCCAGACCTTGGTGTCTTCGCCGGCGTGCGGGAGCATCGCGGAGTGGAATTTCTCACTGCCCTGCAGAGAGGCGCGCCACTGGAAGAAGCTGATGCCGTCGGCGCCGCGAGCGACGTGGGAGAGCGAGTTGCGGATCATCTCGCGAGGCGCCTTCGCGATGTTGCGCGGCTGCCAGTTGACGGCGCTGGTCGCTTGTTCCATGAGGATCCACGGGTCGCCGCCCGCGAGACCTCGGGTGAGGTCGGCCGCGAACGAGAGCTCGGTGCGCGGGTCGGCGAGGCGGTGGTCGAGGTAGTGGTCGTTCGCGATGACGTCGAGGTGCGGCGTCCAGGCCCAGTAGTCCTGGTTGCGGATGTGCGCGGCGACCATGAGGTTGGTCGTGACCGGAATGTCGCTTCTCTCGCGCAGCACCTCTTCTTCTGCGCGGTAGTGGCGAAGCAACTCGTCAGAGCTGAATCGCATGTAATCGAGCGACTGCGTCGGGTTTCCCGTCGAGACGGTGAGACGGGGAACCTGGATGTGGTCCCAGTCGGCGTAGCGCTGGCTCCAGAACGCGGTTCCCCACGCGGTGTTGAGCGCGTCGAGGGTCACGTAGCGCTCGCGCAGCCACTCCCGGAATGCCGAGGCCGAGACAGCGCAGTAGCAGTGCGCGTTGTGGCATCCGATCTCGTTGGAGACGTGCCAGAGCTTGATCGCGGGGTGCGTGCCGTACCGGTCGACGAGCTGACGCACGAGGGCGACCGCGTTCTCGCGGTAGACCGGCGA
>Ga0247812_10002533_pt1 | contig 10305 bp, 8 predicted proteins | sample UWRJL149409B1_FD_178011 | JGI IMG/M metagenome (GOLD analysis project Ga0247812, IMG submission 178011) | Plant litter microbial communities from Arlington Agricultural Research Station in Wisconsin, United States - UWRJ-L149-409B-1 | ecosystem: Environmental > Terrestrial > Plant litter >...
CACCGCTCAAAGGCTGTGCATCGGCCCGTGCGTGCAGCGACTCGATGATGTGGCATTGCGCATCGCTGCCGTCGCAACTGTTGCGCAGCGCGAGCAAGTCCTTTTCCAGCGCGCGCAGTTCACGCAGCCGTTCGCGCACATGGCCCAGGTGTTCGTCGAGCGCGACGCAGGCGGCGTCGCAATCGGTCTTGCTGCGCAGGTCGAGCCCGAGCAGCGTGCGCACCTCGTCGAGCGACATGTCCATCGCCCGGCACAGGCGGATGAAGCGCAGCGTGTGTACGTCGGCGTCGCTGTAGAGCCGGTAGCTGTTGTCTCCGCGGCCCTGCGGCGCCATCAGGCCCTGCTTTTCGTAATAGCGGATATTGGCGGCGCTCACCCCGCTGGCTTGCGCGGCCTCGCCGATGCGGAAACCCTCCGCGGTGCGTGGCATTGCAACAGACATGGCTTGACCTTCGAGTGACTTCAACGTTTCCAATCGTGGCACATCTCAAGAAAACAGAAAGCGCACGCCCCGAATGTCCCAGGACCACACCGCCGCCACGACCCCGCCACGGATTCCGGTCAAAGACGCCGCCGGCTGCGAAAGCTGCTGCGGCGCCCCGGTGCGGCTGCGCCCGGCCAGCGCACCAGTGCCACCCGCGCACGGCGAGGCAGGGCACGACCATGACCATGACCACGCGCATGGCGACGAAGGCGGCGATGGGCACGACCACGGCCCGCTGCCCGCGCTGCCGCGCATCATCGCCGCGCTGGTCGTCGCGGTGCTGGCCGAGCTGAGCCACCTGCTGCTGCCCGAGACCACCGTCGGACGCATCGGCGGCATGGCGCTCGCGGCGGTGGCCATTGCGCTGGCTGGCACCGGCATCTACCGCAGCGGCCTGAAGTCGCTGCTGCGCGGCAAGCTGGGCATCGACGCGCTCATGGCGGTGGCTGTCACCGGCGCCTTCCTCATCGGCCAGTGGCCCGAAGCGGCGATGGTGATGGCGCTCTACGCCCTGGCCGAATTCATCGAGCACAAGGCGGCCGACCGCGCACGCAACGCGATCGGCGGCCTGATGGCGCTGGCGCCCGACGAAGCCGAGGTGCGCGGTGCCGATGGCGCCTGGCAGCGTGTGGCGGTGCGCAGTGTCACGGTCGACGCGGTGGTGCGCATCCGCCCCGGCGAGCGCGTGCCGCTCGACGGCGTGGTGACCGCCGGCAACAGCGCGGTCGACCAGGCGAGCGTCACCGGCGAGAGCATCCCGGTGGACAAGGCCGTCGGCGATGCGGTCTTCGCCGCCACGGTCAACCAGACCGGCGAACTCGAGATGCGCGTGACCGCTGCGGCCGGGCACACCACGCTCGACCGGATCATCGAATCGGTCGAGCAGGCGCAGGCCTCGCGCGCGCCGACGCAACGCTTCATCGAGCGATTCGCCGCGGTCTACACGCCGACCGTGTTCGTGCTGGCGGTGCTCGTCGCGGTCCTGCCGCCGCTGCTGCTCGATTGGGCCTGGCTCGACGCGATCTACAAGGCCCTGGTGCTGCTGGTCATTGCCTGCCCCTGTGCGCTGGTGATCTCGACACCCGTCACGGTCGTGAGCGGCCTGACCGCCGCGGCCCGGCGCGGCATCCTCATCAAGGGTGGCACCCACCTCGAGGGCGCGCGCAAGCTCCGCGCGGTGGCGCTCGACAAGACCGGCACGCTGACCGAGGGCAAGCCCGTACTGGTCGCCTTCCAGGCCTGGGGCGGTGCGGATGAAGCGCAGGCACGCAGCGCCGCCGGCAGCCTCGCCGCGCGTTCCGACCACCCGGTGTCCAAGGCGATCGCCGCGGGCATCGACCTGCCGCGCGAGGACGTGGCGGATGTCCGTGCCATGGCCGGGCGCGGCACCGAAGGCCGCATCGGCGAACGCACGCTGGTGCTCGGCAACCTGCGGCTGATCGACGAGCGCGGCCTGCGCACCGACGCGCTCGTGCAGGCCCTGGCCGAACACGAGCGGCAAGGCCGCACCGTGACGCTGCTGGCCGACGCGCACGCCGTGCTCGGCCTCTTCGCCGTGGCCGACACCGTCAAGGCGGGTTCGCGCCAGGCGGTGGCGGACCTGAAGGCGATGGGCGTGACGCCCGTGATGCTGACGGGTGACAACGCCCTCACCGCCCGTGCCGTGGCCGACGCCGCCGGCATCGACGACGCGCGCGGCGACCTGCTGCCCGAGGACAAGCTCAAGGCCGTGCAGGCCATGCGCCAGCGCTACGGCATGACCGGCATGACCGGCGACGGCATCAACGACGCCCCCGCGCTGGCGCAGGCCGACATCGGCTTCGCGATGGGCGCCGCCGGCACCGACATCGCGATGGAAGCGGCCGACGTGGTGATCATGAACGACGACCTCGGCCGCATCGCCGACACCATCCGCCTGTCGCGCCGCACGCACACGGTGCTGTGGCAGAACATATCGCTCGCACTGGGCATCAAGGTCGTGTTCTTCGCGCTCGCCGTGTTCGGCAGCGCGACCATGTGGATGGCCGTGTTCGCGGACATGGGGGCGAGCCTGCTGGTGGTGGCCAACGGCTTGCGGCTGCTGCGCACCCGGTTCTAGGGCGCATCGGGCGGTTCAGGCATCCTCGGGGCACTCTCTCGAAAGTGTCTTCATGATTGTCTGCATCGGCGCCGGCCCCGGCGACCTTGGCTACCTGACCCAGCGTGGCGCGCAACTCGTCGCCCAGGCCGACGTCGTTGCCGGCTTCGACACCGTCATCGACGTCGTGCGAAGCATCATTCCGGCTCGCGCCGAAGTGGTGCTGATGAACTACGGCGACCAGGTCGCTCAACTGGCCGCGGTGGCTGCCGCGCACCATGCAGGCAAGCGCTGCGTCGTGGTCTTCATGGGCGACATCCATTTCAGCGGCTTCCAGTACCTCGAGCGGGTCGAGCGTGCCTGCGGGCATCGGGTCGAGACGGTGGCCGGCATTTCCGCGGCGCAGATCCTCGCCTCGCGTGCCCGGGTCTGTTTCGACGAGACCACCTTCGTGACGTTCCACCGCCGCGGCGAGCTGGAGCCTTTCAAGCGCCATCTGGTGCACGTGCTGGCCGACCAGCGCAACGCCATCGTCATCCCGCTGCCGTGGGACGCGGCGCGCTCCTTCATGCCCAGGCACGTCGCCGCCTATCTGCTGGCGCACGGCACCTCGGCCGCGCACCCGGTCGAGGTGTGGGAGAACCTGACCGGCGACGAAGCCGAATGGCACGGGGTGCTCGGCGACTGCGTCGAACGCGACTTCTCGGGCATGAGCATCATGCTGATCCGCGCGCTGGCCGCGATGCCGAGCCAGATCGAGGCGGCCTGACGGCCAGCGAACCCCGGTCGGGCGCGCAGGGCCACGCCGTATCATCCCGCCCGATGCGCCCCACCCCTTCGATCCCCCTGCCCTACGCAGGCAGCCTCACCGACGTCGCCGGCATCGAGGTCGGCCATTTCAGCGACACGCGGCGCCCCACGGGCTGCACCGTGATCCTGGCGCGCGAAGGTGCGGTCGGTGGTGTCGACGTGCGGGGCGCGGCGCCGGGCACGCGCGAAACCGATCTTCTGTCGCCCGGCAACCTGGTGCAGCAGGTGCACGGCGTGATGCTGGCCGGCGGCAGCGCCTGGGGCCTCGCGGCGGCCGAAGGGGCGATGCGCTGGCTGGAAGAGCGCGGCGTCGGCATGGACGTGCGCTTCGGCACGCTGCCGATCGTGCCTGCCGCGGTGCTGTTCGACCTGCCGATGGGCGACGCGCGGATCCGCCCCGACGCCGAGGCCGGCTACGCCGCCTGCGAGGCCGCCTCGAAGCAGGCTCCGGCGGAGGGCAATGTCGGCGCCGGCAGTGGCGCGCTGGTGGGCAAGCTGTTCGGCGTCGATCGCGCGATGAAAGGCGGCATCGGCTGCGCCTCGGTCACCGTCGGCGGCGTGACGGTCGGGGCGCTCATTGCATGCAATGCGCTGGGCGACGTGATCGACCCCGACACCGCGCAGGTGGTCGCCGGTGCGCGCACGGCCGACGGCCGATCGTTGCTCGACACACGGCGCGCCCTGATGCGCGGCGACGTGCCCAAGCCGCTGCTGGCCGGCACCAACACAACGCTGGGCGTCGTCGCGACCGACGCGGTGCTGACCAAGGTGCAGGCCAACCGCCTGGCAATGGCCGCGCACGATGGCTTGGCGCGCAGCATCAACCCGGTCCACACCATGAGCGACGGCGACACGCTGTTCGCGCTCGCCACCTGCCGCGTGCCACTCGAAGGCAATGCACCCGGCATGACGGTCTTGAGCGCGATGGCGGCCGAGGTGGTCGCCATCGCCACCGTGCGCGCGGTGCGCGCCGCACGATCGGTCACGCTCGGCGACTGGCACATTCCCAGCGCAGTCGAGTTCGCTGGCGCCTGACGGCTTTCACTACCGCGCCCACCGCGAGGCAATTTCGATGTCCATGCCCAAAACCCTCAAGCTGATCCTGCTGTCGATTCGCGACCTGATCGCCTCGGCCGGGCCGGTCGTCTTCCTCGTCATCGGACTGCTCATCGCCGCCTATTGGTACCTGCAGCCGCAGCCGCCCAAGCGCGTGACGCTGGCGACCGGGCCGGCCGGCAGCGCCTACGCCGAGTTCGGGCGGCGCTACGCGCAGGCGCTGGCCGTGAACGGGATCGAGGTCGAACTGCGGCCGAGCGACGGCTCTTCGGACAATCTGCAGATGCTGCGCAACGGCAGTGCCGACGTCGCTTTCGTGCGCGGCGGCAGCGCCGACGTGGTGGCCGACGAAGAAGCCGGCCTGCGGTCGCTCGGGAGTCTTTTCTACGAGCCGCTGTGGGTGTTCTACCGCACCGATTCAGCCCGCCGCGTCGACCGCAAGAACGCCGCACTGACGTCCGTGGCCCAACTCCAGGGCTTGCGCGTCAACATCGACAAGATCGGCAGCGGCGTGCCCGACATCATGGACAAGATGTTCCGCGCGAATCATCTGGACGCGGCGCGGCTCCAGTTGTCGCACCTGGAGCAGACCTCCGCCACCGAGGCGTTGCAGGGCGGGCTGCTCGATGTGATCGTCCTGGCTTCGGCACCGCAGTCGCCGCTGGTGCAGCGCCTGCTGCGGGCGCCCGGCATCGCGCTGATGGACTTCGGCCAGAGCGATGCCTATTCGCGCCGCTTCGCCTTCCTCTCGGCGGTGAGCCTGCCCCGGGGTGTGGTCGATCTGGCGCAGGACCTGCCACCGGCCGATGTGTCGATGCTGGCGGCCACCACGTCGTTGCTGGCGCGCGAAGAAACACACCCGGCGTTGCGCCAGCTGTTCGCGCAAAGCGCACAGACGCTGCACGGCGATGCGGGATGGTTCAACCGGGCACGCGACTTCCCCAACACGCGCACCAGTGAGCTGCCGGTGAGCCCTGAAGGCGATCGCGCCATCAACGGCACGCCGCCGTTCTGGCAGCGCTATCTGCCCTTCTGGGCCAGCAACCTGGTGGAGCGGATGTGGTTGGTGCTGGGGGGCTTGGTCGTGCTGATGCTGCCGCTGAGCCGCGTGGTGCCGCCGCTCTATCAATTTCGCGTGCGCTCGCGGGTCTTCCGCTGGTACGCGCGGCTGCGCGACATCGAAGGCCGCCTCGATGGCGGCGACAGCGACCGCGAGACATTGCTGAAAGACCTCGACGATCTCGACCGGGTGGTGAACAAGGTGGCCGTGCCGCTGTCGTATGCCGAGGAGTTGTATGCGCTGCGCAACAACATCTTCAAGGTGCGGCAACGCGTGACCAGTCACGCACGCTCGGCGGCTCCGCAAACCGCCTCCTGACGGCGTGGCGGGCCGTCTCAGTACTTGATGGTCACGCCGGCTTTGACGCCGGCGCTTTCCTTGCGGCCGTCGGACTGCACGCCCGCGGAAAAAGACACATCGCCGCCGGTGCTGGCGCCGATCGAATAGGTCGGCCGCTCGCCAGCGACGTTCATCCCTCCATAGGTCGTGCTGCCGTCCGGGCGTTGTATGCCAACCGTCGCACCTTGGGTGACGACGGTGTTCTGGTTCGAGACGACATCGGGCGCCACGTAGACGATCCCTTTTTCATCACTGTCGATGGGGAGTTTGAGTTCCTCCGCTGCCACACCGGAGATACATGCAGCCAGGCCCATGGCCAGGATTCGCGAGGTTTTCATTCCCGTATTGTGGGCGTACAACAGGGCGAAAACAGTGGGGCATGCCGCGCGCCGGCCGTAGGAGAACGCCGCGGTAGGTGGCGCCGCGTCGGCCGGTCGCGGAGAATCCACGCCGCCAGCTGGCCATTCACAGACGCATCCGGACATGAACTCCTCCGCTTTTCCACCGCCTCCCGACGAGGCCCGCCGTCTTCAGGCCCTTCGGCGCCTGAAGGTGCTGGACACCTTGCCGGAGTCCCTGTTCGACGACATCGTGCTGCTCGCGTCGGAAATCTGCGGCACGCCCATCGCGCTGATTTCGTTGATCGACACCGACCGTCAGTGGTTCAAGGCGCGACGCGGGCTCGACGCCACGCAAACACACCGCGACCACGCCTTCTGCGCCCACGCCATCATCCGGCCCTCGCAGGTCATGACGGTGCCCGACGCGCTCCAGGACTCGCGCTTCGCGTCGAATCCGCTGGTGCTGGGCGACCCTAATATCCGCTTCTATGCCGGCGCGCCGGTGCTCACGCCCGAGGGCGATGCATTGGGCACGGTGTGCGTGATCGATACCGTGCCCCGCGACCTCGATCCTGCACAGGAGGCCGCCTTGCAGGCACTGGCACGCCAAACTTCGGCACTGCTGCAGGCCCGCGAGGCCACACTGCGGCGGCAGGAGGAAAACGAAACGCTGCAACGCAAGATCACGGCGGCCCTCGCCGACGACGACGAAGCGCACGCGAGCTTCCGGCAAAGCCAACGCCTCGCCATGGTGGGCCAGCTCACCGGTGGCATCGCACATGACTTCAACAACCTGCTGCAGACCATCAGTGGCAGCTTCCAGCTGATCGACCGCAAGGCCGACGACACGGAGCGCGTTCGGCGCTGGGCGGCGGGCGGACTGCGCGCCGCCGCGCACGGTGCCCGACTGACGTCGCAATTGCTGGACTTCTCGCGAAACCATCTGCCCGATGCCCGGCCGATCTCCGTGCCGCGGCTGGTGGGCGCGATGCAGGACATGCTGGCGCGAGCGCTCGGGCCCGAGATCGATCTTCGATTCCTTCTGGCAGACGAGCACACCGCGACCATGGGCGATGCGACCCAGCTCGAGGCCGCCGTGCTCAACATGGCGATCAACGCCCGCGATGCGATGCAGGGTCGCGGAACGATCTCCGTCGCCACCCGGTTGCAGCAAGCCACGGGTGACGCTGAACTGGTCGATGGCGCCTACCTCACGTTGTGCGTTCTCGACGACGGACCGGGGATGCCCGCACAGGTCGCGCAGCGTGCGTTCGAACCCTTTTTCACCACCAAGCCCAGCGAAAAAGGCACCGGTCTCGGTCTTGCCCAGGTGGCCGGCTACGCCGCCCGTGCAGGCGGCACGGCGCGCATCGATAGCACGCCCGGCTGCGGGACCGCCATCACCTTGTGGTTGCGCGTGGTGGAGGACACAGCGGCTGCAGCGGACGCCTCTGCGCAGTCGGCATCGCAGCGTCTTGCCGCAACAGCGAGCCCGTCACAGATCCTGTTGGTGGACGACGATGCCGAGATGCGCGAGATGCTCGCCGAACTCTTGTCCGAAGGCGGCTACCAGGTGCGCCGGGCGCACAGCGGCGCCGCGGCATTGCAGGCCGCACAGGCTCACATGCCAGACCTGGTCTTGATCGACTGCGCAATGTCGGGCATGAACGGCGCGGCGCTGGCGGCCCGGCTGCGTGAACTCAAAGCGGACCTGCCCATGATCTTCGTCACCGGCCATGCCGACGTCGGTGAACTGCTGCCTGGGTTGGGGCATGACGCGGTGGTGCTGCAGAAACCGGTGCTGCTGACCGACCTGGCGCTGCAGATCGAACGCGTGCTTGCCCGGTCCCTCCGGGGCTGAAGACCTTCAGCGCCGAGCTTGCGGCGCAGGCACCGCACCGTTGCAAGGTGTGCCACGGTGCGGCCCTTTCAGCGCCGCAGCGCTTTCACCATTTGTCGTCGCGCGCCGGTGCGGCAGCGGGTGCTTCGCTGCGGGCGGCCGCCGGTCGCGCTGGCCGCGGCTTCGTCGATGTCGCCGTTGCTGCTGCGCCCTCCGTCGAGGCTGCGGCCACGCGCGCAGTCACCACGCCGCGAAGCTGAAGGGCCCCTGGCTGCAGGCCGTCGAGCGGCATCTGCACGCGCTCGAGCCGGCCCTGCGCCATGGTCGGCGTCACGCGGTCGATCACCACCTCGCAGCAGTCGGATTCGACCCGGCCGAGCGACTGGTTGGTCTGCGGATCGAACATCTCCTTGCCCATCGCCACCAGTTGATAGCGCGCGCCTTCGCGCACCGCCTGCCCACCCTGGCTGAGGATGACCGCATTGCCTTCGCGCGAGATCACCGTGACCGGAAAGGTGCGCGAGACAATGCCCGAGACGATGCGATTGGCGATCTCGTTCTGCATGCCTTCGCTGACCTGGCCACCGTCAATGCCGCGGCCCAGCGTGGTCGCCCCCACCTTGGGCGCCTCACCACGCAGCGACTCGGACAGCATGATCTGGCGCGTCGCCACGTTCACCAGCTTCTGCGACACGCCCCAGCCGCCCGAGTAGCTCACCAGCTCGCGGTCGCTGGTCTGCAACTGGCGCGCATGGCGGTTATAGGCGAAGGAGGTGATCTTGCCGACCCAGATCACGTCGGCGCTCATGGCCTGGCCCAGCTTGCCGAACTCGGCGCGCGGGGCCTGGCCCGAACTGATCATGTCGAGCTCCTGCGCCACCTCACCGCCCATGTCGCGGTCGAGCACGGTAAAGCGGCCAGTGTTGGTGAGCGCGGTGAGGATCTGCTGGCGCAGGTCTTCGGCCACCTTGTCGGCCGGCACGCTGCGCCCGCCCATCGGGAACGAGGCGCTGTCGTAGCGCAACGGCGCGATCACGATCTTCAGCTTCTTGCTGTCGGCCGCCGGCGGCTTGTACTTGGCCACGGACGCCTGGATGTCGGCGCGATAGAAGCCGCGGCTGTCCGGCCCTTCAAGCGTGTTCACCTTGAAGCCGGTGATGGCGCCGCCGGCGCTCTGCACCACCTGCTCGGCGAAGGCGGTGCCGCGCAATGCCTCGGCGTTGCGGCCGCGCGAGAGCGACAGCGTCATCTTCAGCTGCTCGGAGCTCAGATCCATGGTCGTGCCGTTGACCTGCTTGAGCGCCAGGCGCATCGCCTCGTCGATGGCTTCGGCCGCACTCGCGCCGGTGCCTTGCGCGTTCACGGTCACCGTGCCAACCTTGCCGGCGTCGGGCAAAGCCGCCACCGGCGTCGATGGCGTGGGCGCCGCCGGCGCCGGCGGCTCCACGGCGGCGATCGGCGCCGGTGCGGGCTTCGACTTGCCGGTGTATTTGTCAAGCGCGGTGCGGGCCTGGTCGCAGGCCGAGACCGAGAAGGCCAGCGCCAGTGCCAGCGTCAGTCGTGCGGTGTTCATCGGGTCAGAACGCGCCGAGCGCCTTGGTGGCGTCCGTCGGCACCGGGATGTCGTGGCTCTTGGCGTAGGCCGTCGAGTAGCTCAGCGTGTCGTACACGTTCTTTGCGTTGCCCGGGAAGTTGGTCACCACGTAGGCGCCGGCGTTGAGCTTGGTCATGGCCAGCATCGGCGACGCCTTGAGCGTGTTGCTGAAGGCGACCACGTTGGGACGAAGACCGATGTACTTGATGACGCCCAGGCCCAGCGAGGCCATGCCCGACTGGTAGAGCGCCTGCGACTGCGCGTCCATCTTCAGGTTGCCGTCCTGCAGGCGCGCGCTGATTTCCTTCGATGAGTCGCTCTGGATCTTGTCCGCGTCCGACAGGTTGCCCTTGGTGGCGCCGTCGCTGAGCGCATCGGCGGTCGACTTCAGCTGCGCGGCCGATTCCTTCAGACCGACCGCCTCGGCGATCTTCGACTGCGCGACCAGCACTTCCTTGTTGGCCGACACGTAGGCACGCACGAGCTGGTCCTGCTGCCCGCTCTCGTTGCCGCCGGACGAGCCGCCGCCGGTGAGGCCGCCGATCGACGGCATCGAGAACTGCGCGAAAGCGCAAGGGGCGGCAAGGGCGCAGGCAAGTGCGATGACGGTCAGTTTCTTGGACATGTTGTTTTGAGTTCTCTGGATGAAAGGAAAGGGGAAGGAATGACGACCCGGCGCGATCAGCGCAGGCCGAGGTTGGTGA
>Ga0247812_10002534_pt1 | contig 10301 bp, 9 predicted proteins | sample UWRJL149409B1_FD_178011 | JGI IMG/M metagenome (GOLD analysis project Ga0247812, IMG submission 178011) | Plant litter microbial communities from Arlington Agricultural Research Station in Wisconsin, United States - UWRJ-L149-409B-1 | ecosystem: Environmental > Terrestrial > Plant litter >...
TCAGCGAAGCGCTCGACTATCGACGCAGTGACTATGTGATTGTTCCCAAGCGGCGCTTGAACCCGGCTTACCCTCATGTACCACTGATGAGTGACCAGCTCTGTTGCATCGTCTGCGCGCGGGAGCCGCAGTTCGCCGACGGATTAAGCCTGGCCGACTACTGCAGCGCCGAGCACGTGGTTCGCGAGTTTGCCGAGGGTCAAAACCTGGCGATGGATGCTGTGCATCTGCATGAGTTGGGTATTCAACGTCGAGTGGCGGTGGCCCTGGAAAGTTTTGTGCTGATGCCCGAGTTCATCGTAGGAACTGCGCGGATCGCCACGGTGTTTCGCCGACAGGCACAGCGCTTCGCTCAACATTATCCGCTGCGTATTCACCCTACACCGTTGGCATTTCCCGACGCTGTGCAGGTGCTGCAATGGCATCCCTATCAAGACCATGACCCGGCAATGGCGTGGTTCCGCGGCCTGCTATCGGAGCAGGCCGCGTTGCTTGATCAAAGTGCCAACTGATCACCGGTGTCCGCCACCAGTGCCGCCTGCTCAATAGCCTGCAAAGCGCATCGTTCGTCATTGTCCGAAGTGTCGCCGCTGACACCCACGGCCCCCAGAATCAGGCCCTCGGCATTGCGAATCAGCACGCCGCCGGCTGCGGGAATGACCTCGCCGCCGGTCAGGCTGTTGATGGCGTTGAAAAACGCCGGCATCGCTTGCGCGCGCCGGGCCAGTTCTCGCCCGCCGAACCCCATTCCCAGGCAACCGCGGGCCTTGCCGGTGGCAATTTGTGGTCGCAGGAAACTGGCACTTTCATCACGCAAGACTGCCAGCGGATGACCTGCAGCATCCAGCACGGCGACGGCCAGTGGCTTGATGCCCGTTTCCCGGGCGATACGGATCGCGCTACTGGCGATATGGGTGGCGGTCATCAGGTCGAGTTGTTGCATGGTGTCGGTCCTCATTGCGCCCACTTGCCCAATTGGGTAACGCGGTCCCTGGTGTACAGGTCAGTCCATTTCAGCGAGTTGAAATCAGAAACCTGCTTGGGGTTGTAAGGGCTGCGCTCCATGCGCGCAGGTTGGCCTGCCTTGTACACGGCTTTAAGGCGAGAGCGGTCTTGCAGGATGCGGATGTCGTGCAGCGGCGAACCGTCGAGCAACAGGAAGTCCGCTTGCTTGCCCACTTCGAGGGTGCCGATGGTTTCACCACGTGGCATGCAACGTGCGCCGACGGCCGTGGCGGCGTACAACGCTTCTGCGGGTGTGAAGCCCAGGCGAGTGACCAACAACTCCAGTTCACGGGCATGCCATTCGCCATAAGGCGTTACTGCAAAACCACTGTCACTGCCGCAGGCGAAAGGCACGCCCGCGGCTTTGGCACGCTTGAGCACCGCTGAACCGATTTCCAGGGTGCGGGCACAATAGCCGGCGTAACCGGTGCTGATGGCCGGATCGTGGGGCTGGCAGAAGTCCACGGTGTTTTGCGGGAAGGTCATGGTCGGCGCGAGGATGCTGCCGGCTTCGAGCAAGGCCTCGATGCATGCGTCGTCCATGTAGAAGGCATGGAACACCAGATCGACACCGGCGCGCGCGGCATACATCACCGCCTCTCGACCATAGGCATGGGTCGCTACTTTGCAGCCCAGGCGATGGGCTTCCTGGACCATTTCATAGGTTTCTTCTGCGGTGAACGCGGCGATGATTTCGCCATTCGAGCGGCGGTGAGTACCGTCCATGGCGATCTTGATCAGGTCGACGCCATCCTTGGCTTGTTTGCGGATTTGCGCCAATGCTTCACTGCGGCTGGTGACCAGGTGCGCGGTGAAATATTCCGGAGCGCCTACGCGGCTCGGGAACCAGTCGTTGAGGCTCTGTCGATTGGTGATGACCCGGCTGCTGGCGGCGATGCGCGGGCCCTCGAACAAGCCGGCCGCGATTGCAGTGCGCACCGCGATGCTGAGTTGGCCGCTATCGCCAGGGCAGACCATGCTGGTCACGCCAGCGGCCAGTACATGTTGGGCGAAGAACATGCCGCGCAGGGCGCGGAACTCGTCACTGGTCCAGATATCAATGTCTTCTTCGCTCTGCGCGTTGCCAAAGGCCAGGTGGGTGTGCACATCCACCAGGCCGGGCATGACAAAGTTATCGCCGGCGTCCAGCAGCGTGTCTCCCGGTTGTGGCTGCGGTGCAGCAGCGGTCGGGCCGACATATGACAGCAGGCCGTTTTCCACGACCAGGGTTTGCTGTTGACGGGTGTGCAGACCGGTTCCGTCGAACAGCGTCTGGCATTTCAGGTGCAGGGCGGGCATGGCAATTTCACTTTGCTGATTGTTATGCAAAGCGAAGCTAGGGCAGAGCCTTGGATGCCACCAGCAACTTGTATCAATGCTCACGTATTGATGGCGTCGATAGCGGTCCGATGACCACCGCAACCGAAAAAACCGAACTCCGGGCACTTGAGCAAGCACGTCGCCGGGCATTGGTAGAGGAAGACTATTCGCGTGTCGCGCAGTTGTTCGCCGACGATCGGGTGTACTTACACACCGCGGGGGTGGTGCAAGGCAAGTCGGAGTATCTGGGGTATGCGAAAAACGCCGGAGAGCCCCAGGGCTGTCCGGCGTTTGTTGTCTTGCCAAGCGTTTTAAGCGGTGTGGCCGCCTAAGGTTTCGGCAATCCAGTCAGCGATGTAATGACCCGCGTTGATGCTGTTATCAAAGCTGGAATGCTGTACGCCGCCTTCGCGCTCGGTGAAGATTTTAAGCTCACGTTTAGGGCTGTTAACCAGTTGCTCGTAAGTACGCTGTGCCCACTTGAGCGGTATCTGCGAGTCCTTTTCACCGTGGGTGACCAGGAACGGAACCTTGATGCGGTCCAGTACGCCGTCCAGGTGCACATTTTCGGCGATGGTCATGAACTCATCCATATCCTTTGCCCCCCACACCCAGCACACGTGCGCCCAATAGTGCGGGACGGGGAAGCTACCTTCTTTTTCCAGGCGGCGTTTTTGCACGTCGCGCCAGTCATGGTTGGCGCCCCACACCACACCACAGGCAAACCGTGGTTCAAACGCCACCGCACGCGGGCAGTAATAACCGCCGAGTGAAACGCCTTCCAGGCCGATACGCTGGGCATCAACGTCACTTCGGGTTTGCAGCCAGTCGACCACGCGGCTGGCCCAATGCTCGCTGTCATATCGGGCAATCAGGTTATGCAAGCGCAGTGCTTCACCCGTTCCGGGTTGGTCGATAATCAACGATGACACTCCGCGTTTTGCCAACCACCCCGGCAGTCCGACGCGATATTTCATTTCTTTGGTCGAGTCCAGTCCATTGACCTGCACCAGGATCGGCGCTGGGCCGGTCACGCCTTCGGCACGCACCAGCAAGCCGGAAATATGTTTGCCCTCGTAGGGGATTTCAACGCGCTCGCAGTTCTCCCGTGACAGTTCGATACCGCGTTTGAATGTCTGAAGGAAGCGCTGGTAAAGCGCTGTACGACCAGGGGCCCCGTGGGCTTGAAGGCGCTCGCAGGTGAGGTAGTAAGTGGCGGCGCGGCTGTACTTCTCGCCGGCGGACAGCAGTCGTCCATGGCCTTCATCTTCTTCGGCCAGGCCGCAGAGCTTGTCAGCCATCTTCGCCCAGGTTTCGCGAAATGCTTTGGTTCCAGCGGCGTCAGGCTGCTGGGCGGCTTCCTGAAGCGGTGCACACATCTCCTCAATTTCGCCCATCCGGGCACCCATCTCGATGGCCAGGTCGACTGAGAGATTCCACACGTAATTGGTCGGGAAGTAGCGGAACATGATTGTTGTTGTCCTTATGGTTGCCTTGGCGTTTACAAGGCAAGGTAAGGACGCCCCGACTAATTGGCCAATCGTGAGTCGGGATGGGAGGTATCGCGAGCAGCGATATGATCGTGTTCAAGATGCTGGATGAACTCGCTAATGCGTTCGCGCAGCCAGCGGTGCATGGGGTCGCCGTCGACGCTGCGGTGCCAGAGCATGACCTCGCGCATCACCGGTATCTTCACCGGCGGATTGAGGATGCGCAGCGGCAGGTGTTCGGCATACAACCGCGCCAGACGCTGGTGCATGGTGGCGATGCGTTGGGTGCCAACGACTAGTTGTGGCAGGGTGTTGAAGTCGTTCGTGATGACCTCGATACGCCGATTGAAACCGTACTGGTTCATGAACCACTCTTCGATGCTCAAGTGCCGGCTACGGCCGAACCCGACAGAAACGTGGCCCATGCCCATGTACTGCTCAAGGGTCAGGCTGTCGCCGACCTGGGTATTGCCGTCCCACACCACGCAGACATGCTCCTCTTCAAACAGCAGCTTGTGAGGGTGACCGTCAATGATGTAACGCTCAGGCACGATCATCAGGTCGACCTCGCCGCGAACCAGTAACTCACCGGAATTGTCGCCAGGGCCAAGCATCTCGAAAGTGATGTTGGGCGCCTCTTGGTGAATCTTCTGAATCACCTGGGCAAACAGCACGCTGATCAGGTAGTCCGAGGTCACGAGGCGGAAATGACGTTTGCTGGTCGTGGGGTCGAACACCGGCTTGGCAGTGATCGACGACTGGATCGTCAACAGTACCTCGCGGATGGGTTTGGCCAGTTCCTGGGCATACGGTGTGGGCTGCATCTTACGCCCCACCTGTACCAGCAGTTCGTCTTCGAAATAAGTACGCAGGCGTCCCAATACACCGCTGGTGGCGGACTGAGTCATGTGCAGGCGTTCGGCGGCACGGGTGATGTTCTGCTCTTCTAGCAAAACATCGAGGGCGACCAGCAGGTTCAAATCCAGATGATTGAAACGCATTGGGCAGGTCCGTTTTTGTATTTATTTTCGCGATACATTCCGGTGAATTGAGCATCCCGTCAACCCCGCCTGTGCGCTGCCGTTCCGCGCACTCAGGTATCGCGTTTTCGGATAGGTCGCATCCCCACTCGCGATTAGTCAGCTGCCAAACCGCACGGCAATCTTCGCCGCAGTCGGACTTCTTGCCGACACCACCACCGGATTCCCTGCATCGCTCAACGGCCTGTCGAGCCGTCGGTGCCGGTTTGCGGATACTAATTTCAATGGAGTGGTAGCCATGAACATCATTGGCCTTGATGCCCTGATCTTTGGCGTCGATGACATCCAAGCCTGTACCGATTGCCTGCGTGATTACGGCCTGACGCCGGTTGACGTCGACAACACGGGTGGGCGTTTTGAAGCATTGGACGGCACGTCTGTGATCATTCGTCGAGCGGACGATCCAACGCTGCCGGTTGCCATCGGCCCGGCACCGTCGATTCGCGAAACCATTTACGGCGTTGCCAGCGCGGCAGACCTTGATGCAATCGAAGATGAGTTGGCGCGCGATCGTCAGGTCACCCGTGAAAACGGTGTGCTGCACAGCTTCGACGACATGGGGTTTGCCATCGCATTCCAGGTCACTGTTCGCAGGTCCTACAGCGCCCCGGATGATTTGACCAACGCCGCCGGCCATGCGCCACAGCGTCCGCTCAACCAACCCGGCATTACCCTCGACATGCGTGCGGTGCCACGTACCTTGTCCCATGTGGTGTATTTCGTCCCCGATGCCGCCAAGGCCGAGGCCTTCTACGCCGACCGCCTGGGTTTCAGAACCACTGACACCTTCATTGGGGCGGGGCCATTCATGCGTCCGGCGGGTTCCGATGATCACCATTGCCTGTTCATGATCCAGACCCCGCCGCACATGAAGGGCTGCGAGCACTTCACCTTCCACATGGGCAGCGGCACTGAAGTGTTGCTGGCCGGTACACGCTTCGAGCAAAAAGGCTGGACCAGTTTTTGGGGCCCTGGCCGTCACCTGTTTGGCTCCAACTGGTTCTGGTACTTCAACAGTCCGCTGGGCTGCCACATCGAATACGACGCCGACATGGACAAGCACGATGACGCCTGGGAGGCGCGCCGTGCCCCTCTGTCGGCGGATAACTCGCAGCTGTTCCTGTTCACCTCGAAAGAAAAATGGGCGCCAGGCGGCCCGCCGCGGTAGGTATCTGTCATGGATCACAGCGATTTCCCCCTGTGCCGGATGGATGAACTGGTGGAAGGACAGGCACGCGGATTCGATCCGTTGCAGCGCGGCAAGGACAGTGTTTTTGCCTTGTTGCATGCGGGGCAGGTGCGGATTTATCGCAACAGTTGCCCGCATCTGGACGTGCGCCTGGAGTACCGCAAGGACCGGTTCTTGTCGGCTGATGGGCAGTTGATTGTCTGTTACGCCCACGGTGCGCAGTTCCTCCCGAGCACTGGCGAATGTGTCTACGGCCCGTGCCTGGGCCAAAAACTGGACGCCTTGCCTTGGCACCAGGAGGCCGGCTGGGTGGTGCTGGAAGGCCTGTAACAACAGCGTGCTCAGGGGCGATTGAGGTATTGCGTTTGGCGATACATCGCATCCCTACACGCGATTAGTCAAATCCTTGTTTTGACCGGAAGCTGGACCTACCGACGCAGTGCCCGGCGCTGCATCGAATCACAAGAATAAAAAGTGAGTAAGCCATGAGTGCAGTGAACAAAGTTCTGATCGTGGGCGGTGGTATTGGTGGCTTGTGTGCGGCCATAGCCCTACGACGCAAGGGCATTGAGGTCGATCTGGTCGAACTCAAGTCAGAATGGACCGTTTACGGTGTCGGGATCATCCAGCAAAGCAACGTGGTCCGCGAAATGGCCAAGCTGGGTGTGCTCGACGGTTATCTCGATGCGGCGTATGCCTTTGAAGACGTCGCGATCTACGGCCCGGCGGGTCAGCAACTGGCGCGCATCCCGGGCCAGCGCCTGGCAGGGCCTGCGTACCCGGCCAACGTCGGCATCTCGCGTCTGGCGCTGCACAAAGTCCTCAGTGAAACGGCGCTGGAGCTGGGCGCCAAGGTCCGTTTGGGGCTTAGCGTTGAATCCCTGAACGACAATGGCGACAGCGTGGAAGTGCTGTTCACCGATGCCAGCAGCGCCGCCTACGACCTGGTGGTTGGAGCTGACGGCCTGTTCTCCAAGGTTCGAGATTTGCTGCTCGGCGACACCTACACGCCGCGCTTCACCGGCCAATCGGTGTGGCGCTACAACTTCGCGCGTGATCCGCAAATCGATCACCTCGCCAACTACCAGAGCGCCGAAGGCAACGCCGGCCTGGTACCGCTGGCCGGCGACTTGATGTACCTGTTCCTCACCTCCCATGAACCGTCCAATCCGCGGATGGACCCCGCGACGCTGGCCGAACAGATGCGGCAGCGCTTGCAAGGCTTCACCGGCCTCATCGGCCAATTGCGTGAACAGATCACCGACAGCAGCCAAGTGGTTTACAAGCCAATGGAAGTGGTCTTCGTCGACGAGCCCTGGTACCGCGGTCGCGTTCTGCTGATCGGTGACGCCGCGCACGCGACTACGCCGCACCTCGGGCAAGGGGCCGGCATGGCAATTGAAGATGCCATCGTGCTCAGCGAAGAGCTGACCCGCGACGGCAGCGTCGAGCAGCAGCTTCAACGCTTCATGACGCGCCGTTTCGAGCGCTGCAAGTACATCAGCGAAAGCTCGGTGCTGGCCGGCGACAAGGAAATGCAGCACGACCGGGACTTCGACCGCATCGGCCTGGTCAAGCAGATGCTTGCGCGCACGGCTGAGCCGATCTGATTCGACAGGGCCGTCACCCACAGCAGTTACCACTATAAAAACAAGAGGTTAACGCGATGGTTAGTTCCACGACTGCGACGCTTGCGCGCCGCCGGGTCTGCACGTCTGCACCCTTTGGTTTCAGTTTGGCCGCGGCGTTGGTGCTGTGCAGCCAGGCCGCCCATGCCTTTTCGGTGGATACCGGCAATCCGGATTTCAACCTGCGCTGGGATAACACCGTGAAGTACAGCGCCGCCTGGCGCACCCAGAATCCCAGCAGCAAGCTGACCGAGGGCCAGGTGGCACTCAACCAGGACGATGGCGATCGGGCGTTCAAAAAGGGTCTGATTTCCAACCGCACGGACATCCTCTCCGAGCTGGATATGTCGTTCAAAAACGTCGGCGCGCGCCTCAGTGGAGCCGCCTGGTACGACACCGCCTACCAGCACGACAACGATAACGACGATCCGGCGCGGGCCAACGCGCGTTCCGTGGGCTATGACGAATTCACCGACGACACCCGCCACCTGCATGGCGGCGACGGCGAATTGCTCGATGCGTTCGTGTACTGGAACGGCGAGCTGGCTGATCATTCCACGTCCGTGCGTGTCGGCCGCCACGGGTTGATCTGGGGCGAGAGCCTGTTCTTCGGCGCCAACGGCATTGCCGGTGGCATGGCGCCGGTCGACGTGGTGAAAGCGCAGTCCGTTCCCAACACCCAGTTCAAGGAAATCACCCGGCCGGTCAATCAGCTGTCGGGTACCTTCCAGCTGACCGACGATGTGTCGCTCGGCGCCTTCTACCAGTTGGAGTGGGAGGAGACACGCCTGCCGGGTGCCGGTAGTTATTTCTCCACCAGCGACACCATTGGTGAAGGCAATGAACGCTTGATCGTAGGGGCGCCGTTTCCTGCGTTCCTCGGTGGCAATCCCAGCAGTCCGGCGGCGTTCTTCCATGGCAACGACAAGGAAGCGAAAAGTTCAGGGCAGGGCGGCCTGCAGTTGAAATACAGCGCGGAAACGGTCGAGTACGGCCTGTACGCGATTCAATATCACGACAAGACCCCCAAGCTGTACCTCAAACCCTCTACCGGTGTGCCGAACTTCAGTACCGGCCAGATCGGCGAGTACTACTGGGTGTACCCGGAGGACATTCGCGCCTTTGGGGGCAGTTTTTCCACCACGGTCGACGAATACAGCTTCGCCGGTGAAGCCTCGATGCGCTGGAACATGCCGCTGGTTTCCAACGGGCAAACCGTCCTGCCGGGTGTCGTCGCCGACAACGATGACGATGCACTGTATGCAGTGGGCCGTACCGCTCACGTCAACCTAAACGTCCTGGCTTCATTCGGGCCGAACTTCCTTGCCAGGGAGTCGGGACTGGTCGGTGAGATCGCCTGGAACCGCCTGCTGAGCGTCACAAAAAACCGTGCCGCCCTTGACCCCAACGCTACCGATGACGGTCTCGGGTTCAAGGTGGTCTACACCCCGACCTATCGCCAGTTTTTCTCCGGCATCGATATCAGCATTCCGCTTGGCCTCAGCTACTTCCCGCTGGGTAAATCGGCCGTTGTCAGCTCGTTCGGTCCGGACAAAGGCGGCGATATGAACATCGGTATCACCGCCACCTACCTGGATCGCGTCACCGCCGGCCTGACCTACACGCATTACTACGGCGCCGAGGACACCAACCTCAACGCTGCCAGCCAGTTCAATTACAAGCAATCGCTCAAAGACCGGGACTACCTGGCTTTTTCCGTCAAGACCACGTTTTAAGAGGACTTGCGCATGACCCACAATAAGAAAACCGCAGCCTTCAAGCTCAAAGCCCTTTGCCTGGCGCTGCTCGGCGGCCTGGCCATTTGCAGCCAAGTGACATTGGCGGCGACGGCTGAAGAGGCGGCCAAACTGTCAAAGAACCTGACACCGTTCGGCGCCGAGCGCGCTGGTAACGCTGACGGCAGCATTCCCGCCTGGGACGGTGGTTACACCAAGGTGGATCCTTCGTACAAGGAGGGCGGCAAGCGCTCCGATCCATTCGCTGCCGACAAACCGCTGTTGAGCATTACCTCGAAAAACCTCGCGCAATACGCTGGCAAGCTCAGCGACGGCACCAAGGAAATGTTCAAGCGTTTCCCCGAGACTTATCGCATCGACGTTTACCCGACACGGCGCACCGCCGCCGCGCCGCAATGGGTGTATGACAACACCCTGAAAAACGCCACTCGCGCCAAATTAGTCGAGAGCAGCGCCGGTCCGGTTCCCGAAGGCGCTTTTGGCGGCATTCCGTTTCCGATCCCGAAAAACGGCGCCGAAGCCATGTGGAACCACGTGCTCAATTGGCGCGGGACCTCGGTGTCGATGCATTTTCGGCATTACCTGATGACGGCCGACGGCAAGCAGGTGATGACCACCGACGGCAAGGCCATTCAGGAGATGCCGTATTACTACCAGGAAGGGACACCAGAGTCGTTTGCCGGTGATTACTGGCTGTTCCGGCTGCTCAATGTCGGCCCACCATTGCGCGCTGGCGAGCAGATCATGGGCCGCACCAACATCAACGGCGACCTGTCCCAGGCGCACGTTTACCTGACCGGTCAGCGCCGTGTGCGCAAGCTGCCCAATGCCTGCTGCGATACGCCGACACCGGCGACAGCCGGGGTCATGTC
>Ga0247812_10002535_pt1 | contig 10301 bp, 7 predicted proteins | sample UWRJL149409B1_FD_178011 | JGI IMG/M metagenome (GOLD analysis project Ga0247812, IMG submission 178011) | Plant litter microbial communities from Arlington Agricultural Research Station in Wisconsin, United States - UWRJ-L149-409B-1 | ecosystem: Environmental > Terrestrial > Plant litter >...
GAGAATGGGGGGAAGATGAGGTCGGATTGCGTTTGGTCCCCAAGCACAGCACACCACAATATGGTTCTGTAGGAAAGCGTTGAGATTGACAGGTGTCAGTCCGCAGCCTCAGACATAGCACACACAGCTAGCTAGACTGTCGGAATTCATACGCGAAGCTTTTTATCAAAGCAAATGCCAATAAGGTTTGGGAGGATTCGGACCCGCCGGATCCTCCGGATCGGGGAAAGATGTGTGGTGGACGTTCCGTACCCGAAGTCCTGGGTTATTTCCGGACCACCATCCGCTGCTGCGTTGCTAATCTTGGAAACTCAGTCTTGTAGCATTTCAGAATTTCAAACCACTATAAAGATATATATATATGTATGTGTGTATATGTATGTGTATAAGTATAGTTCTATATGTTAGCACGATGACTCTTGAAGCATCGAAAACAAGGGATATTAATTCGGTAGAGCTGGCCGCGTGACTTACAGAACCTCCGAAAAACCCAAACCTGCCCTACAAAAACCTGAATTTGAGGCCAAGAGGAGAAGATCTCCTTCGGCGAGTCAACAGATTGCACGGTTCCTTCACCAAGATAGAGAGCGGAACATGCAAATCATAAATTATACCTTCACAATGGCCAACTTTAGCACTGATCTTCAACTAGAACCTCCAGAACCTTCCTATCCGAAAATCAGACCAGTCAGATCTCCTAGAGGCCATAGCCATTGCCGACGACTGGTTGCTCGCAAGGTTTTCCTGCGAAGCGTAAATTAGCCAAATTAATCGGATTGATTCCAGAGTTGCGGCTGGCCATGTCCCCAGATTTTCCACAGAAACTGAAATTGAGTGGTCGTTTATGCTGTGTCGCAAACGCCCCCTGATACGATTCTATAAACGAGTTTTCGTATATATCCCTAGCTCGGGACAAGTCTGTTGCCAAGGCGAAGCACAGCATAACCGTCGTATCTCCTCCGCACTTTTCAGCCTGTGTAAGCCCGTGGGCTTGATGATAGTTGCAGTATTGAGAGAACAATATGGCAATTTGTGGAGGTTGTCCGCCAAGCTGAACGCAGAAGTCAAATTTCGGACCCAGCCTGTGTTGGCGGAGGAATGAGAAACCGAGTAAGGAATGGAAAGGTATATAGAGGGGTGGTGGACGGTGCTTGACCACTATTCGCCTCATAGCTAGTACGGTGTTTAAAGAAATCATCCGGATGAACAATTATAGCATGTGGACTTTACCTACACTTCTGTTGTCTCTGGGGATCAGAGAGATCCTCGCTCTTCCAGCATCAGATGGGACGGCTGCCCGTGAGTATAATTGACTCCCAACTTGCACAACTTTACTGAGACCATCTACTCACTACATTCAGTAACCAAAAGAAAACCCTCTTGCGATGGCTGGGCCTGCATTGCCGAGATGGAGGTTGTTTATGATCCAGTGACTAAGACATGCGGTTGCTCTTGGATTCCTGGTTTCGGGCCTTCTGCATATGTCAAACCCTCGTCACATATCCGCGATCCAACTTCGGACGCAAACATCAAACCATCAGTAACTTTCATAACACACCTACCGCCGCCTACAGCCAGACCACCAATCTCTCCGTGTGCTACGATTTTATGCGCTCCTGGATATTACCCAGTTGCCAACACTACGAATCACACTTGCAAATGCGTCCCAAAAAATTGTCTTCCTAAGATTGTTTGTATTTCAGAAAAACAACCAGTCTTTAATCCCACAACATCGGAATGCGAATGTGAATGGCGGCCAGAATTTGGTCCCTTGATTTCGGATCGGGAAACCATAGTTGAGCCAATCACAAAACCTGATCCGAAGCCAATCTGTCTAGCTAAATGCACTGTCGGCTACCATAGTGTCCAGTATCCCGATGGTAGTTGTGGTTGTGTCAAAGATGCGGAACCTTTACCCTGCGCCATCAGATGTATACCTCAGTACACGCTTGTTACGGATCTCGATACTGGAGAATGCAAATGCGAACCGGGTCCTGACTACACACCTTGTCACGCAAAATGCGCGGAGGGCTACTATTGGGTTGAGGGCACTAAGGAAAGGCTTGGACGGTGTGTTAAAAATGCAGCTCCTCTACCGTGCCCAATTCGTTGTACAAATACTTCGGTACTTTTCTTTAGTCCCCAGACAGGTAAGTGTAGCTGTATTAAGAAGGATCGGGATTGTCTTGATAATACGCATTTTTTGGAAGGACCATCGGTATGGAATAGTACGACGGAGACTTGTACATGCTTGGATGAAAGTAAGAGAAAGGAAGAACTATGTCTACTGGCAACTAGTTGCGTTGTCGGCTCACAACCTGTTTGGGATAGTATCAAAAAGGTTTGCACTTGCGAGCCAAATCCTACAGGGCCAGAGTTCATTTGCCTTGCTGCCACCACTTGCATAATAGGATCAATTCCAGTATGGGATGGGACATCACAAACATGCCGTTGCGTGGAAACTTAGTTTTGAGAACTTTATATGAGCTTGTAGTGGTTTTGGACTCAATGCAATACCAATTTTACAAACCCGTATTCCAGCTCAACCATAGTATCAAAGTATATGGTGAATGCGAAATGAAATCAATTAACTTTTTAGGTTCAGCTACATTAAACGAGATAAAGTCAGTCAGTCATTTTGAGACCTAGTTATCTTATTTGTTGGTGTTTAAAATCGAGCTGAGTTGTCTTGTGCGTTGACCTGACTCGCTGAGTTAAATCCGGTAGCAGATCGAGATAGGACAAAAGTCACAAAACGGCTGAGATCTGTATGTCGTAAGGATTCCCTCCATTTTCAATGAGCTTTAGGAAATCCGACAATATTCGATTTCTGGAGGTCTCCCCAGAACCTCCAAGACAAGCCTTTCGCACATTAAAGAGGCGTGGCTCGTGCCAAGTCTCAGCTGTCAAGGTCGTGTATTTCAACCTCTTACAAAACCAGATTGTATGCTCACCCAACAAATTTCCCTGCCAACATTCGGGTACAGCCTCAAGAAACCTAGCAAAGTTCTATTTAAGTTCTGAATATCAAAACCCCAACCTCCTTAATATTTTGACACGGGTTTCCCAGTAGGACAACCGAAATGTAACACAAGAGCAGGTGCTCCCACACTACACAGTAAGTAGTATCTCAATAAGTGAAGCATCTGAAGTGACAAAGCTCGTCATCTTAGGAGGCACACCAATATGAAACAGGTAAGAGAAGTATTACGCGAACTAGTTGCAAAAACACTGAAGCACCCAGTTCATCCAATAGATCTCATACATCAACTACTCACGCCAACATGCCAACATGACAACCCGCCAACATGCCAATCTCTGACTTACGATACGGCCGCAATAATCTACTCTATAAGATCCTTACGTATCTTCGTATATGGGAATGATATGCCTGATGAGAGGATCATCACCCCTTGACCCCACGCCGTGGAATCCTACGGCACAGCCTCGAAACCACCGCCCACCTCTCATATAACCGTCTGTAAGACGACCCAGCGAGAAATGACACTGCTATAATACCCATACGTACATGATAAACAGGCATCAGATTATATATACATGGTTACGTACCCTACTAAGATGCTGCCTGAACTTTCCTCTTTTTAAGGAAGCCTCATAACCAAACCATCAATATCACTTTTTTACTTTCTGGTCAAGAATACTTACCCAAATACTTGATTCGGGAGTAACCATCTATATACATATATGGAAGACACACCACCTAACCACCCAACCCAACCACAAACAACTCCAGACATATTCAAAGAACCACCTCCTCCAAACTATCCTTGAAAAAAGAGAAAGAAAAAATGGGCTCCTCCCACTCCTCCCAAAAACCCTACATCTACCGCACTCCGGACAAAACAGTCCTCGAAACCTCATCATCCTCCTCTTCCTCTTCCGCCACCTCCTCCCCTACAATCGCCTTCCCGGCATTCACCTCCGCTCCCTCCTCCAACACCACCTCACGCACTTCCTCGCGACAGCCCTCACGAAACAGCTCGCCCGTGGAACGGTCCGCCCCGATCCCACTTCGGATCGGCTACCCCTACTACGAAGAGCTCACGCTGCAAAAGCGCCCTGAAACGGGCCGCCGCAGAAGAATGCTCAGAGGCAGCATCTCGAGTTTGCGATCGCTGGGCGCGAACTAGGTAGATCATCCGTGTGGCGGGAGCTTAAGTTTCTTTTTTTTTGTTTTGCTTTGTTTTTGCTTTGTTTTTGGGCTCACCCGGTGGTGGGGAGTTGGGTTAGCGTTGTACCATGCTACTGACTGGTACAATGATAACACCTGTAAAAAAGATTAAAAAATTAGAAGGCGAGCAAAAGGAGAAGTGGGTGTAAACAATTATGTAAGGAAAACGGGGTGGATGATAGAAGACCAGACAGGTAGAGGAACAGAGTCGATTTGAGTGGTGCTTTCTTTTATGATACCCTATATATACCCTATAGCGCGACTCGAAAATCAAAAAAGATCAATGTAGAAATATTTCAACAGATGCTACTCTGAGAATCAAAAGTGCACGAGTTCCAGTGATGCAAAAGCTCATGCCGATTGTATACAGTAAATGTCATATGCAAATATAGGAATTCATCACACGATCGAGGATTGAAACTGAAATTTTTGAATCATGCCCTCAGGCTAATATTCTTGTTTGTAGTTTATGTTATTACATATTCATCCATGCAATTCGACATATATTTTCAATTTCTTTGATAATATAAATGCCGCTGCAGATGGGGAGGTGAGATTTATCTTTTGTAACTGGCCGTGAAAACCACCTTTCCATTCCAGACCGCCACCGGCCAGTTCATTATTCCGGAACGCCTTGGCTCAATGTTGGTACATAAGGCAACAGAGCAATGTTTTGTGTATCTTGCAAAAATCAAAACAAAGGAAAATCAGCTGGCCAGCATGCTGAACCCAGGGAACAGCACCGGCCGAAAAACCCGCGATACCCTGCTGTTGGTCGAATTGTGCAATGGCACGGGTATCATTATGACATAAGAAAAGTGTGAGGGTAAAATTGTCCGAGGACGCTCGACATCCGAAAGATTCGGGTAGTCGAGAAACGAGCAGACAAAGGTAGCGAAAACCATAATCCGATCAAGCGGAATTCTCAATTCCACCTCCTAGAAGCTCGAGGATTTTGTTGGAAACAGCTCCGGGGTAACCGCGGCTGAGCATCTCTTGAACAACAGTTGTGGCACCAGCCCGGTTCTCAACGGCGAGATAGGCACGAGTCATGGCCTCGTAAGTGCTTGGCTCCCTCTTTTCACGACTGACAGATGCAAAAATGGCCTTGCTCTTCTCAATATTGAGCTCGTTGGCCCATCCGTGTATCAGAGTGTTGGCAATATAAGCAGTCATGTCGACTCGGCGAGATGCCATGTGTCGAAGAACCGGTTCAGTATCGGCAACCTTATGATTGGCAACCATTGATTCGAATAATGCTTGGTAAAGACATGCTTGTGGTCGGATAGATGAATCGGACATGACAGAATCAAACACAGCCCTGGCGCCTTCCATATCATGCATGACACAGCCCTTTGCGTGGATTAACGAAGAGTAGTGAACAGCTTCTGGAGTCTGACCGGTGCTGCGAATAACATCAAGAACTGCTTCGGCAGCTGCCATATTGATAGGTTCGAGGGTGGCATGAGTATCAACAAGAAGCTTGTATGTGTGGTTGGTCGGTTGGATACCTTTGTTCTTCATTCGCTCGTAGTATGCAAGAACCTTGGCTTTGTCACGCTTCGTAGTGAGAAAGAACTGCATCAGGCTGTTGTATGGTGCGGGACGAGCTTTGTAGTTAGGCATCGCCTCCATCTCCTCAAATAGCTCCTCGGCAAATTTCTCATCGCTTACTCGGCAGAGAGCGTTGACGATGGTTCCATAAGTAACGCTTGTTGGTCGAATTCCAAGAGCGCGCATCTCAGCAAAATAGAAGAGGCAGTCATCGATACGACGAGCCTTCCCAAGCTTGCCAATGAGAGCATTGTAAAGAAAGGAGGAGGGTTCCACACCCTCGGTCTTAGCGCGATGGAAGATCTTGACAGCCTCTGAAGCTTCATCGAATGTTTTGGTTGATTCCTTCAATGTGGTGATGTAAAGGCCAAAGGTGTTGGCTGTAGGCGCAGCTCCCATGTCGAGAAGCTCCTGGTGATATTGAGCAGCCAAGGGGCGGTTTCCGAGGGTAAGACAAGCACCAACCATGGCATCCAGAATCGAGACCCATCCATAGCGAACGACCGAGTACTGTTGGAGCAATGGGACGTCAGATCGAGCCATACCCAGAATATCATGTACTAAATTCATTTTATCTTCTTTTGCAGCAGCTGAGATCAACTTAGCATATGTGATATAACGAGGATGACGCCCAGCACGACGGATGTTCTTGAATCGACCTAAAGCATCATTCAGACGGGAGACCTTGGCCCGGGGACCACTGCCACGCTCAAGCTCATCTGCAATCAAGGAAGAGCCTTTAAAGTCAGTGGATGCGGCATATGGGTCAAAAGTATCTTCATATGTCGGAGTTGGCTGAAATGATACTGGTGTGAAGTTTTGACGGTACATAGCAGCTTCGTTCATGGCTTCCCGTGGATCAGCAATGCCATGTTTCTTCATGTATTGAGAGATAAATTCGACACCTTCCTCGATCTCGTCTGCGATCTGACCATTGGAATCAACGAGCAAAGCTCTTATGCGACTAAACATTTGATCGGACTGGGTCAATCCCTCCAAAACTTGGCCAGAACCGATCATTGCCACAGCATACATTGCAGTTGGCTCAATGAATGAGGATGATACCGCAACCTCTGGGCTTGACAGTACCTGCCAGGACAATGCGGCACCTGCAACATCCCCCTGGCGAACGTTGAGAGCTAGCATGGCCATTGCTGGAGTGGCAATATCGGAAAATGACAAAGGAATATTGGCAAAAGCAGATATAGCAGTCATCTTGTCGTCTCTGTCGGCAGCGACGGTAGCTATTTTGCTCATTGCAAGGCCTCTGGCAGATGTCTCAACGCTTTCTGCCCACTTCAGGGCCGTAGAAAACATTCCACGATCTAACAAACCTTGAATGAAACCAGAGATGATGATAGTATCTTTTGCAAATACCGAGCTAGTTCCAGATTCCACGATTCGGTTGAAAAACTGCGTCGCGCCATCAAACTTATCTGACGCAATGTATGCTCTGACAACAGCTGCGTAGACCGTAGCATCTTGTCGATCGACGATTGTAAGCTCATTGTTGTCCTGTGCAATCGCCAGGTCCTTATAAGCGTTGTAACGGCCAACTGCGCGATCTAACGCTCCAATTTGGTTGAATGCCTTAATCATTGGGGGGAAGGTTGCAGCTAGCGGTACGACGTCGCTGGCTTCCATGTGTCGGTAGAAACGATCCATTTCTGCAACGCGACCTGCTTCAGAACATGCAGAAATCAAATGATGATAAGTCTCCGCAGGATATGAACGGTTTGGTACAGCTAGAGATGCCGAAAATAGGGTAATAGCAAGATCCAGTCTGTCATCTTCCGCTATAAGATCTAGCTCAAGCTCGTTTGACGCAAACATAAATCTACCAGCTTCCTCCATACCTCCATATCTCACACGCTTTTCTTCCAGGGACTTTTTCATTGAAGAAACCTCCAGCGATCGTGATGCAAGTAAGTTGATGAGGGTATTGTAGAAGGCAGTGTTTGGTGATACCTGACGCTTCATCATATGGGTATAGACACCGACTGCATTACTGGAAATTCGGATCTTCTCCGCCGGCAGGTTGATGGTTGCATTCAGAAGAGCATTGTAGGCTTCGGCTGTGGGCTGGATATTAGCCACCAGCATGGCCTCAAACACAGCTGGTACTTCAGCATGTCTCCCAGCAATGGAGAGCTTTGTGAGGTGTTCCGCATAGCTTCGGGACTGTTGCTCTGTAGCGCTGCTGAATGAAGTAGCCGATGTGGAAGGAGATTGGCGAAAGCCTGATTCAACAGATGGGGCTCGAGACGGGACTGTAATCTGAGGCGATGGAGCTCGTGAGGCCACAATAGTCAATTCAGCGTCGAAGATTGCCTTGTCATTTCGCAATTTAATCTCCTTCTCAATTGCAGCATCAACAGCCGCAAGAGCTGCTTCCTCCGCAGCATCAAATTGTGCCTTTTCAGCATCTGAATTCCTGCCCTCGTGTAATACCTCGATTGGCGTTGCAGGCTCTTGGAGAGTTTGAGCTTCGAGCTTAGGTAGACCCTCCTCGTCCTGGGTCGCCTGGATTGTTGAAGGATTCCACTCAATTCGCTTTGCAAACTGGAATTGTGTCCACTCCTTTTCGGGTTCACCTGCAACATGTTCCTTCTTCCAAGCGTCGAAATATGCATCTAACCCTCCTTCACTTCTCTCACTGCGGATCTCGCGCACAGTTGTGCTCGAGGACTGTTGCGAACTGCTGTGGAAAGCATTTTGAAAGTGATAGCTACCTCCTACTCTACTAGTACGGCGATTCAGGCCAAAGCCAGGCCGATTGGTTGAGGCATAGACTTGGGGATGGGTGGCGGCGACAACAGACTGGGCGTACCGTGTGTGAAAGTTTTTGTGAACCCTTGACGTGCAAGATTCGAGTAGAGGTTGGAGTAGATGGGCATTTAGGGATGGTTTGACCTCTCAGGGTGATTTGAGAGGAGACTAGAGCATGTCAGAATGGTAACTCCAGGGTAGGCTAGAGAGGAGAGAGAGGAGAGAGAGGAGAGAGAGGAGAGAGAGGAGAGAGCTCCGCGGATTGCAACATAGGTATCACGGCAGGTTGTGCACTTACTATATATCTCAGAGAAATGGCGATTGCAGGTTCATTGACAGCAAAGCCGTCAAAGAACGCGCTGACTGGGTCTTGTGTATATATTGGTGGGAAGAGGGAACTGAGGTTTCGGGCCTCAGTACGACAGATTGTCAATATGCAAATGCGATAGGATGCCTAAGGTGATTTGAGGAGGTGAAGCCTTGAGATCTTTTCAGGTGTAACGAGAGTAAGCAGACGGGTAGCTTCTCAAGTAGCTTGGATTGGATGACGAGTCGAGTCGAGTGGAGGTTGGGTTGCGATTGGCGCAAGATGCAGGAAAGATGCGACAGTCAAGTGCTCTTGGGCGGCGGATTATTAGGGTAAGGTAGGATAGGATAGATAGTAGGAGAGTGAAAGTCAGCTGGTAAGGGGCGAGGATGAACCGGAATATACCAAAGAAGAGAAGAGGTTTAAACAAGGCAGAAATAATTGTGGTGGTGGAGGTGGAGGAGGAGTCGAACGGGAAGGAGGAGGAGGAAGAAAGGCTGGGTGAGTCGTGTGCGTGTATGTGAGTTGCGTGTGCGTGCGTGGGTGTTTTCGCGCCTAGAAAGTGAGAGAAGAGTTTCCGGGATGGTCGCAGTATGGAGGAGTCATCATCAAGAGAAAAACCCGGCGCCGGTCTCCTGGGCTCGGGATCAGCCTTGAGCCCTTCTGGAAAGGGTGGGGCCGTCGCCACCCGCGGACCAATGATGATGCAGTGCAGTACTGTGCCCGCAAAATGGAAGAAAGCACATGACAACGACCATGATAGATCAACAGGGGAAGGAATATAGTAAGTAGTAAGTAGTACCAAGTAAGTACTAGGAGTAGTATCCACTACTGCTACTACTACTTTTACTAATACTAATACTTACTAACACTACTGAGCTACTGCTAATACTACTACTTCTACTACTCTCCTACTCTCCTACTGTACTACTCCGTACAAGTACAAAAGTACTACGCTAGGCGGGTTCCGTATAATATTGACTGGACGGACGAAGGGACAGGTTGGTAATACTATGTATATATATATATATATTTATTGTTTTATTATTATTACAGTACAATACAAAAGTATTTACTAGATTTACTTGATTTACCGTGGTTTATAGTGCCCACAGAGTGTAGTACAGTATCCAGTATATATTGAGAAACTTGATGAATTGAACTTGACTTCATATATATATACAAGTGTGTGTGTGTGTATGTAGTGTATATATATGTTATATATATGATCCTTATTATTAAACCCAATCGCCATCCATATCCCATATCCCATATCCTAACTACTCCCGTATACACTACACTACTACACAGGGCATCAAATATATCCTTTTCGAACCCATATAAATGCTGCTGCTTCTTCTTCTTCTTGTTCTTCTTCTTCTTCTTATTCTTCTTCTTCTTCTTATTCTTCTTCTTCTCCTTATTATATTTCTTTTAATCTTTTAATCCCCCCCCCCTATATCTAACAATCCCTCGTCT
>Ga0247812_10002536_pt1 | contig 10300 bp, 7 predicted proteins | sample UWRJL149409B1_FD_178011 | JGI IMG/M metagenome (GOLD analysis project Ga0247812, IMG submission 178011) | Plant litter microbial communities from Arlington Agricultural Research Station in Wisconsin, United States - UWRJ-L149-409B-1 | ecosystem: Environmental > Terrestrial > Plant litter >...
AAGGCTTTAACCTACATGAGTCCTGGGAAAGAAAATGCAAGCATAAACCCGAGGAAAGTGAGTATGAGTTGGGTATTGATGACAATGCCTAGCTACTGAAAGAACTTCTTGTTCCCAAAACTTCCTTTCAGAGACCAGAAGTTCGATTCGAATGGTTCCTTGAGGTTGGCCAAAATCTTCTTCGACCACGGGGTGGCACCGCTTGCGTATAGTAATTTCAGGTCCAGGTCTTCCCTATCAAACTCATGGATAGCGAAGAAACGAGGTGGCTCTTTAATAGCAATATCTGCTGCTCGTGCAGGAAGTCCTTTGAGCTGTCTTGATTGAGCGTTTGTGCGATAGTAGCGAAGCTCATAACGCGTAGAGCGGATGTAGCCTGGAACTTTGGCAAGCTCATCGAGATGCTGAAACCACATTAGTAATTGACCTGATAAAGGCCGTTTTAAATCTCACTTCTTCTCGATACCAGTCGTCAAATTCTTTGTCTGTGATTGACTCGTTCGGACTGAGACCCGCAGTGTTAATCAACTTCACTTTGCCTACCAGCTATTAATTCCCGAAAGACCTAAAATGCATTGTTGAATTTACCTGGCTGTGTAGGTCCTGTGGGATCATAGACTTGGGTAAGTCCATAATAGCGCACATCGATATCTGCTATGTCATAGACCGGACCTCCTCCTGGCAACAAATCTGAATGCACCTTTATGCCCTTGAATTCCTCCCCTTGAGTAAATCCAAGATCTTCCATTGGGTATGTTACCATGTATGGCTTATCCGCAGAAGAGTCTGTATTCTTATATCTGAGTGCTGATTTGATGCCAGATGTCTGCATAATCTCTGCAATGTGATCTATTTCGTACCATTTGATGTATTTCTCTTCGTTCAATTCCTCTGATGCGATTTTCGATACTACATAGAGCATGCCAGGACCACTTAGCTGGACCGTAGGGGCCGCCATTTCTGATGATCTATTATGTTTGTTGAGGTAAAGTTCAATCTAGATTATTAGAGTACGCTTTATTAGAAATTGGGTATACAGATGGTTTGGAGCAATTCTTTATATACCTTCCGGAACTATTCGGCAACATTTGTCCAGCACATACCGGTACCATAGCCTCCCCACCTCTGCTCCGGATGTCTTCACCCAGAATTCAACAACTCAGCTAAGCCAAACATAAGGGAGAATTGCCCGCCATCGCCAGCCATAGGTCTAGTAACCTTATTTACCCCGCCACTTTCACGATAAAATTAATGGTTCCATTGACCACCGAGGTTAATGCTCACAAACTTGTGTTAACTCCGATGGCTTTAACAGAAGATAAAAGTTCTATTCTCCCTTTAGCGTGAATCAATAATTCCGGATAATTCTTGACAATCCACGTAAATTCTGCTAGAGGTTTAGTCTAATTTTAAGATAGAGCAAGTTATAGGGGGGTGAGAATGCAAAATACTGCAATTTCCTCCCCAAAACGACATAGCCGTCACCTAATCCGCAGCTTTAATCCCACATTCACCTTGGGAAACATGTTTGAGCCTGCATCTTATTTCCTGGCGCTTTCGGTAGATACTCTTTCTTCCACGGAATTTTGTTACTTAAAAGACTTAGCTACTCATTAGTCAGAGCAAGATTATGAAATGCCCTCCAGCTTCAATGGGGAATTTCTTTACCAATAATATTAATATTATCTCCAATTAGCTATCACGAGAATTTAAGAATTGCAGTACAACTTGACCTACTTATTAAAGCTCATGTGACTTACTAGACTACGTGTGTCAATAAAATCAGAATTTCAGCAGACTATTGTGAAACATCAGGCTGCTAAGGAGGGTCATAAGCCACAACCGTATTAGACTTTGTGATGTTTAAATGCGGAAACTATTTTTGAAGAGAATGGTGTAAAGACTTATATTTATATGCTTAGGTATATTAGCTATAATATACAGTTTTACCTGACATTCAGGTCATATGGGTTTACTTGAGTAAAATTCACCGGATAATCAAAGTAGCTCAACTATTGAATATAACTTTTAAGTTTGCTATATCAATGGCACCCATAGAAGAACTTGACAGATAGCATTTGTAAGAGGTAGCTATGTCTGATGAAGCTGGGGTTCTGTAGAGATACGAAGAAAATATCACAAAAGTTCAAAGAATAAAACTGCTGTATATGTGGTGATTCTAAATGAGTACGGTGAGAGTGGATGGAATTTTATAGTCGTAAGATAATTCTAAATAAAGCTGAAAGAACACACAGATTCGAACGTACCATAAGGACTTGTACTCCCAAAGATCTGATAAATTCAGATATGGTTGAAGCGAATCAAGCAAATTTTAACAATATGGAGACCGGATTAAAAAGGCAAACGGGATCTCGCTTCTGAATCACAGCAGAATATATTCACTCTTGATGATGACACAAATTTTAATCTGTTTAGATATGGAATAGCAATAGGCCAACTTGCTCTGCTTCTCCTTTCACAACTTGCATCTGTTCAAGCAACCACCCAAAGCTACCCTCCATTCAAGCAAGACCCCAAAATGGCTCGACTCAATCGTCCCCACGACTGCAAGTGTGCATACACGCTGAACTATCCGCTCATTGGCAATGCTTGTACAGCTTGCCATCGAACAATCAAGATCACTTCAACTACTTCCGAGTCGGCAACGAATACCAAGTCCCCTGTTCCAACGTCAACTTTTCGTACCCCTAGAACAGATAATTCTGCAACCCTTCAGGCAAAGCATCTTGTGCCGCTGCCTTTCGAGTATAGCACTACAAAGCGTCCTAGACTTAATTTGGATGCAGCTTGTGCACAAGGGCGAGAGTTGGATTTGATGACCGAGAAGGCAAGATTGGAAAAACAAGCTGCTCACCTGCGGAGACCTCTACCGCTCGAATCCAACACGGACGAAGATGTCAAGATCATATCTTGAAGTCATAGCATGGCAGTTAATTTTGATGGGACTTTTGTCATTTGACATAACAGGCGTTGGATGGAATCAAGCAAGGAATTTGGCGTATGATATTGGGAAGGCTGTTATCAGGAAAGCCAGCATAAATGAGTAATTTGCGGTTCGTCTTGAGGCGCTGAGACTGAAAGACTTTTTTGAGAGCATTGTTGAGGGTTTGGAATCCCCTGTGGATGCACACAATGGTACTGGTTCCATCAGATTACATTGAAGCATAATAGAACCTCATACATTCGCCAACGTCAAGTAATTCACAAATCTTGTTCTAAAACTTAAATAGTATCAAGTGTTGTGAATAGGGTGGCCCTAGTGTATACATTAATGTACCAATGGTGGATAAGAGGGCTAAATTAACGATGTGAACAATTATTATGCAGCAAATACAATTTAAAAAAAGGGCTTTCCACCTAATGTTGATATTCATGTTCTTGTAGTTTGTGAAGGACCCTATATCACACTGCGAGGGGAGGTTCCTCAAAAATGTAAAGAAGGGTTCTGTATATGGTGTAGTCTAAGGAGGAGAAGAGGCGTTGCCTCTTCTCACTAAGCTATACACTGTAATACAAGTGTGGGGCCACCCTGGGGTGCCTTAGGCCACAACATAATTCCTTCTATGTTCTAGGCTCCTTACCGCCTATCAGATCTCACGAATGGGATCTGTATGTATAGAAAAGTTTCTGATTCTCTCGACTCTCTCCGAGTCCGTCTTAAGTACTTAATTATGAGTCTGGGAAGGGACGATTGAGTCCTATCACCGCCTCCAGAAGCAACATCATTGTGGAGAAGAAGTTATTTAATGATCAACCACGATTCCATAATTAGAGTCTACTTCATCGGTACATATAACATATATTTGGAACGAGAGCCTGCAACCCCCCCCTTTTAGTTCTAAAGTCCCAAAGAAAATGGACTGCTAGCACCGAGCTTATCAATCGCAGTCCCCCCCCATAAATCTCTCCGGAGTGAAGGCATAGAAGTCTATGAATTTATCCTTCCGGTGATGAAATTGAAAAATATAGACAGAATGAGTAGTCTTGTAGACCGCGCTATAATTGCGTTAGATTAAGTAGGGAAGTACATGATTTACCGATGATAAATTACCGCAAGGTTGACGCCTCCTACAACAACAATCCTAACAGATTCAGTTGGAGCAACTAGAATAATTCGCAGCTTCTCTTCAAATTAAGGCTTTAATGTATGCATGTATGCATGCATGAAAGCTCAATCAGGTTTCCAAACTTGATATCTTCTTCTACCTTCCGACTTTCTCCAACTTTAACTTTTTAACAATGGTAGAATTTTTCTAATGCTGTTATACAGGAGGGAAAACCAAGAAGTAAGCCACATCAAGCCTAACTAATCCAGTAAAGACTGTATGTATGTTTTGACAGAACAAGAGAGTGTTGGTCGCAATTGAAAATTTCTTGTCCGTCCTATGCCTAAGTGTCTAATTGTCTTGAGAGAGTATTTTGGTACTTACAGGCACTCAGGGGCTCATCGCTTAATAATGTAAAGACGCCAAGAACATCAAGTTTGACTAGCTCGCTAGTATCTTGTACGCGCATCTAGAAGTTTGATCCAAGGATCCCTGAAGCTTGTTTTCTGACTTTAGCGAGAAGAACGCATGGCTGACGTGCCCTTTGTACCATAGGTAACGTAGTGTGTTTGAATTTCATGTTGTTTTGTTTCGGTCGGGGGAAGATCTCAACTTTGGAGACGTGATCGTCCCGTCTTATCCAATTGCGCGTGAGAAACTCCCGAGGAGAACGCTGTTCCAAATCTTCAACCCACATTTAATGTGTGATGAATCATTAGTCCACTCCCAAGATATCTCAGCTTTCTCAGCTTTCTCAGAAACCAATTGAGAACATTTCGGGAGCCTCCTCTCTGAATGCCTTAGCTACTCAGACGGTCGCGGTGATCGGGTTATCTCTACCATTCTACACTCAGTCTCTGCTTCTCTGCTTGAACCACCTACTGTGGCTGTGTAGAACAATTTTCCTTCTTTTGGACATTTGTGTTTGAAACTTGGTGTGATATTCCTTGGCATTTGTTCATCCGGATTTCATCCAAAGGCTGTTACTGTCATCGTCGATGTATCTGTGGGGGATGCCTTCACACAATTCGTCTGTTTCTGGATTCCAAATTCTCTCCTGTAACAGATTCTCGGCCTCACAAGGACCAAGTGTCTATCGACGGTATTTGATGGGATGATCTTCAACCGCGGCATTTTAAGGTTATTTACTTCAAACACCGATGCGTGATTTGGTTCATCTACCTGGTCCTGAGGGTTCTGGTAACTTCAGTCACGTTACATGTCCTCAAGTGGCCTGGAATTTTGATTCTTGGGCCCAAAGTGTTCAAACAAAGTCAGTAGCAACTCATATCTTCGTGTTTCGTCAACTTTCTTTTGATTACAGCTCCAATGTAATGCTTGGCACCAAATTCAGGGTACATAACATCCATCATCCAGATTTAAAATTTAATCATCCACCTCGTCCAGCACGTTCTTTCAAGTCCTTAACTTTACTTTCTACAATACCAGCTGGTCTGATATATCCAGTTTTTTCCTTCTACCTTTGTAACATCAAGTTTAACCACTCCTCAACTTTGCTTTTAAGACGAAAACATGCATTTCACTGTGCCAACAACCTCCCTTGTTCTCGTTCTGTCCGCTCTTATATCAGTCCATACTTCTCCAGTTCCTTCCAATGGCGCCCTCAATCTCGCCAAGTTTCCATCCCGTGATACATCTGCTTTCGCTTTGAGGAGAGATTTGAACAAAGAGAGACGCCAACAAGTAGGAAAAGTAAGTTCCCATCAGCCGCGATAAAATATATAAGTATTGACTGGCATAAAGGGTGCCGGTGTTGCTGCAGGTAACAATGCAAATGTAATTGGGACTATAACATATAAACTATAAACCGAGACTGATTTGAACAGGTCGATAATGCTGGAGCCGCTCTAGGGAAAACAGCAAATGTGAGCAGCTTATCTACCTTAATATCCCGTTTGTGTCTAGAACTAATATAATTAGGCCGACGCCAACATAGCTAAGGTATTTAAGGTATTACTTGCTCTCTATATATATATATTAACATTTGTTAGGCTGCGAAGGGTGCCACAAATGCGAAGGCTGCTGTAAGTTTCAACTTAACAAATTCTCACTCCTTGAAAGTTGACTAACAACTCGAAGGCCATCGCGAACCCAGCTGTACGTGAACTTGGCTACTGCATGAAACATATATGAACACCATCTAATTCTTCAATAGGCAAATGCAACAGGCAATGCCGGTGTTGCGAAAGCCGCTAAGGTAACCATTTCAATTAGCTTCCGATCTGATGAGGACTTACCATTATTTAGGCTGCCAAAGGAACCGCCCCAGTTGCACTCGCGGCTAATGCTACGGTATATATATTTCTATAATAGTCATATTGACGTGCTAAAGTTTAAACAGGATGCTGGCGCTGCAAAAGCAGCTAAGAAGGTAAATTTTGAAAATTGTCTTTTATTTGGCCTATAACTTACCAGCGTTTAGGCTGCAAAAGGAACCGCCGCAGCTCCACCCCCACCAGCTGCTACGGTATGTGCCTTTATATAATAGTCAAGTTCGCTTACTAACACTTTAGCAGGATGCTGCCGCAAAAGCCGCAAAGAAGGTAATTTTCTCCTTTAGCTATTACATTGAAGAGTGCTTACGATAGCAGGCTGCTAAAGGAACCGCCGCAGCTCCACCTCCACCCCCACCAGCTGCAACAGTATGTATCTTGCTACAATTACTAGATTTACTTATTAATACTTTAGTAGGATGTTGCCGCAAAAGCCGCTAAGAAGGTGAATTTTGAATCTTCACTTTTGATTTGACTAGTTGCTTATTATGTTTTTAAGGCTGCCAAAGGAACCGCCGCAGCTCCACCCCCACCAGCTGCTACGGTATATATATTGCTACAATTACTAGATTCGCTTACTGACACTTTAGCAGGATGCAGCTGGAAAAGCCGCTAAGGTGAATTTTGAATCTTTACTTTTGATTTGACCAGTTACTTATTATGCTTTTAAGGCTGCCAAAGGAACCGCCGCAGTAGTAGCCCCTGCAGCGGCCGATGCTGGTGCTGGGAAGGCCGCTAAAAAGGTGAATTTTGAATCTTCACATTTGCTTTGACCAGTTGCTTATTATGGTTTTAAGGCTGCCAAAGGAACCGCCGCAGTAGTAGCCCCTGCAGCAGCCGATGCTGGTGCTGGAAAGGCCGCTAAAAAGGTGAGTCTTCCATTTGCAAGCCAAACTACACCAACACTAACTTCCCGCTTACCAGGCTGCTAAAGGTGTAAGTTATCATATAGACTAAATACAGAAAAACTTATACTGACACGAAATACAAGGCCGGAAATGCAGGGAAAGCAGCCAAAACCGCTGCTGTAAGTTTATAGCACTAATGCCGTGATATTAAATTATATGCTGACCGTTTCCCTCAGGCCCCACCTGCCCCGGTGGCTAATGCAAACGTTGCTTCCGATACTGCTGTGGTATGTTGATTTAGTCTCAATACATAGAAAACAACTCTGCGGATGGTATGCTAACTAAAAGAAAAGGCCGCCGTTCAAGACGCGACCGCAAATTAGTGCAACCGATAGCTTTTCTGCTTGCCGGATTTTGCAGGCTAGGTTGTCTTTCAACTCGGCTGTCAAAAGCTACTGGACGGAATGTAGTGGTTTTTCTTTTTGAACTTTAAGTGTCTGGGTGTTGTTTGGGAACAGAGCAGCATGTATTCTTAGAAGCGTGAGTGCCAACCTTTGTTGGTTCTCTCTAAAGGCAAGTTTTTATAGTGGATAGAAAATCTAAATCACTGATGCCAATATACGTTTCAATTCTCAGTGACTCCATCTTGCCTTTGAAGAACGACAGCATGCAAGCTTGGTAGAGAACTGAACCGGTAGTAAGGACATATATGATGGCTCTCGCTTATCCAGCAGGGGCGCTCGCCTCTCGTTTCGAGAGGCCATCTTGGCCGTATTCGAACTCCTTCCAACTTGTGGTGGCACTAGTTCGCTGGTGATATGTTAGGGAGCCGACCTGGCTGCCCTTGGTTATCTGCCTAGTCAGTCAGCGCAACATTGATTAGTTTAAACCGAGTTGCTTGGTGATAGTAAGTCTATTTTGCCACTCGCCCATATTTAGTAATATCTAGGTTATTCTTACATCTCTCTCAAAATTTAGATCCAACTGCATCATTTCTCTCTTTTACTAAGCGCGGACACCTGCCAACCATAAACGTGGAAAGACCTGTTCAAATCAATTCTTATAGTTGGGCACATACGAAAAACCGAACTGTTAGGGAAAAGTGGGCCAACGGTACTGGAATTGTCATTATGGGGAACTGGGGGTTTCCATTCCAATCTAAATGCCGTAATACCGCTATGAGGTAGAATCAAACCCGCTTTTGTCTCGCTGATCATTTTTGTCGATAAAAAGTCACATCTCTAATATTACATACATTCCATTCATATGCTGTTCCTCGCTTTGGGTCAACTCATTGTCCCATGTTCCGTCATCTCATGTATGATATTAGGACGTTCTTAGCTGCGTCCGGCAATCTTTCGTTTACAAATTGCGCAATTTTCCCATTGTGTCGGCCATCAGCAGCTTTGAGATAGGCACCGACCCATGACTTGACATCTGTCACCTCCAGCCAGTTGTCTTTGGGTACCTTTTTACATGTGCTCAACTGAGTGAAGCCAACTCCAAAGCCGACGTCATCAATATCTGCCTCTGCAACGATATCATCCGCCACAACCGGCATCGGTGGGTTTTCCAAGAGTTTTAACAAGCCCTCGCATGTGAAGTTCCACCCCTTGATATACTTCACAGCGAAAGCTTGCGAATCGGTGAGAGTTTTCGTAAGAGATACAACAGCCAGTTTGCGCTCTAGTGGGCGAGCTAATTGCTGAGTGGTCGGTAAAACAATGTTTAGGTAAATTGGTACGAAAACCTTATCTTGAATGCTATCCGTTTGCTGAATAAAGAAATCACATCCAAGACCAGCTTGGTCGAGGGAGGAAACCAAATGGTAGAATCGAACGAATCGTTGCTTGAACTTTTCTGGGGGATTGCTGTTCAGCCGTGTGAACAAAAGGGTGAGGATGGTCGGGAAGTATTGTTGGACAACAGCGCTAGTGGTGTTAGCATGAGTGGGCAATGGCTCAGATAGACTTTGAAAACTTACACGTCGAAAGAGGTAACGACAGTCTCTAGAATGTCAAAGGAGAAGAGCTCTGTCTTTTTCGATGCTAGGAGGTTCTGGAAAATTCCAAGAATTTGCTCGAGCTGACCATTTGCCACGATATCTGCAGCCGCTCTTGGAATCATCGATGACAACAGTCTGGAAAGGGCAGGTACATTGCCTCTCGACTCCCATAACTGTGGTGTCAACACAGGCCCAATCAAGCCTTTATAATAATCCGATAATGGACCGTCTGGTCGGGCCTCGAGAAGTGCTGCGAAAAGCTGGAAAACATAGGGCATGAATTCTACGGTACTAGTTAGAAACCACCTTCCCCGATAGGATATATGAAAACTCACCTGTAATATCGTCTCGCAGAATGTTAGAAAATGCCGGATAGACATCATTTTCCATCTTCTCGGGATTAGCTGAAGAGGCATATCTGAGGAACGTCAGTAACTAAGTATGCAGCCATTTCGGGATACAACTGACCTGATGAGAGCTCCCACGGCCTCGAAATGGTAATAGTAGAAACGTGGGTTACTTGGATTTTGTTGAATTATCAACGTTATGCTGATCAGATGTTCAAGCACTGTCTCTGCAACTGGGATGACACCATCCTTCAACACAATTAGTATTCTCATGACACAACGCATGAGAAATTCATTTTCTTGGACTTTTTCGGGTGCTGTATCTTTCTCTATCAAGGTGAACAAATGCCCTAGAAGATCTTTGGCGAAAGGCTGCACATCATCTTTACCAAAAATATGGCGACCAGAGTCATCGGTTAGGAATAGCACTCTTTCCACTGCAATGGCTGCATATGTGTAGACCACATAGTGAGATGATGCGAGGTTCTTCATTAACGGTCCGAAAGCAGCACTCCACTGTTCCTTCGTTAATTGACTTCGGAAGGTGTAAAGGTATTTGATAGCATCCACTTTTAGGATAGGCTCAACACCAGTCTCAGCAAGTAGGTCATTTGCGATATGGTTCTGGAAAAAATCAACTACATCAACCAACGAGTTGGTGGTTTTGACTCCATGGCCAGCTGTAACCTGTCCTTTGGCGGCAATTGATGAGAACAAATAAACTGCAGTATCTTTTGAT